>Ga0207419_1000188_pt1 | contig 50234 bp, 47 predicted proteins | sample ElkSloMetagenome_4_FD_184723 | JGI IMG/M metagenome (GOLD analysis project Ga0207419, IMG submission 184723) | Hot spring microbial communities from Elkhorn Slough, Monterey Bay, USA - MD2A (version 2) | ecosystem: Environmental > Aquatic > Marine > Intertidal zone > Estuary: Microbial mat ...
CATCCATGTCCATCATCCGTCCCTCCGCCGATTCAGAGGGTTCGGATCGATTCAGAACTTTCGCGCGTTGTCACGCCCTAATTCACCCGATTGCCCTGGACAGGCCGCGAACCGATCTTGACGCCGCCAGGCGGATGGGCTATCCACCGCCGTTCCTCGCCCCTGCACGCGGCGAGGCCGGCGCGCCGTTTCATGCCGCGCCCGATGGCGGGTATAGCTCAGTTGGTTAGAGCGCTTGGTTGTGGTCCAAGAGGTCGTCGGTTCAAATCCGACTACTCGCCCCAATTTCCTTCCTCCTCGATCAGACTCGCACGCCGGCCCACGCCGCCGACCGCGTGCAAGGGCGGATCGCGTCCCATTTGACCCGCTCGGCAGGGCAAATGGGACGCGTGAATCCGCCCGAACGATCTGCTCTAGAGGCCCGGGCCGGCAGTGCCGCATGGTCCAGGTCTCACAGAAACGAGTCGTCGTCGTGGCACGGCCGGCCTTCGGACTCGCCGAACAGAACGTAGTGTTCCAGCGGGTTCATGCCGCTGTCCGCCACGTCGGGGTTCAGCGCCAGATACCCGTCGGTGTCGAAGTGGGGGGACGGATCGCGCCCCTCGTGCCAGCCGTATTCGGCAAAGTGCGCCAGGGCGTTCATGCCGCTGGTCGCCACATCGGAATAGACGTCCAGGTATCCGTCGGTATCGAAATGAGCATTCGGATCGCGCCCTTCGCTGGCACCGTGTGTCAGGTAGTGGGTCAGGGCGTCCATGCCGGCGGCGGCGACGTCCTGGTAGGCCGCCAGATACCAGGCCGCATCGAACAGCGCCAAGAGCGACTGAATGCCAGCGACCGGCAACAGATCGTCGAACGGCCCTTCACCATGCGGGCTGTCGTCATACGGCCCGTGGCCCCAGTCCCGGTCGTGGTCGGACCAATGATCGTCATACCGGTCATCGTCGAAATAGCCGTCGTTGTCTCGGTGGTGTTCGTACCAATCGTCATCGTCCCAGTCGTCATCGTCCCAGTCGTCATCGTACCAATCGTGTTCATACCAATCGTCGTGGCTCATCGCTGCCGTCCTCCCCATTCGAGACCGCCACTGTTCCGTGGCATGGTGACACCATAGGGATCCGTCCCTGACAGGGTCCTGACGGATCCGGAACGTTTGTCAGACCGTCCCGTTGTCCGCCTTTCCCCGGGCTCCCGTGATGAACCGAATACAAACACCGTTTTGCGCTATGCCAGGGTGAAGGCACGTGCGCGCTTTTCTCGATCCGTTTCAAAGTCCTGCGTTCTGATCAAGCGCCCAACCGCAGAATTTGGGATGAATTGGATAGCCCTATCCAGGGAAGGAGGTTCGGTCCGCCCCTGGGGCTGCCAGCATTTCCCATCGGTAGCCGCGCGGCCAACACGAGATCTTCTGACCCTGCCTCGCGCCGATCCCGCAGTCCATCAATCCGGACTGCAACAGAACTGCCGCGAGATTGCGACAGAGGACGACAAGATGTCGGACACAGTCTCGTGATGTCCCCGGAGTTCACGAGGCCGGCGCTGACCCTTGGTCGCGATCCGGACCCGTTGCCTTACTTGTTCTTGAAGTCCGGCTGGCGCTTTTCGACGAAGGCGGCCATGCCTTCCTTCTGGTCCTCGGTGGCGAAGGTGGAGTGGAACAGGCGGCGCTCGAACCGCAGCCCCTCGCCCAGGGTGGTCTCGAAGGCGCGGTTGACCGCCTCCTTGGTCATCATCACCACCGGCAACGACAGGTCGGCGATCTTGGCGGCCGTCTTGATGGCCTCGTCCTTGAGGTCATCCACCGGCACGACGCGGCTGACCAGACCGGCCCGTTCAGCCTCGGCAACGTCCATCATGCGCCCGGTCAGGCACATTTCCATGGCCTTGGACTTGCCGACGAAGCGGGTCAGGCGCTGCGACCCCCCGGCCCCGGGCATGGTGCCGATGGTGATCTCCGGCTGGCCGAACTTGGCGTTCTCGGCCGCCAGGATGAAGTCGCACATCATGGCCAGCTCGCAGCCGCCCCCCAGGGCATAACCGGCGACGGCCGCGATCACCGGCTTGCGGCAGGTGGAGGCGCGTTCCCAGTCGACGGTGATGAAGTCCTCCATGTAGGCGTCCATGTAGGACTTGTTGGCCATCTCCTTGATGTCGGCGCCGGCGGCGAACGCCTTCTCGCTGCCGGTCAGGACGATGGCGCCGATGTCGTCATTGGCCTCGAAGCTGTCGAGCGCCATCGCCAGTTCGCGGGTCAGTCCCTTTGACAGGGCATTCAGGGCCTTCGGCCGGTTCAGGATGATGACGCCCACCTTGCCGTGGGTTTCCACCAGGATGTTCTCGTAGGCCATGATTGACGCTCCGCTCTGATCCGCACCGTTGAGTCGCGGGGGAAGATCCCTGTGGGAAACCGGGTCAGCCGAAGGGGCGCGGACGCTTCTCGTGCCAGCAGTCGGGCCGTCGGTCAAGAGCCCGGCGCGATGCGGAACCGGACCGTCAAGGGGTCGGCCCCCTGCGGAAACGACAGCGTCAGGACCTCGCCCTCGCGGCGGAAGGTCAGGCCGCCGGCGTGGCGCCAGCCAAGCTGAGGCAGACTGTCGACATAGAAGCGCTCGACCCGCGCCCGGTCAAGGAACCCGACCGCGAAGGCCTCGACAATGCGGCCCTGGGCCGTCTCGAACACCACCCCCTGGTCCGGCATCTGCCGCAGCCCGGCCATGAGCGGCAGGTCCTCGGTGCCGGCGACGAACGCCCCCGCCTCCCCCGCCCCCGCTTCAGCCAACACCGCGCGCGCCGGCATCGCCGCCACCAGGGCGACGGCCACCATCGCGCCGGCCAGTCTCCCGAACCCGTGTTTCATGGCTGGGCACGCTACATCAGCGCTGTCGGCGGGCACAGTAAAATGTGGAGCGTCCCCCCTGCACCAGGCGCCGGATCCCGCCCTCGCGCGCCACGTCGCAGTCGCAGCCGGGACAGGGCTGCCCCTCCTTGTCGTAGACCGCGAACGCGTGCTGGAAATAGCCGAGCTCGCCATTCGCCTGGCGGTGATCCCGCAGAGTCGAGCCGCCCGACTCCAGCGCCTCCAGCAGGACGGCCTGGATGGCCACGGCCAGCCGCGCGGCGCGCGCACCGGAGACGGAGCCGGCCAGCCGGCGCGGCGACAATCCGGCGCGAAACAGGCTCTCGCTGACATAGATGTTGCCCAGGCCGGCCACCACGCGCTGGTCGAGCAACGCCGCCTTGACGGAACAGCGCTTGCCGGCCAGCCGCGCCGCCAGCGCCGGGCCGTCGAAGGCGCCGTCCAGCGGTTCCGGCCCCAGGTGGGCGAGCAGCGGGTGGGCCTCCACCCCCAGCGCGGTGCTCAACAGCAGGGCGCCGAATCGGCGCGGGTCGTGGAAGGTCACGCACGCGCCCGCGTCGGTCTCCAGGATCACGTGGTCGTGCAGGGCCGGCGCCTCGCCCGGCGGACGCACCGCCAGCGAGCCCGACATGCCCAGGTGTCCGATCACAACCCGGTCGTCATCCAGCCGGATCAACAGGTACTTGCCGCGCCGGTCCAGGGCCTCGACCCGCCGACCGGTCAGCGCCCGCGCGAACTCCAGCGGCACCGGCCAGCGCAGCATGGGCTGGCGCACCACCACCCGCGTCAGTCGGCGGCCCAACAACACCGGCGCTAGGCCACGGCGGACGGTCTCCACCTCGGGCAGTTCGGGCATGAATGGAGGACTCCAGACCGGCGGACAACCGCCCCATATAGACGCACGGCGCCCGCGCGACAATTCTGGTGCGGCGCCCCTCGATCCGTTAAGGTGCCGCGCATGACACAGCATGACTCCGACACGCCGGAGTCCGGCTCCGCCGCCCCGGCCGACCCGGACACCACCCACTTCGGATACCGCACCGTCCGCGCCGCCGAAAAGGCCGGCATGGTTCGGGGCGTGTTCGATTCCGTGGCCTCGCGCTACGACCTGATGAACGACCTGATGAGCGGGGGCGTCCATCGCCTCTGGAAGGATTCGTTCGTCGACATGGTCGCGCCCCAGGCCGGGATGACCTGCCTGGACGTCGGCGGCGGCACCGGCGATATCGCCTTTCGCCTGCTCGACCGCATGACCCGTCGCGCCGAGGCATCACGCCGCCGCATGGGCCGTGCCGACCCCGACGTCGACGCCTCGGACGAGGCGCTGGCGCCCGCGCCGCCGGCCGGCGGCGGCCGAGTCATGGTTTGCGACATCAACGAAAACATGATCCGGGTGGGGCGTGACCGCGCGCTCGACCGGGGCCTGGTGGCCGGCCTGGACTGGATGGTGGGCGACGCCGAAAAGTTGCCGGTGGACGACGCCAGCGTCGATCTCTACACGATCGCCTTCTGCCTGCGGAACGTCACCCGCATCGACGCCGCCCTGGCCGAGGCCCGCCGTGTGCTGAAGCCCGGCGGCCGCTTTTTCTGCCTGGAGTTCAGCAAGGTCGTGGTGCCCGGCCTGGATCGGCTGTATGACACCTACTCCTTCTCGGTCCTTCCGACCCTGGGGCAGGTCGTGGCGCGCGACCGCGAGTCCTATGAGTACCTTGCGGAAAGCATCCGCCGGTTCCCGCCGCAGGAGGAGCTGTGCCGGCGCATGTCGGCCGCCGGCCTGCGGCGTGTTCGGTATCGCAATCTCTCGGCGGGGATCGCCGCCATTCACTCGGGCTGGCGCCTCTAGGCCCGACCCCGGACCCGTCTCATGCAACGCCTCGGCCGCAATCTGATCCGCCTGTGGGTGATCGCCCGCGTGCTGGCGCGCCACAACGCCCTGTTCCTGCTCGAACGGGTCGGCGTGGCCAAGCCGGTCATCGCCGCCGCCCGCCTGTTCGTCAACCGCAAGGCGCCGGGCCGGCCGGGCCAGCGGCTGGCCAATGCCCTGGTGGAACTGGGGCCGACGGCCATCAAGTTCGGCCAGGCGCTGTCCATCCGCTCCGACCTGCTCGGCGAGGAGATCTCCGCCGACCTGTCCGACCTGCAGGACCGGCTGCCGCCGTTCCCGTTCGAGCAGGTGCGGGAGATCATCGAGTCGGAACTCGATCGCCCGCTTGAGGTGCTGTACGAAACCTTCGACGAAACGCCGGTCGCCGCCGCCTCCATCGCCCAGGTGCATTTCGCCATCACGCCCCCCGACAAGACCTATCCGGAGGGCCGCAAGGTGGCGGTGAAGGTGCTGCGGCCGGGGGTCGAGGCGGCGTTCCGGCGCGACATCGCCCTGCTTCTCTGGTTGGCGGAGGTGATGGAATCGACCCAGCCGGTCATGAAGCGCCTGAAACCGGTTGAAACCATCCGCACGTTCGAGGTCTCGGTCCACATGGAGATGGACCTGCGGTTCGAGGCCGCCGCCGCCAGCGAGATGGCCGAGAACTTCGCCGGCGACGAGACCTTCCGCGTGCCGGAGGTGGACTGGTCGCGCACCGGCCAGCAGGTCATGACCCAGGAGCGCATCGTCGGCATTCCGGTCGACGAGATCGACACGATGGTCGCGGCCGGGCTGGACCCGCTGGAGGTGATCCGCCGCACCTCCAATGCCTTCTTCAACATGGTGTTCCGCGACGGCTTCTTTCACGCCGACATGCACCCGGGGAATCTGTTCGTCGAACCGGACGGCACCGTCGTCGCCGTGGACTTCGGCATCATGGGCCGCGTCGACTCCGCCACCCGGCGCACCCTGGGCGAGATGCTGCTGGGGTTCCTGACCCGCGACTACCGCCGCGTCGCCGTGGCGCATTTTGTCGCCGGCTGGATCCCGGCCGACCAGTCGGTCGAGGCCTTCACCCAGGCGTCGCGCTCCATCGCCGAGCCGATCCTGGGCAAGCCGCTGGCCGAGATCTCCATTGCCCGCCTGCTGGCGCAGCTGTTCCAGGTCACCGAAACCTTCCAGATGTCGACCCAGCCGCAGCTTCTGTTGCTGCAAAAAAGTATGCTGGTGACCGAGGGCGTCGGCCGCACCGTGGCGCCCACGGTGAACATGTGGGAACTGGCGCAGCCGCTGATCGAAAAGTGGATGGCCGAGACCCTGGGGCCGGTGGGGCGCCTGCGCAGCGGCTTCGAGACGCTGACCACGGCGGCGGACCGGCTGCCGAAGATCCTGGATCACGCCGACCGCGCCGCCTCGATGATCAGCGCCGACGGCCTGCGCCTGCATCCCGACACGCTGAAGGCCATGGGGCCGCGCCGGAACCCGGTGTTGAGAGTGCTGCCGTGGGGCCTGGTGGCCATCCTGGTGACGCTGCTGGTGGTGCTGGACTGAGGGCGGCGCCGCGCCGCCGGGTGTCACCCCTCCCGAACTCCCCCATTGTGGGGGAGGTTGGGAGCGTTCGCGTGAGCCGACAGGACGGAACAGAACCCCTCCCCAACCCTCCCCGTAAACGGCTATCTGATTCACACAACGTTGTTTCTGTTTGTCATTGCGAGGAACGAAGTGACGAAGCAATCCAGGGCGGATACTTGTGTTTTTCGCCCTGGATTGCTTCACCCTCGTCTTGCGACGAGGGTTCGCAATGACGAGTCACATCGTCGCGCGAGCGAAGTGCCGCCGCTTCGGCGGAAAGACGTGTGAATACCATAGATGAAATGGGGCGGGTTGGCGTGGGGTCTTGCGCGGCTCTGGCAGCTCGCGCGACCGTTGGCGCAGACGTGTGAAGACGATCGCCCCTCACGTTCAGGGTCGAGACGCCGCCCTATTTATACTATGCTCGAAACGAGCGGGAGCGTTGACCCGTCCGCGTCATGGCACCGGGGCAGACAAACGACCCTGGGCGAACGGCGGGCGTCGATCACAGGGAGGATTGAGAATGCTTCGTAAACTCGTTCCGGAGATCGTCAACACCAGTGTTCTCATCAGCGTCGGGCCGGACGCCTCGGCCCGCGATGCGGCTGTCGCCATGGCCACCCACCGCGTCGGTGCCGTCCTGGTGATGGACGGCAAGCGGCTCAGCGGCATCATCACCGAACGCGACATCACCGCCCGCGTCGTCGCCATCGGCCGCAATCCGGTGGCCACCCGGGCCGACGAGATCATGACACCCGATCCGCACACCTTGCCGGCGAATGCCTCCGCCACCGAGGCCCTCAACCTGATGCAGGAGGAAGGGTTCCGCCACCTGCCCCTGGTCGACGGGGACCGGGTGGTGTCGATGGTGTCCATGCGCGACCTGCACCGGGCCATGCATGACCAGATGAGCCGCGACCTGAGCGAGCGGGACGCCTACATCCACGGCGAGAACTACGGCGTCGCGTAGTCGGCCGTCACGTCTGTACATCGGCGAGGCGGGAGTCGGGCCGCGAGAACACCCCGATCCACCGCTTCAATCCTCGTCGTCCCAATCCTCGTCCCACGGATCGCCGAGCGGCTCGTCGTCGTCCGCCGCCTCGGGCGGAAGGACGGGTACGGTGCGCCCTGTCTCCTGCCCGGCGGCATTGGTCAGCGCCGGCTGGAACAGGTCGGCCAACGCCGCGCGCTCGTCGGCCGTCAACACCCCCAGAGTCTCCAAGACCAAACCCAGCGCCACTTCGGCGGCACGGGCGGCGCCGTCGTCGATCTTCAGCGCCACGCCCAGGCCCGGCTCGGGCAGCAGCGCCACCATGACGCCCTCGGCCCCGCGCTTGACCAGCACGCGCCCGCCGGTGGCGCGGATGACGCGCGAGTCGCACGAACCGGGGCCGGCCACCAGGTCGGGGCACGCCGCCATGGCCGCCCGCAGACGGTTCGCCGCGCCCGCCCGCGCGGGCTCCAGGCCGGACGGATCCGCCAGCCGCGCCGTCCCCAGCGCCACCGCCCACAACGGCAGCGCCGGAGAGGGGATGCCGCAGCCCTCCACGCCCCAGGGCACCGTCTCCATGTCGATGTCGGTGAGATCGCCCAGCACCGCCGTAACCGCCTGCTGCACGGCATGGTCGGCCCGGCTATAGCCGGCAGTCGGCGCGCCCAGGGCCAGCGCCAGCCGCAGGAACCCGGTGTGCTGGCCGGCGCAGTTGTGGTGCGCCGGGCCGGGTGCGCCGCCGCGCCGGGCAAGATCACGCGTCGCCTCCGGGTCCAGCGGCCAATCGCGCCCACCGCACTCCAAGTCGGCCTCGGTCAGGCCCATCGCGGCCAGCCACGCGCGAATCCGGTCCACGTGCATCGGCCAGCCCCCGTGCGAGGCTGTGTGCAGCGCGATCCGCTCCGCCGTCAGGTCGGGCGCGTCGGGCAACGCCTCCAGCAGAGGCAGCGCCTGAATCGGCTTCAGCGCCGAACGCGCGAACACCGGCCGCTCGACATCGCCCCAGGCCAGCACCGGCCGGCCGTCGGCGCGCAGGGCGATGGCCGCGCCGCGATGGAAGGACTCGATCGCCTCGCCGCGCGTCAGGGCCACCAGGACCGGATTGTCGGGAAAACGGACCGAGTCCTCTGGCGCCGGGTCGGCGGGAGCGGACAAAGGCACCTCGGGCATGGCGGCAGTCCGATACAGAGGGCGGACGGGGCGGGACGGCGATCGTGGCAGAGCGCCCCGGCCCGGACAATCCCCGGCGTCACGCTCGGCCCTGTGTGTTCGCATGTGCAACAGCGTGTTGCTCCGGAGCGGGACGTGATATAGGACAGGCCCACCGAGGCACGGTGCCGCTCGCCGGCGCGTGCGAGGCTATCCAGGTGCGCCAAGGAGGCAGAGGCCCATTGCCCGCCACCATCCTGATTCTCAATGGACCAAACCTGAACCTGCTGGGCCGGCGTGAGCCGACCGTGTATGGGCACGAGACGCTCGACGAGATCGCCGCCGCCTGCCGGGCGCGGGGCGAGGCCCTCGGCTACGCCATCGATTTCCGGCAGAGCAACCACGAGGGCGAACTGATCGAGTGGATCCAGACCGCCCACACCGACGTGCGCGGCATCATCATCAATGCCGCCGGGTACACGCATACCTCCGTGGCCCTGGCCGACGCCCTGCGCGCCGTCGGACGACCGGTGATCGAGGTGCATCTGTCGAACGTTTTTGCCCGTGAGTCTTTCCGCCACACGTCCTACATCTCCCCCATCGCGGCCGGGGTCATCGCCGGCCTGGGAGGACAGGGCTATGGGCTGGCCCTGGAGGCCATGAGCCGCCTGCTCAACGCGAGTCCCGATCCCGGGGCTCAATCGACCACCCCTTGACGCCGCCGGGTCCGCCCGGCCGGTCTGTTCCCTGTGATGAAAGGCCGAAGACACCATCATGGCCAGCACTCCCATCGACACCGACGCCGTCCGGGCGCTTGCCGACCTGCTTGGCGAAACCGGCCTGTCCGAGATCGAGTACGACACCGGCGAGGTGCGCATCCGGGTGGCCCGCACGCTGACCGTCGCCGCCAGCGCCGCCGCCGCCGCGCCGCCACCGGCCCCGGCGGAGCCACCCGCGGGCGGCGGCGCAGCGGCCCGGCCCGAGGAGCACCCCGGCGCCGTGACCTCGCCCATGGTTGGGGTGGTCTACCTGGCGCCCGAGCCGGGCGCCCCCGACTTCATCAAGGTCGGCGACTCGGTCGAGGACGGCGCCACCCTGCTGCTGATCGAGGCCATGAAGACCTTCAACCCCGTGCGGGCGCCGCGCGCCGGCCGTGTCACCGCCATCCTGGTGGGCGATGCGACGCCGGTGGAGTACGGCGAGCCGCTGGTGGTCATTGAATAGGGCTGGCGCCGATGTCCTCTCCCTCCGCCCCGGAGCGCCCTCCGATCGAGTTCGAGAAGGTGCTGATCGCCAACCGCGGCGAGATCGCGCTGCGCATCCTGCGCGCGTGCCGCGAGATGGGCATCCACACCGTCGCCGTGCATTCCACCGCCGATGCTGAAGCCATGCACGTGCGCCTGGCCGATGAATCGGTGTGCATTGGCCCGCCGTCCGCCCGCGACAGCTACCTGAACAAGGTGGCGTTGCTGGCGGCGGCCACGGTCACCGGCTGCGACGCGATCCATCCCGGCTACGGGTTCCTGTCGGAAAACGCCGACTTCGCCGAGATGGTGCACGACCACCACATGGCCTTCATCGGCCCGCCGGCGCGCCTGATCCGCATGATGGGCGACAAGATCGCCGCCAAGCGGGCCGCCGCCGAGGCCGGCTTGCCGGTCGTGCCGGGCTCCAAGGGCGCCGTCACCAGCGACGCCGAGGCCGTGGCCATGGCCGAGCAGATCGGCTATCCGGTGCTCATCAAGGCCGCCGCCGGCGGCGGCGGGCGCGGCATGAAGGTGGCCAACACCGCGGACCAGGTGGTCGAGGCCTGGCAGACCGCGCGCACCGAGGCCCTGGCCGGCTTCGGCAGCGCCGAAGTCTACATGGAGAAGTACCTCGGCAACCCGCGCCACATCGAGGTGCAGATCCTGGCCGACATGCACGGCACTGTCGTGCACCTGGGCGAGCGCGACTGTTCGCTTCAGCGCAAGCACCAGAAGGTTCTGGAAGAGGCGCCCTCGCCCGCGCTCGACGCGGCGGCGCGCGAACGCATCGGCGCCGTCGCCTGCAAGGCGGCGCGCACGCTGGGCTATCACAACGCCGGCACCATGGAGTTCCTGTACGAGGACGGGCAGTTCTATTTCATGGAAATGAACACCCGCCTGCAGGTGGAACACCCGGTCTCCGAGATGATCACCACGCTCGACCTGGTGAAGGAACAGATCCGCGTCGCCCAGGGCGAGCACCTGGGCTACACCCAGGACGACATCCGCTTCCACGGCCACGCCATCGAATGCCGCATCAACGCCGAGAACCCGGTGACCTTCGCCCCGTCGCCCGGCACGATCGGCCGCTATCACGCCCCCGGCGGCATGGGCGTGCGGGTCGAGTCCGGGTTGTATACGGGCTTGAAGGTCCCGCCGCACTACGACAGCATGATCGCCAAGCTGATCGTCCACGGCGCCAACCGCACCGAATGCCTGATGCGCCTGCGCCGGGCGCTGGGCGAGTATGTGATCGAAGGGGTTGAAACCACCATCCCGCTGCACCAGCGTTTGATGCAGGCGCCCGCCTTCGTCACCGGCGACTATGACATCCGTTGGCTGGAACGGTTCGTGACAGAGGGGGCGTGAGGCGCGCCCCCCCGACCAGGAGGACCATAGCCCGTGCGGCATATTTCCAAGCTTTGTGTCCTGGGCCTGATGGGCGTGGGCTTTGCCGGTCCGGCATTCGCGGCCGACGACGATGACGGGGCCATCATCACGTTTCAGCTCGAAAACGACACCTTCGCCAACACCGACCGCAACTACACCAACGGCATCGTCATCGGCTACAGCCCGGCGATGCGCGATACCCCATGGGCGGACGGTCTCGCCGATGTCCTGCCGTTGATGTCGTCGTACGGGCGCGAGCGCGTGCTGTTCACCGTCGGTCAGACCATGTTCACGCCAAGCGACATCACGATCCGCGAACCGCAGCCCGACGATCACCCCTGGGCGGGGTTTCTGTTCGCCTCCATGGAACTTCTCAGCGAGGCCGAGCGGCACCTGGACCACATGTCACTGACGCTGGGCGTGGTGGGGCCGGCCTCGCAGGCCGGCGAAACGCAATCGTTCGTCCACGACATCATGCACGTCGCCGAGCCGCGCGGCTGGGACAACCAGATCGACAACGAACCCGTGGTCAATCTCGGCTACAAGCGAAGCTGGCCGGGCGCGGTCAGGGCCGAGCCCCTGGGCCTGGAGGCGGACATCACGCCGCACGTCGGTGCCGCCCTCGGCAACGCCTATATCCACGCCAACGCCGGGTTCATGGTGCGGCTGGGGCAGTCCTTGCGGGTGGACGCCGGCCCACCCCTGATCGGGCCGAGCCAGCCCGGCACGGCGGTGTTCGACCCCGGCGCCGGCGACGGCTGGTACGTGTTCGCCGGCACCGACGTGCGCGCCGTGGCCCGCAACATCTTCCTGGACGGCAACACCTTCGGCGACGGCAGCCCGAGCGTGGACAAAAATTACCTCGTCGGCGAGCTGCGCGCCGGCATCGAGGTGACGCTCAACGACGTGCGCGTCGGCTATACCCATGTGGTCGGAACCAAGCAGTTCGAGACCCAGCGCGGCCTGACCAACCACGGCGCCGTGAGCATCGCGGTGAGTTTTTAGGGCGGATCGTGATCAATCTGAAGCACGAGGTGATTCAGATTGACCACGATTTGCCCTTGGATCGGTCGCCATTGAGGAGGCGTCGCGAAAGCAAGCGACACGTGGCATCCTGGACTCACATTTACGACGCGAATGCGCTACTGTCGCCCGATGGTTACGTTCGCGGATGTCTATGCGGCTCCCAAAAGGATCGTCGTATTCACCGGCTGGGCATCTGCCGAGCCGGAGACGGGAGCGATCTTCTTTGAGGTCCCGCTCGAAATATCCGGCATCGTCCAGGCTGGCCTTTTCTTGAAAGGTGTGGCCTTTGCTGATCGCCCCGACGAGCACGTTTCTTTCGAGATAGCCCTGCGCAACATCGGCGGACGCCGGCGGGAGCCCCTGGCCCGCCTGGACTGGCGACCAATTGACGGCGGCCACACCAACCAAAGACGAAAAGACGTCCCTCAGGGCCTTGGTGGCACGCGCATCAACGGGACCCATTTGCACGGGTTCGACCTGAACTGGTTTGAGGATCAAGCCCGGATGCGAAAGGGAAACCTTCCAATTGCGCGCGCAGCCGAAAGCCTCGAAAGCTTTGAAATGGCACGCGATTTTGCCGGGAAACAGTTTGGCATCAAGAACATGGACATTGTCCAACGGCCGCCTTTGGAGTACGATCTCTTTCATGGACCAAACGCTTGACACCCGTTCCGAGCACTTCGCCGCGGCGGTTGACGCTGCCGCGCGGGAGCTCGTGTCGTGCAGCACACGCGGCACGGCCAGCTATGTCAGGCTACCCCTTCTTTATCCGGATGGCTCCAGCGTCACGGTTCGTATTGACCCTGTTGAGGGCGGCCTTCGGGTCAGCGACAACGGGTTCGCCTTCCGTGAAATCGAGACCGTCGGCGCGGAACGCTCCTTTGCCCGGACAGCGGCCACGATCGCGAAGAATGAGGGCGTTCTCGTGGATCGCCGTAAGGTTTTCGTCGATGCCCCGCAAGACAAGCTTTTCCGTGCCATCTGTGATGTGGCGGCGGCCTCTTGGCGGATCGCGGATCGCGTTTATGAACGCCTGGAGGACACCGAACTCTCGGAAATTGAGGCCCAGGTGAAAGACCGCCTGTCCGGCGTCTTCGGGATCGGTAATGTCCAGACCGACGCCAAGGTGATCGGCAGTTCCGCGACGGAGTGGGACGTCACGGCTGTTGTGAATGCCGGCGGTCACAAAGCCATTTTTCAGGCTGTCAACACCCACGGAACGTCAATCTACAAAGCCAGCACGGCATTCCGGGACATCGCTGAACTGGAAAACGCGCCCCGCCTCGTCGCGGTCGTGCGAAACAAGGAAGAGCTAGGGCGAAAACTCCTCCTGATATCCCGCGAAGGCCGGGTCATCGAGGCAGGAGGGGCCGAGGAGATCTTCCGAAAAGCCGCCGCCTAAAACAACATTGTGCTGCCATTCTTGCCCAGACTCACACCGCCGCGCCCCTTGACCCGTCCGGCGGTGTCGGCCCGATCATCATCGGCGCGGTGATGCCCTCGGCCGCACCGGCCCGAAACGCCGCCGGGCGCTCCTGCAATGCCTCGGCCATGCGGGTGAGGCCCGGCACCTGCGCAAGGTCCGCCATCAACGGCGCGTCGGCCGGATAGAGTTGCGCCCAGCGCAGGCAGACCGCCGCGTACAGGTCCACCACCGACAGCGTCCCATCGCACAGCCAGGGACCGTCGCCAGCCCGGTACGCCGCGTCCAGCAGGCCGAAGGCGTGCCGCGCCCGCGCGTGGGCGAGACGGATCGCCTCCGGATCGTTGCCGACAAGGTGGGGATAGAACACCAGCCGCAAGCCCGTGTGCAGCGTGTTCGAGGCGAAGAACAGCCAGCTCAGGAACCGCCCCCGCGCCGGGTTGGCCGGCGCCGGGGCCAAGCCGCCGTGCCGGTCGGCCAGCAGCAGGGCGATGGCGGCGGTCTCGAAAACCGGTTCACCGTCGATCACGCACACGGGGATCAGCCCCTGCGGGTTCAGGCGCTTATAGGCGGCGCTCTCCTGCTCTCGGGTCGAACGGTCGACCAGCACCGTATCGTACGAGACCTCCAGTTCCTCCAGCACGAGACGGATCACCAGCGAGGCATTGTCGGGCGCGAAATAGAGCGTGGTCATGGCGGGTCCGATGGTCACGGCGAGTGATTGTGCGCACCCTAGCATCCCTGGCCCCGTGCTGTCCCTCGTGGCACCGGATCCCGTCATCGAAGCTTAACCGGCGGACTCGGGAATTGATGGCATGGTTGCCCACTGCCGCCCGGCGGGCCGCCCTTGGCGTGCCTCCGGACCAGCGGTTCGCTTATCCCAGCCAAGGAGACACCGCCCATGCGTTTTCTGAGCGCCGCCCTCTCGGGCACGGCCCTCGTCGCCCTGAGCGCCGCCCCGGCCCTGGCCGACGGTCCATACTTCACCCGGATCGCCACCTTCCCCGTCTATGAGACCCTGCCCGAGGGCGCCGATCCGGCCACCGAGACGGCGGCCGAGATCATCACCGCCACCCCGGACGGCAAGACGCTGATCTTCACCGACAGCCCGGGCGAGGCTCTGGGATTGATCGACATCGCCGACCCGGCCGCCCCGAAATCCGCCGGGCGCGTGGACCTGGGCGGCGAGCCGACCTCCGTCGCCGTGGTGGGCGGTGTCGCGTTGGTCGGTGTCAACACCGCCGAAAGCTTTGTCGAGCCGTCGGGTCACCTGGCCGTGGTGGACATCGCCTCCGGCGACATCACCGCCACCTGTGACGTCAAGGGTCAGCCGGACTCCGTGGGCGTCAGCCCGGACGGCGCCTTTGTCGCCATCGCCATCGAGAACGAGCGCGACGAGGACCTGAACGAAGGAGTCATCCCGCAGCTTCCGGCTGGCCACCTGTCGGTGTTCGACCTGGGCGACGACGGGACCCCCACCAACTGCGACAGCGTGCGCGTCGTCGACATGACCGGCCTGGCCGAGGTGGCCCCGACCGATCCGGAGCCGGAGTTCGTCTCCATCAACGCCGCAAACCAGGCCGTCGTGACGATGCAGGAAAACAATCACCTGGCCATCGTCGATCTGGCCTCGGGCGAGGTGACGGCCCACTACAGCGCCGGCACCGCCTCGCTGTCGGGCATCCCCACCGAAAAGGCCCGCGCCGTCGACGGCACCGGCAGCCTGACCGACGTCCCGCGCGAGCCGGACGCCGTGGCTTGGATCGATGAAACCCGCTTCATAACCGCCGACGAGGGCGACTACGAGGGCGGCTCGCGCGGGTTCACCATCTTCGCGGCCGACGGCACCGTGCAGTACGCCAGCGGCGCCCTGATGGAGCACCTGGGGATGCGCCACGGCCACTACCCGGCCAAGCGCGCCCACAAGAAGGGCACCGAGCCCGAGGGCGTGGCCGTCGGCACCTACGGCGACGACACGCTGCTGTTCGTGAACTCCGAGCGCGGTAATTTCGTCGCCGTGTTCAAGGACACGGGCGGTGACCCCGAGTACGTTCAGTTCCTGCCCACCGGCGTCGGCCCCGAGGGCCTGCTGGCCATCCCGGGCCGTGACCTGTTCGTGGTCGCCGCCGAGGAGGACAGTGCCGAGGACAAGGTGCGCTCGACCGTCTCCATCTATCAGTACGGCGCCGAGGCGCCGGCCTATCCGACGCTGGTCTCCGCCGACGACGCCGACACCGGCGCGCCGATCGGCTGGGGTGCCATTTCGGGCATGGCCGCCGATCCGGACAACGCGGATGTGGTCTACGCCGTCAGCGACAGCTTCTATGACGACGCCAAGATCTTCACCGTTGACGTCTCGACCAAGCCGGCCACCATCACCGGGGCCGTCGCGCTGACCGGCGGCGCCGCCGACAAGTACGACCTGGAGGGCATTGCCATCCGCTCCGCCGGCGGCTTCTGGGTGGCCAGCGAAGGCCACGACAAGAAGGAGATGGACAACCGCCTGCTGGCCGTGGCCGAGGATGGCACGGTCGAGGAGGAAATCCTCCTGCCGGAGAGCCTGCGCGCCGAGATGAAGCGTTTCGGCTTCGAGGGCGTGGCCGAGTTCACCCACGACGGCGAGACCAAGGTGATCGTGGCCATCCAGCGCGAGTGGACCGACGACCCGGACGGCCGGGTCAAGCTGGGCGTCTACACCCCGGCCAGCGGGGAATGGGCGTTCGTGGGCTATCCCCTCGACGCGCCGCGCAGCCCGGCCGGCGGCTGGGTCGGCCTGTCGGAGATCGTCAGTCTGGGCGACCTGCGCTTCGCCGTGGTGGAGCGCGACAACCAGGGCGGTCCGAACGCGGCCATCAAGCAGGTGACGGTGATCTCGCTGGACGGCGTGACGCCGGTGGCCCACGGCGAGGACTTGCCGGTGGTCGAGAAGTCCGTGGTCCTGGACCTGCTGCCGCTGATGGCGGCCAGCAACGGCTGGACCCCGGACAAGATCGAAAGCCTGGCCATCACCGCCGACGGCACCCTGATCGCCGCCACCGACAACGACGGGGTCGACGACGCCACCGGCGAAACCCAGGTGCTGTACCCGGGCGTGGTCGGTGATCTGAAGTAGGGCCGGCCAAGTCATCAAGAATCGGAGAGGAGGGGCCGGGATGTCCCCTCCTCCCTGACTAGTGCATTTTCGATCCAGACAAACGATGCTCGGTGCATCTTTTGTCTGGATCAATGCACTAGGGCGGATCGCGTCCCATTTGGCCCATCAAGCGGGCCAAATGGGACGCGTGAATCCGCCCTAACGATCTGCTCTATCGTCTCATCGCTTCTGTCGGCCGGTCGCGAAACAGCACGGTGGCGGTGTTGGCAAGCCTCACGGCATTCCGTTGAGGCGGAGCACGGCATGACCCCAGTCGGCCGAGGCCGGGGCCGCGATGTGCGACGCCGGCCCGGCGGCGACCACTCGCTCCGGCGCGAAGAAGACGCTGCCCGTCGTCAGGGCCGTGTGAAGGACCATGCTGAGGCCGACAACCGCCGCGACCCCGGCAAGATGCTCAAGTGGGGAGCAGTTGTTTCTGTTCATCTCGGCCTCCGTCGACATCAAACCCCTGTCTGACACCATGTCGTCTGACACCACATCCATCATACTGTGATTCAATTATGGCTACCAATTGGTTAACAGCTTATCGGTTTGTGGTGGATTAGGCAACCCTCCAAACTGCCGCACGGTGTTGTTCGCGCGGTTGAAACAGCGATGGATGAGTCAGGGCCCTCTGTTTGCGGTATTACATGACATGCGTGCACTATATGCGATTCGCATCAAAGAAACCGCGAGTTTGTTTCTCATTTGACGCGGTCTTCCAGGTTAAGATCTTGATTCGGCGTCTATTTTCCGGCCCAGGCGGAGCGCGGCCGCGGCCCGGCCGCGGCGCCCGGTGGCCGATCGTTCTTCAGGCGAAGCAATGACCGCCGGTCCGACGAGGGCTCAGGCGCCCCGGATCAGACGATCACCGACCAGGCGGACCAACGGTGGGCGCAGGGCTGCCATACGCGAATCATATGGATCGTAACGGAGACGTTTTAAAGTCCTCAGGCCGTGCGCCGCCTGGATCGCCTGACGCGCCAGCGGTCGCACGCGGGCATCGAGCCGCCGGCCGCTGTCGCCCGTCACGGCCCGGACCTGCGCCAGCTCCCGGGCGGCCAGGGCCGACAGCACGGCCACCCCGGCGCGAATGCCGTGTCGATCCGTATCATTGCCAGCCAGGACGGTGCTGGGCTCCCGGCCGGCCGCGCGCACGACCGCCACCGGCAACCGCAGGCGCCCGGCGTTGATCAGCGCTGGCGTCGCCCGGGCCAGCGCCACCAGCCCCCAGGCGGTGCCGGCATGGCGCGCCACGGCACGGCTGGCTGGGTCATCGACGCCCAGCAGGCGGGCGGCGATCTGGCTCAGCGCGCCCGACGTCCGGTCCGCCACGCGCAAGACGGCCGCGTCGTCCGGCGGCGGATCGGGCGGCAGATCCTCGACGCAGGCCTCCAGAAGCGCCACAAGCAACCCCCGGTCCTTGGCCGACAGGTCGGGCAGGACGCGGGTCGCAAGCTCCTCCGCCATCGGATGGCCGCGCGCCGCCGCCATGGGGTCGTCGGCCAGCACCAGGTCGTGCCAGTATTGCAGGCGCACCGCGCCGGCCATGGGATCGGAGACCATGAAGGGCACCCGGGCCAGCTCAACGTGCCACGCGAACAGGGCGAACAGGGCCGGACGGCGCTGCGGCGGGGCCAGCAGGGTGAGCACGAACCGGTCCCGATCTGTGCGCCGAAGCTGCTCGGCCGACGGGGACAGCGGGGCGCCCCGAACCGGTGCGTCGGCCTCATTTCCTGGCCCCCCACCTTCACAGGGCGGGGTGTGGGGCCTATCTACCCTTGTGTCTGGTCCCGCCATCGTTTGCACTCACCCTTTCAAACGAGGTTTAGAATGCCGTTCGAACTGCCTTCCCTGCCGTATGACCGCTCCGCGCTGGAGCCGCACATGTCGGCGCAGACGCTGGATTTCCATCACGGCAAGCACCATCAGACCTACGTCAACACCATCAACAAGCTGATCGAAGGCACGCCGATGGCCGACATGCCTCTGGAAGAGGTCGTCAAGGCTGCCTGGACCGACAAGAACACCGCCGCGTTCAACAACGCCGCCCAGGTGTGGAACCACAACCTGTTCTGGGTGGTGATGAAACCCGGCGGCGGCGGTGAACCGACCGGAGAGATCAAGGACCGGATCACGTCGGCGTTCGGGTCCGTGGATGACTTCAAGGAACAGTTCAAGGCCGCCGGCGTGGGCCAGTTCGGTTCGGGCTGGGCCTGGCTGGTCCTGGACAACGGTGATCTGAAGATCACCAAGACGCCGAACGGCGAAAACCCGCTGATCAGCGGACAAACCGCCCTGATGGGCTGCGACGTCTGGGAGCACTCCTACTACCTGGATTACCAGAACCGCCGCCCGGACTATCTGAGCGCCTGGCTGGACAACCTCGTCAACTGGGACGCGGTGAACGAGAACCTGGCCAAGGCGTCGTAACACCGACCGTGCGAAACCGGACCCACTGCGTCGGGTCCGGTTTCCCGCGCACGCACACGCGCACTTTGGTGTAGCGTGTTGCACCAACGGACAGACGCAGTGACCCCTCTTCCTGGGCCGGGCGTCGTGCCGGCCCAGGAGATCCCTCGGCTCGCTTTCGCTCGCTCGGGATGACGTATTCCTTTGTTTTTCCTAACCAGTGCCCGTCATCCCGAAGCGTCCGTTAGGACGCGAGGGATCTCCCAAGGTAATGTGCCGACGGTCCGGAAAACGTGTCGAGATTGCCGGCGCTTGGTATTACACGTTGAACAGGAAGTGGACCACGTCGCCGTCCTGGACGACGTAGTCCTTGCCTTCGGACCTCATCTTGCCGGTGTCCTTGGCGCCCTGTTCGCCGCCGCAGGCGATGAAATCGTCGTAGGCGATGGTCTCGGCGCGGATGAAGCCGCGCTCGAAGTCGGTGTGGATGACCCCGGCCGCCTCCGGCGCCTTGGCGCCACGTCGCACGGTCCAGGCGCGCGCCTCCTTCGGCCCCACGGTGAAGAACGTCAGCAGGTCCAGCAACCCGTAGCCGGCGCGGATCACCCGGGTCAGGCCGGTTTCGGCCAGCCCCAGATCCTCCAGGAAGGCCGCTTTCTCGTCCGGGTCCTCCAGTTGCGCCACCTCGGCCTCGATGGCCGCCGAGATGACCACATGGGCCGCGCTCTCGGCCGCCGCCTTCTGCGCCACCTTGGCGGAGAACGCGTTGCCCTCGGCCGCCGATCCCTCATCGACGTTGCAGACGTAGAGCACCGGCTTGGTGGACAGCAGGTTGAGCTGATGGAACAGCTTCAGCGCCTCGGGATCGTCCGGTTTCGCCAGGCGCGCCGGTTTGCCCTCGCGCAGCAGCGCCAGCGCCGGCTCCATGACGGCGATCTGCGCCTTGGCCAGGGCATCGCCGCCCTTGGCCTTCTTGCCCAGCGGCACGATGCGCTTTTCCAGGCTCTCCAGGTCGGCCAGCAGCAGTTCCGTCTCGATGGTCTCGGCGTCGCGCACCGGGTCGACCGAGCCATCCACGTGGGTGACGTTCTCGTCCTCGAAGCAGCGCAGGACGGAGACGATGGCGTCCGTCTCGCGGATGTTGGCCAGGAACTGGTTGCCCAGGCCCTCGCCCTTGGACGCGCCGCGCACCAGCCCGGCGATGTCCACGAACTCAAGCTGGGTGGGGATCACCTTGGCCGACTTGCCCAGCACCGCCAGCTTGTCCAGCCGGTCGTCCGGCACGGCCACGCGGCCCACGTTGGGCTCGATGGTGCAGAACGGAAAGTTGGCCGCCTGCGCCGCCGCCGTGGCGGTGAGCGCGTTGAAGAGCGTGGACTTGCCCACGTTGGGCAGGCCGACGATGCCGCAGTTGAATCCCATCGGGCGCCTGTTCGGTTGACTCGGAGAAGACGTGGCGGGGCCTTACCGCACCGCCGCCGCACTGGCAACAGGGGAATGCGCGGGCGCGCCGCCCCTCGCCGATCGGCCATCTGATTCACACAACTTCGTTTCCGTTTGTCATTGCGAGGAACGAAGTGACGAAGCAATCCAGGGCGGATATTTGCGTTTTACGCCCTGGATTGCTTCACCCTCGTCTTGCGACGAGGGTTCGCAATGGCGAGTCACGTCGTCTCGCGAGCGAAGTGCCGCCGCTTCGGCGGAAAGAGTGTGATGACGATAGCGCCGATCGGGGCGAGTCGGGCTTGGGCCTGCTGGGGGGCGCGCCCGTTCAGGCGATCTTGCGCAGTTCGGCCATGAACGTGTCCATCTTCTTGAGGACCTCCTGCACCTTCATTTTCGACTGCGCGGACAGATCCCCGGTCACCGTCATGACCTGATCGGTCGCCTGGCTGATCCGCGAGACGTTCTCGCTGATCGTGTTGACGTGGCTGGCCACGTCCTCGGTGCCGTTGTGGGCGCGATTGGCGTTGTCGGCGATCTCGCGCGAGGCGGCGCTTTGTTCCTCGATCGCGGCGGCGACGACGGTGGCCGACTCGTTGATCTCGTCGATCACGCCGACGATGCTCTGGAACACCTCGGCGGCCTTGTCGGTGGCGGCCTGGATGGAGGCGACCTGACGGGCGATATCCTCGGTGGCGCCGGCCGTCTGGCCCGCCAGCATCTTGACCTCGGAGGCGACGACGGTGAAGCCCTTGCCCGCCTCGCCAGCGCGCGCGGCCTCGATCGTCGCGTTCAGGGCCAGCAGGTTCGTCTGCTCGGCGATGGTCTCGATCATTTCCACGAACTCGCCGATCTTGTTGGCGTAGGTGACAAGCTCGCCCACCGTCTCGCGCGCCGTGTTGGTGGCGTCCTTGGCCTGGCCGGCGACGTCGGTCGTGCGGCTGACTTGGCGGGCGATCTCGGCGATCGAACTCGCCATCTCCTCGGCGGCATCGGAGATCACCTGCACGTTGGCCGACGTCTGTTGCGAGACATGAGCCGCCGTGTCGGCGTCGCCGCGCGAGCCGGTGACGACCGTTTCCATGTCGCGGGCCATGCTTTCCAGCGTCTCCACCGAGTGGCCGATGTCGGTCATGACGGCGTTCAGCGAGGCGTTGAAGTCGTCGGCCACGCGGCCGAAGCCGGTGGTGTTCTGGGCCACGCGCTCGGTGGCGGTGTTGATGACGCGGCTGCCGTTCAGCAGCATTCCGCGCATCCCCGTGTTGATGATGCGGCGGAAGTACAGGTTCTTGGAGATGTACTGCATGGAGGCGATGCTTTCCCGGGCGAACGCGTCCATGTGGTCGGTCATTTCGTTGATCGCCCACAGCATCTCGCCCAGGTCCCCGCGCTCGTGAATGCCGGTGATACGGGCTTCGAAGTCGCCGTCGGCCAGGCGCTGGCAGACGCGGGTGGCATTGGAGACCGCCGCGCCGGCCCGGCGGGCGAGGACCAGCCCGCCCCCCACGGCAGCGCCGGCCAGCACCAGAAGCACCGCCGTCACGGCGACCGGCGCGCCCAGCAGCAGAGCGACGACCGCGCCCAGCACCAGAACCAGGGCCGCGCCGTTAAGAAGCGGGATGGCCGAGAGCGAGGACATATTGTTCATAACTCATCCCTTTTTTGCGGACATGGTCCTGCAGCAGAGCCCCGGCCGCCGCCATGCCGTCCTTGCTGGAGGCGTGCCGCGCCTCTTCCTCGCGCAGGGTCTTGTACAGCGGTGTGATGACGGTCTGAACGACCGAGCGATCCGACACCCGGCGGTTCGAGTGATAGCCGCAAACGTTTCCATTCGAATCGAACGATGGCGTGACGTGGGCAAACACCCAGTAATGGTCACCGTTTTTGCAGCGGTTGACGATATAGGCGAACATTTCCTGGCCGGAGGCGATGGTCTCCCAAAAGAGCTTGAAGACGCAGCGCGGCATATGCGGATGCCGGATCAGGTTGTGGGGACGACCCAACAGTTCTTTCTCTGTGTATCCGGACACATCAATAAAGACGCGATTAACGTAGGTGATGCGGCCCTTGATGTCCGTCTTACTTACGAGGAAGGAATTCTCGGAAAACGTTCGTTCATTGCCCGTCAAATGAACCGATCTTTGCTCAGCCATGTCTGGTCCCGTGTCAGGGGCACGATGGATGGTCTTGTCGGTGCGCTGGGTCACGGTGTTCTGGACCCCGGCTGGCGCGCCCCCCTTGCGCCCAGCCCCCTCGCTTGGTCAGTCGCCGACAAACCAAACCCGATCATTATAGTGGAAATGACTGAGCAGGGCGAGGGGGGCTTGGCGCGGCGGCGGCCGTCCGACGCGAGCGTCCGACCAAAACCCGACTGAAGAAATGTCCACTTGGCCGGTCTCGGAACGGAACACGCCGCGCCGGCGCGCGTTGAGTTACGAGCGGCTATCGCAGCTGCGGAGGCGACCTGTTCCGAAGGTGCCTCACCAGCAGATCAAAGCGAAGGGAGACCGACATGACCATTCAGGACATCATGACGCCCAGCGTGGATGTGGTCGATCCGACCATGACCATCCGCGATGCCGCCATCCGGATGCGCGACGAGGATGTCGGCGGGCTGCCCGTCGGCGAGAACGACCGTCTCGTCGGCATGGTGACCGACCGCGACATCACCGTGCGCGGTGTCGCTGGCAGTAAAGGCCCCGGCGACTGCACGGTTCGCGACGTCCTGTCCGAGCGCGTGTACTACTGCTTCGAGGACGAGGACGCGCAGCGCGCCGCCGACGTGATGGCCGAGCACAAGGTGCGTCGCCTGCCGGTGCTGAACCGCGACAAGCGGCTGGTCGGCATCGTCGCGGTGGCGGACCTTGTTCGCGCCGGCGTCGAGCACTCGGCGATCGAGGGCATTTCCGTGCCGACGCGCGAGAACCGGGCCTGAGCCGCACCTCGGGTCCTTCGACCGAGCCTGTCGGGCGGGAGGGTTCCTCCCGCCCGACGCTCTATGTGTGTCATCCGCCGCTGTTATTTAGGCGCGGAGGCTGTCGACCTGCTTTTCGGCTTCTGCCTTGGCAATGCCGTAGCGTTCCTGGAGCTTGCCGACCAGAATGTCTCGGTCACCGCTCGCTTCTTCGACATCGCTGTCCGTGAGCTTGCCCCACTGCTTGCGGACATTGCCCTTGAGCTGGTTCCAGTTGCCTTTCAACTCGTCCTTGTTCATTGCTGGCCTCCTTTTCGGCTCACGTTCGGGATGCAGGGCGCCGGTTGCCCGGCCGCTTGAGATCCCGCCCCGCTCGGGCGCGTGACCTCTTGAGGAGCTACCGAACCCGGTCCGGACGCCCTCTCTCACCATCCCACCAACGCGGTGCCCCTAGAGGACGTTCCCACAGGACCCGTCAAACATGATCGTTGGCCGCGTTCGAACGCTCGCGGTCCCGGCTCTTTTCCAGCAGCTGGATGATCCGCGCCTGTGCGGCGAAGAACGCGCCCAGGATCACACAGACGGCCAATACGACGACGGCGAGCCCCGTCCGCGTCGCGTCAGGCAGGCCCAGCTCTCGCAGGCCGGCCACGTCCATCGGGCCGACCAGCACGGCCCCCAGCACACCCAGGCCACAAAGGCCACAGAACAGCGCGTAGAACACGGTCGCCATATCCGGCCCTCTCCTTGGGGTCCTGTCCCATGCGAAGCGCGTCGGATGCGCTCACGCACAGGCCCATGGTCTTTCGACCATGGGCCTCTCCACAATCTGGCCGTTTCCCAAGAAACGTGACCGGTCAGGCTGCGTCCACCGATGACACTGGGGCCATTCCGCCGACCCGGCCGACATGACTGGATCAAGCGGACAGCGTATGACGGTCGGAGCCTCTCCCCCTACTCTGCCGCCTGGCCGGCGGCGGCGCCGGGCTCGACCCCTGGCGGCGTGACCGGCACCTCCAGCTTGTCCAGCATCTCCTTCGGCACGATCTGCCAGAACTGGCCGATCTCGCGTTCCCAGTTGACCAGCAGCCGCTGGGCGAAGCGGGACTGGGTCTCGGCCACGTGTTCCTCGACCAGCCCCTTCAGCAGGTCGGCGTAGTGGTCCACCTGGATGCGCTGCCAGATGACGTAGTCTGGGTTGATGCGCTGCGGCAACAGGCCTTCGGGGTCGTGGATGAAGGCCATGCCGCCCGACATGCCGGCGGCGAAGTTGGCGCCGATCTCGCCCAGGATCACGACGACGCCGTTGGTCATGTACTCGCACCCGTTGGAGCCGCAGCCCTCGACCACCACCTGGGCGCCGGAGTTGCGCACCGCGAACCGCTCGGCCGCCTGACCGGCGGCGAAAAGCTTGCCGCCGGTGGCGCCGTACAGCACGGTGTTGCCGATGATCGTGTTCTCGTGCGAGGCCAGGGGGCTGGACACCGCTGGGCGCACCACGATGGTGCCGCCGGACAGCCCCTTGCCCACGTAGTCGTTGGCGTCGCCGAACACCTCCAGCTTCAGGCCCTGCACGGCGAAGGCCCCCAGCGACTGCCCGGCCGAGCCGCGCAGGCGCACGGTGATGTGGCCCGGTTGCAGGCCGCGCTCGCCGTACTTGGTGACGATCTTGTGCGACAGCATGGTGCCGACGGCGCGATGCGTGTTGCGCACCGTATAGGTGAGCTGCATTTTCTCGCCGTCTTCAAGGGTATTGTGGGCATCCTTGATCATCTGCGCGTCAAGGGTCTCCGGCACCTCGTTGCGGCCTTCGATCGCGCAGTGCACGGGCAGGCCGCCGCTGTCCGGGTGGGCCAGGATGGCATTGAGATCCAGGTCGTCCAGGTGCGCCGAGCCGCGGCTGATCTGGTGCAGCAGGTCGGTGCGGCCGATCGCCTCGTTCAGCGACCGCAGGCCGAGCGAGGCCAGGATTTCCCGGATTTCCTCGGCCATGAAGGTGAACAGGTTGACCACCTTCTCGGCCGTGCCGGTGAACTTCTCGCGCATGGCCTTGTCCTGCGTGCACACGCCCACCGGGCAGGTGTTGGTGTGGCACTGGCGCACCATGATGCAGCCCATGGCGATCAACGCCGTGGTGCCGACACCGAACTCCTCGGCACCCAGCATGGCGGCGATGACCACGTCGCGGCCGGTCTTGATGCCCCCGTCGGTGCGCAGCAGGACACGGTGGCGCAGCCGGTTCAGGGTCAGCACCTGGTGCACCTCGGACAGGCCCATCTCCCACGGCAGGCCGGCGTACTTGATGGAGGTCTGCGGGCTGGCGCCGGTGCCGCCGTTGTGGCCGGACACCAGGATCACGTCGGCGTTGGCCTTGGCCACGCCGGCGGCGATGGTGCCGATGCCGGTGCGGCTGGTCAGCTTCACCGTGACCCTGGCCGACGGATTGATCTGTTTCAGGTCGTAGATAAGCTGCGCCAGATCCTCGATGGAATAGATGTCGTGGTGCGGCGGCGGGCTGATCAGCGTCACGCCCGGCGTCGAGTGCCGCAGCTTGGCGATCTCCACCGTCACCTTGAAGCCGGGCAACTGGCCGCCTTCGCCGGGCTTGGCACCCTGGGCGACCTTGATCTCGATCTCGCGGCACTGGTTGAGGTACTCGGCGGTCACGCCGAAACGGCCCGAGGCCACCTGCTTGATGGCCGAGTTCATGTTGTCGCCGTTGGGGCGCGGCTTGTAGCGCACGGGGTCCTCACCGCCCTCGCCGCTGTCGGACTTGGCACCGATGCGGTTCATGGCGATGTTGAGCGTGCCGTGCGCCTCCGGCGACAGGGCGCCGAGCGACATGGCCGGGGTGACGAAGCGCCGGCGGATGGAGTTGATGCTCTCCACCTCATCCATATTGACCGGGCTGCTGACCTGCTTGAAGTCGAGCAGGTCGCGGATGTTGACCGGTGCCATCCGGTACAGGCCCTTGGTGTAGCGCCGATAGGTCTGGTAGCTGTCGGTGCCCACCGCCTCCTGCAGCATGTGGATCAGGCGGCCGTCGTACTGGTGCGCCTCGCCGCCGCGCCGGTAGCGGTAGAACCCGCCCACCGGCAGTGTCACCACGGCCGGATCAAACGCCCGGGCGTGCTGCTCCAGCACCTTCTTCTGGATGCCCGGCAGGCCGATGCCGGAGATGCGCGACGTCATGCTGGTGAAGAACTCGGCCACCAGCGAACGCGACAGGCCGATGGCCTCGAAGCAGTGACCGCCCCGATAGCTGCTGAGCACCGAGATGCCCATCTTGGACATGATCTTCAGCAGGCCGTCGTTGACCGCCTTCTTGTAGCGGGCCATGGCCTGATCCAGCGTCAAGTCGCCCAGCAGGCCGCGCCGGTGCCGGTCGGCGATGCTTTCCTGCGCCAGCCACGGGTTGACGGTGGTGGCACCAACGCCGATCAGCACGGCGAAGTAATGGGTGTCCAGACACTCGGCCGAACGCACGTTGACCGACGTGAACGTGCGCAGACGCTGGCGCACCAAGTGTGTGTGCACCGCGCCGGCGGCCAGAATCATCGGCAGCGCCGCCCGGTCCGGCCCCATGGCCTGGTCGGACAGGATCACGTGGGTGCGCCCACCGCGCACGGCGTCCTCGGCTTCCTGGCGGATGCGGTGCAGGGCCTGACGCAGGGCGTGCTCGCCGCCGCGCGGGTCGAACGTGCAGTCGATCTCCGCCGCCGTCTCACCCATGTAGCGGCGCATGGCCTCGAACTCGGCGGTGGTCAGCACCGGGCTCTCAAGTTGCAAGACCTCGCACTGCTCGGGCGACTCGTCGAGGATGTTGCCCAGGTTGCCCAGGCGCGTGCGCAGGCTCATCACCCGCGTCTCGCGCAGGGGGTCGATGGGCGGGTTGGTGACCTGGCTGAAATTCTGGCGGAAGAACTGGTGCAGGCCCCGGTAGTGATCCGACAGCACGGCCAGCGGCGTGTCGTCGCCCATGGAGCCGGTGGCTTCCTTGGCGTCCGTGACCATGGGCTGGAGCAGGAGTTCCATGTCCTCCATGCTCTGGCCGAAGGCGACCTGGGCACGGCGCAGGGCCTCCGGCGCCAAGCCCGAGGGTTCGTCCTGGTCGCCGGTGATCAGGCTGTCCAGCTTGGTGATGCGCTTGACCCAGTCCCCGAACGCCTGGCGGGCGGCCAGCCGGTCCTTGATCTCCCGATCCTCGTAGAAGACGCCCTCGCGTAGGTCGACGGCAATCATGCCACCGGGTCCGACCCGGCCCTTGCGCACGATGTCGGACTCGGGCACGCGCACCATGCCGGTTTCCGAGCCGACCACCAGCAGCCCATCACGGGTGACGCTGTAGCGCATCGGTCGCAGGCCATTACGGTCCATGCCGGCGACCACCCAGCGGCCGTCGGTGGCGCAGATGGCGGCCGGGCCGTCCCACGGTTCGATGACGCAGTTGCAATAGGAAACCAGATCGCCGTGCGGCTCCGGCAGCGTGCTGTCCTGGGTCAGGCTTTGCGGGATCATCATGGCCTTGACCATGGGGGCCTCGCGGCCGGCCCGGCACAGCAGCTCGAACACGGCGTCAAGCCCGGCGCTGTCGGAGCTGCCCACGCGCACCAGCGGCTTCAGGTCCTCGATGGCCGCGCCCAGCAGCGGCGATGACATGCGCGTTTCGTGCGCCTTCATCCAGTTGACGTTGCCGGTCAGGGTGTTGATCTCGCCGTTGTGGGCGAGCATCCGGAACGGCTGCGCCAGCCACCAGGTGGGGAAGGTGTTGGTGGAGTAGCGCTGGTGATAGATGGCGAAGCTGGACTCGAACCGGTCGTCCAGCAGGTCGGGATAGAAACTGGTGAGCTGTTCGGCCAGGAACAGGCCCTTGTAGATGATCGAGCGGCAGGACAGCGAGCAGATGTAGAAATCCTGGATGCCGGCCGCGTGGATCTTCTTCTCGATGCGCCGGCGCACCACGTACAGGTCGATCTCGAACCGCTCGTCGTCGACGCCCTTGGGGTTGCAGATCATGATCTGCTCGATCTCGGGCCGGGTGGCGTTGGCCTTCTCGCCGATGACCGAGACGTCAACGGGCACCTGACGCCAGCCATAGATCGTGTAGCCGGCGGCGAGGATTTCCGTCTCGACGATGCAGCGGCATTCCTCCTGCGCCACCAGGTCCGCCTTGGGCAGGAAGACCATGCCGACGGCGAGGCGGCCCTCGCTCGGGACGTGACCGGTGGCGGCGATGTGCTCCTTGAAGAACGCCTGCGGGATCTCGACGTGGATGCCGGCGCCGTCGCCGGTCTTGCCGTCGGCGTCCACGGCGCCCCGGTGGAACAGCACCTTCAGGGCCTCGATGCCGGCCACGACCACGTCGCGGCGCGGCGTGCCGTTGATGGAGGCGACCAAGCCGACGCCGCAGGCGTCATGCTCGTCGGCCGGGCTGTAGGCCCCGGCCTGTTCCAGGCGCGCAGCGTTGGCGCGCCAGTCGGCCACGAAGCGGGCACCGGAGTCGGCGCCAGGGGTGTTGAACGTCTCGGTCATGGCCGGACTCCTTCTGGGGTCGGGGCCGCGCGGTCTTCGGGCGGCCGTCATTGCGAGGCGCGACACGCCCCCAAAAACCCACTGGGACTGGGGCAATCCAGAGCAGAAAGACGTTTCATCCGCTCTGGATTGCGTCGCCGCCATCGTGTGATGGCGGCTCGCAATGACATGTGTCTTCCAATTCGTGGTGTTAGGTCCTGCGGCGCCGGCCTTACGAGGCCAGGGCCATGTCCTGCGGCGGCTCGCCACCGGCGGCCAGCTTCGCCTGGATGTAGTCGTGGATGCCGGCGGCGGCGTCGCGGCCATCGCGCACCGCCCACACCACCAGCGAGGCACCGCGCACGATGTCGCCGGCGGCGAACACGCCGTCCATCTCACTCATCAGGCTGTGCGGGTCCACCTTGACGGTGCCCCACTTGGTCACCGGCAACCCGGGCTCGCCGAACAGGGTCGGCAGGTCCTCCGGCTCGAAGCCAAGGGCGGAGATGACCATGTCGGCCGGCTCGTCGAACTGGCTGCCCTCGATCGGCACCGGGCTCTGGCGGCCGGTGGCGTCGGGCACACCCAGGTACATGCGCACCGTGCGCACGGCACTGACATGGCCGTCCTGGTCGAGGATGGCCTCGGGCGCGGTCAGCCAGACGAACTCCACGCCTTCCTCGATGGCGTTGGCCACCTCGCGCTGCGAGCCCGGCATGTTGGCGCGGTCGCGGCGGTAGAGGCACTTGACGGACTCGGCGCCCTGGCGGATGGCCGTGCGCACGCAATCCATGGCGGTGTCGCCGCCGCCGATGACCACCACCTTCTTGCCGGCGGCGTTCAGCAGGCCGCTGTCGTAGTCGGCCACGGCGTCGCCCAGGCTGCGCCGGTTGGACGCCGTCAGGTAGGTCAGAGCCGGCAGCACCTCCGGCAGGCCGGCGCCCGGCACGGTCAGCGCGCGGGCCTTGTAGACGCCCGTGGCGACCAGAACGGCGTCGTGGCGCTGGCGCAGATCGGCCAGCGTCATGTCGCGGCCGATCTCGACGTTCACCTTGATCTCGACGCCGGAGTCGATCAGCCACTGGCTGCGCCGCTCGACGATGTGCTTTTCCAGCTTGAAGCCGGGAATGCCGTAGATCAGCAGCCCGCCGGCGCGGTCGTGGCGGTCGTACAGCGTGACCTGATAGCCCAGTTTGCGCAGTTGCTCGGCCGCGCCCATGCCGGCCGGCCCGGCGCCGATGATGCCCACCGACTGCGCGCGTTCCTGCGTCGGCCGCACAGGCTGGACCCAGCCCTTGTCCCAGGCCGTATCGGTGATGTATTTTTCGACTGCGCCGATCGTCACGGTACCGTGACGCGACTGTTCCAGGACGCACGAGCCCTCGCACAGGCGGTCCTGCGGGCAGATGCGGCCGCAGATCTCGGGCAGCGTGTTGGTCGCCGAGGACACGGCGTACGCTTCCTCCAGGCGGCCCTGGGCAGTCAGCAACAGCCAGTCGGGAATATTGTTCTGAAGCGGGCAGTGCACCTGGCAGAACGGAATGCCGCACTGCTCGCAGCGTGAGGCTTGGTCAGACGCCCCGTCGGGCGCATAGCCGGTATAGATTTCCTCGAAGTCGCCACGCCGTGCCTCGGCGTCGCGCTTCACCGGCATCCGCCCCTCAAGGCGGGTGAACTGCATCATCTTCCGCGTCATCGCGGCCCTCCTGTACGGACGTCTTATCCCGGATGGCCCGTCCGTGTTCCGAGGCAAACCGGGGCTTTGAGATACGCCTGCCGGGACGGGATCACAAGAGAAAAACGTCATATATAGCAGCATTGTTGACCTATTATCGGGGCAACAAGCCATTCGCCAGCCGCGACCCTCTGAAAAATCCGGACATTTCCGGGAATTTTGGTCAGGACATAAGACCTATATGCCCTCGCGGTTGTGCCGGGGATCCACGTCGCCGCAACATTTTGTGTCTGGGCCAGGAATAGGGTGATCTGCTATAAGGGATCCACACCATCTTGTGGATCATCCCCTTGTGGATCAGGCCGTGGACCCTCTCCAGCTCGTCGTTCTGGCCCTGGTGCAGGGCCTCACGGAATTCCTGCCCGTCAGTTCCTCGGGGCATCTGGCGCTGGTGCCGCTGTTGTCGGACTGGCCGGACCAGGGCCTGAAGATCGACGTGGCCGTTCATGTCGGGACGCTGCTCGCCGTCCTGGTGTACTTCTGGCGCGATGTGGGCGTGATGTTGGCCGGCGCGGGGCGCCTGCTGACGGGGCGCGGCGGCCCCGGTGCCCGCATGGTGGTCCACCTGATCATCGCCACCATTCCCGTCGTGATCGCCGGCCTTCTGCTCAAGGACCTGATCGAGTCCGGACTGCGCAACCTGGAGGTCATCGCCTGGGCCACGCTGGGCTTCGGCCTGCTGCTGGGGCTGGCCGACCGCGTCGGCATGACCGTGCGCCGGGTCGAACACATGACCTGGGGCGATGCCCTGATCCTCGGCCTGGCGCAGGCCTTGGCGCTGATCCCCGGCACCAGCCGCTCCGGCATCACCATGACGGCGGCCCGGTTCCTTGGCTACGAGCGGCCGGAGGCGGCGCGGTTCTCGCTGCTGATGTCGATCCCCACCATCACCGCCGCCGGCCTGCTGGTGGGCCTGGACCTGTACGAGATGGGTGACTGGGCCATCACGCGCGAGGCCCTGATCGCCGCCGGTCTGGCCATGGTCTCGGCCTTGGCGGCCGTGGCCCTGATGATGGCCTGGCTGCGCCACGCCGGGTTCCTGCCGTTCGTGATCTATCGCGTGCTTCTCGGACTGGGGCTGCTGGCGATCGCGTATGGGGTGGTCGAGATTTGACGCCATCCTCGCTTGGGCGCGCCCCGCCAAGAACACGCTTAAAAAAACGGTTCTCAAAAAAAAACACTCGGCAAGATTGCGCATCCTTGTTGGCTCTGCCCTAATTTTCGTCAAATCCACCAAAAGGTGGAGCCCCCCATTTGGTGGATTGACAGCCGAGGCCCCGAACCGCACCGTCGAGCGGGATACAACTAATGTGATATTGCGAGACCAAGTGCAGCGGACCGCGCCTCAGAAGATGGGCAGCTTGCCAGAATGGACCGCGTCGTTGCCGCGCTACGCGCGACCATGCCCGCCGACCCTCGCCATGCCACGCATGACTGAGCAACCAATGCCCAAAGGAGAGACGTCATGAGCAAGCAGTTACAGCCCCCCCGTTTGGTCGCCGGCGCCGTCACGGCGGCGGCCATCGCTCTCTGGGCGACCACAGCGCCGGCCGCCGTTAGCTACACTGTGGCCGACGGCCCGTTCGAATGGAGCGGCCTGACCTGGGATTTTAACCTATCGAGCAGCAAAGCAACCGTCACGATTAACGATGACGGAAGCCTGACGATGACCGGAAAACAAGGCGAGATGTCTCGGACCCAGGGCAGCATCACAAACCCGGACGAGTGGGTGCTGAAGGCACGCCTGCCTGATTACATCCGGTCGTCTGACAGGCAAAACATCCAGTTCCGTTTTCTTGACAACACTGATAACTCGTATGTTCCGCGCGTCTTCGTCGACCGAAACGAGTCTGATGCTGAATTAATGGCTCAATCGGGGGGATATGCTGGATTTGCAAACTATTACTACGGCGGCTGGACATACGACAAATCCGACGCGAGTTGGGATGGCGACTTTACTGAGCTTGCTGCTAGAAGTACAGGCGAACACACCGCTGACTTCAAACTGGATCCGACTGGGTCTCTGTACTTCGCTTTTGACGGCGTAGAGCCAGACAGCTACTACGATGCCGGGTTTGCAGACTTCAAGGACCTCTTTATCGGCTTCAACGCGTACAGCGGCGGTGAGGACATTTCCGTTACGTTTACGGGCGTCTCCGCAACCACGCCCCTCCCCGCCGCCGCGTGGTTCCTGCTGACCGCCCTGGGCGGGCTGTTCGGCGCCCGGTGGGCAAAGAGGCGCGCGTCCGAAAAGGCGGCGTGATCGGACCACTCAACCGCGTGGCCCGGCATTGCCCCCGGGCGCGCGGTTGCGTCACATGGGGCGGAGTCGAACACTGACTTCGCCCCATGAGGTTTGGTTCAGGCCTCCCTCGCGCCCGCTATGCCGTCAGGCGTCCGCCTCCGCCGGATATCCGGCCATCCACTCCCTGCGGCGGCGCCAGACTTCTTGCCACTTGTCCCGCAACGGTCCGAAGCGGCGCGGCATCGCGGTGGCCAGGAGCGATGCCGCCACCACCCGATTCACGATCCACGCCCAGAGCATGGCGCGCCCCCAGGGGAGCCAGACCCTAGGCCAATGCGTGTAGACCAGGGACGCCCGCCCGGTATGCAGCATGATGGTGCGGCGCGCCGTGCTCTGGCTGCTGGCGCCGACAATGTGCATCAGGCGGGCCTCGGGCGTGATCATCGGCCGGCAACCCAAGCGCGCCGCCCGCAAGCAGAGATCCGCATCCTCGCCGTACATCCAAAATCGCGTGTCGAAGCCGCCGAGCCGGACCCACAGGTCCCGGCCGATGAGCAGAAAACACCCGGTGATGATGTCCACGTGGCGGACGCTGTCGCGTGGCCATCCGCCTAGTGTTTCGGGGTTGAAGAGCGAAGACTTGGGCATCAGGGCCGTCAGCCCGAACGCCGAACAGAACAGGCTCCAAGGCGTGATCCGACCCCAGCACGAGGCAATGTTGAGCGACCCATCCGGAAAGAACGTACGGCCGCCGTAGACACCGCCATCGGGGTTCGCCTCGGCGAACGACACGATCGCGTCCAAGGCGCCCGGATAGACCTCGGTATCGGGATTGAGCAACAACAGCCACCGTCCGGTCGCTTGCTCGGCGGCGACGTTGTTGCCCTTGGCGAAGCCCAGGTTCTCCTCGGAGCGAATCAGACGCACCTCTGGGAAGTGCTCGGCCACGGCATCGGCGGACCCGTCGTGCGAGGCATTGTCAAGCACGATTACCTCGTAAGGACGAGAACACCCGACGTCGCGCACGGCCTTCAGCGCGTTCAGCAGAAGGTCGCGCGTGTTGTAGCTGATGATCAGGATGCTGAGGTCGGTCATGATCGGATCGCGCTTCCCTTTCTGGATCGTGGCAGGCCGATAACCACGCACCGCACCGTCAGCCACCACCAGCGACTGGATCGTGGGCCCCAAGCACGGACTGCATGGCCGAACAATACGCGTCCCGGATCGCCGCCCGTGTCAGCCGGGTCAACGCACCGGATTCCTGCATGTCGCGCAGGGTCGCCTTGATCTCGTCCTGACGACGGACGCCATCGACCAGCGCGGCGGCCAGGGCGTTTGTGTCATCGGGGTCCACGGCCACCACGGCCTCGCTGCCCTCGAAGTAGCCGGCGATCCCGTTTCCCGCCGCGTGGATGACGGGCGCACCGGACAGCAGGGCCTCTGTATAGACCATGCCGAAACTCTCGCGGAACGGCACCATGGCGAACCCACACGCGGCGTTCATCTCGTCCTGGATCCGCTCGCGCGGAACCGGCCCGATCAGGCGGCAATGGTCCGGTGCGCGGCGCGCGATCAGGCCCCGCACCGCCGCGAACCCGGCCGGATCGCCGCCACCGAGAATGTCCAGCCGGATATCGGGGACGTCCCGCGCGGCCGTAGCCACGGCCTGGATCAGCCCGGCCACGTTTTTCCGGCGGTATTGGCTCAGGTGGAAACACGTCTTGAAGACCGGCGCGGTCCGGCGCGGAGAGATGATGCCGTCCCGATCGTTCGGGCATGGCAGGATTGTGACCGGCCCCTCGCGAGAGCCAAGCATATGATCGAGCGCCGTCTTCGTCCATGGCGCGAACGGAAACACCATCGCCGCGCCGCGCCAGATGTCCCGCCACACACGGCGCAGGTCGCGCCGGACCGTGAGGATCTTGACGTCGGAAATCCCCTGGGACGAGATGACAAGGGGGCGGCCAAGCGCCTTGGCAACAGCGGCGCCGGCAAGTCCGTCGGTGGACAGCTTGTGGGCGTGCACCACATCGACGGACAGGCCTCTCTCTCGCACGTCCCGCACGATCCACGCGGCCAGCCGGTCCAGGTAGGTTTTCAGGAACAGGCCACGCGGAGGCCCGGGATAGGCCACGGCGCGCCAGTCCGGGCCGAACGGCAGGGCGGCGAGGTCCAGGCGGTGGTCCACCCTGTTGATGGAATAGACGTGGTGGTCGAAGACGTCGCTGGTCAGGTCGATCAGATTGGCGATCGCCTTCGTCTTGCCCGGCTGCAACGGATCAGGAAAGTCCGCAGATATATGGAGAATACGCGCGCCGCCCGCCTGGGTCGTGGCCCCCGCGTCGCGGGTCTCGTTCGACGGGTGCACGACGAATCCCCCTCAAGCACGAACCAGGCAAACGTCCGGCGACGTCACACGCGGCCAGCCCCCCTCGCCCCAAGGGTCGCAGTGGCCCGGACCGGCCGCAGTATCCGGACTCGGCCGGTGCCACGCAAGCGGCATGACGATGACGTCGACCGGGACGGCGCCCCGCCACCGGATCACCCGCGCGCCAGCCACACGACCAGCACACCCAGGGCAATCGTGATCACGCCGCTGATGCGCAACTGGGTCTCGGGCATCTCCAACGCCGCGCGGATCATGGCCCGCATGGGTCCCGCCAGCACGGCGTACAACAAGCCCTCGATCACCAGCACAAGGCCAAGGGCCGTCACAATATCTTGCAGCATGGGGTCTCGCTCTCGGTGGTGTCGCCCGTCCGAGCCCCGCTTTGTATAGAGAACCGGCCCAAAAGGAAACACGAAGCGGCGCATGGTTTTGCCGGTCGTCTCAATTGGGTTGCCGGCCATGGTTGGGCCGCGCCCAGCCGCCGCTGATCGGCCACTCACGGTCCCGAGCGCTCCGCGTCGTCCACCGACACGCCAGGGCCGCCCGCCGGTGTCGGGCAATAGAGCGCGGCCAGCGTTTCGATCAGCGCCAGAACCTCGGTACTGGCCAAGCGGTAGTGGATGTGTTGCGCGGCCCGACGCGTCTCGACCAACCCGTCGTGTCGCAGGCGCGCCAAGTGCTGCGACAGGGCGGACTGGCCGAGCCCCACCGTGGCCTCCAACTCGCCCACCGTCTTCTCGCCCTCGATCAGGGAACACAGGATCAGCAGCCGCCGGTCATTGGCCAGCGCCTTCAGCAGCCTCGCGGCCCGCGCCGCGTGCTCGTGCAGATGGTCGACATTCATGTTGCAAGATTAGCAGTCTCTAATATATTTTCAATCCGAAAGGGAGGGTCTTGTGCCCTTCCCCCCCCCTGCCGCGTTCCGTGTTCCGGGAGATCCGACATGTCGTTGCCGCGCCGATCCGGTCTCGCCCTGATCGCCAGTCTGATCCTGCTCGCGCTGATCGTCCCGACGGACGCGCGGGCCGAGCCCCTGACCGTGCGGCCCCAGCGCATCGCCGATGACAAGGCCGTGTTCGCCACCGTCGAGAGCGTGGACGTGCTGGCCGCCCGCGCCCGCCTCGGCGGCACCGTGGACCAACTGACGGTGGACGAGGGCGACGCGGTGACCAACGGCCAAAAGGTCGCCGTGGTGGTGGACGACAAGCTGGCCCCGCGAATGCAGGCGCTGGAGTCCCAGCTTGAGGGCCAGCGCGCCACCATGGAACAAGCCCGCACCGATTTCGAACGCGCCCAGCAACTGCGCGCCCAGGGCGCGGCACCGCAAAGCCGCCTGGACGCCGCCCGCACAAGCCTGGAGGTGGCGGAACGCCAGCTCGACTCGCTGCAATCCGAAATGGAGGTGCTGCGCCAGCAGGTCTCGGAGGGCGACGTGCTGGCCCCGGCCGCCGGCCGGGTGCTCGACGTCATGGTGTCCGAGGGCAGCGTCGTCATGCCCGGCGAGCCGCTCGCCCGCGTGGCCACGGAACGCTATGTCCTGCGCCTGCGCCTGCCGGAGCGGCACGCCCGATTCATCGCGGTGGGTGACAGCGTGCGCGTCGGGCCGCGCGGCCTGGACCCGGACGCCGCCCATCCCACGAAGGGGGCCGGCGACGCGGACTGGCGCGAGGGGCGTGTGGCGAAGGTCTATCCGGAACTGGAGAACGGCCGCGTCATCGCCGACGTCGAGGTCGACGGCCTGGGCGGCTACTTCGTCGGCGAACGCGCGCTGATCGAGGTCGTCACCGGCCACCGCACCGCCTACGTGGTGCCGCCGGACTACCTCAGCACCCGCTTCGGCGTGACCAGTGCCTGCCTGGAGGGCGGCCGCGTGGTCATCGTGCAGACCGGCGCCCACGTCCCCGGCGGCGTTGAAGTGTTGTCCGGCCTGCGCCCCGGCGATGTCCTGATCCCGGTCCAGTGCGGCGCGATGGATACCGCCCGCCGCGACGGCGCGGAGGGCGGGCACTGATGAAACTCGGCGTTTCCGGCCATCTCACCAAGGCCTTCATCCGCTCTCCGCTGACACCCCTGCTGCTGCTGGCCGCCATCGTCGTGGGCGTGCTGGCGCTGGTCATGGTGCCGCGCGAGGAGGAGCCCCAGATCTCCGTGCCCATGGTCGACATCATGGTCCAGGCCGATGGTCTGAAGGCCGTGGACGCCGCCGAACTGGTGACCAAGCCACTGGAGGACATCGTCAAGGGCATCGACGCCGTCGACCATGTCTACAGTCAGACCGTGGATGACGGCGTGACCGTCACGGCGCGGTTCGAGGTCGGCACCGACGAGGACGTGGCCATGCTGCGCGTCCACGAGACCATCCGCGCCAACCTGAACCGCATTCCGCTGGGCATTCCGGAACCGCTGATCGTCGGCCGGGGCATCAACGACGTGCCCATCGTCGTCCTCACCCTCTCGCCCGCGCCCGAGGTCGCCGAGCGCTGGACCGACGCCGGGCTGCACGCGGTGGCCGAGGAACTGCTGATCGAGCTGATCAAGGTCGAGGACGTCGGCCTGACCTTCATCGTCGGCGGCCGGCCCGACCAGATCCGTGTGGAGCCCGACCCCGAGCGTCTGTCGATGTACGGCATCACGCTCAATCGTCTGGTGGAGAAGCTGGAGAACGCGAACCGGTCCTTCCGCCTCGGCCGCCTGCGTGAGGCCGGCGACAGCGTGCCGGTGGTGGCCGGCCAGACGCTGCAGGGCGTGGCCGACATCGGCGACGTGTTGCTGACCACCCACGACGGCCGCCCGGTCTACGTCAAGGACGTCGCCAGCATCGTCGTCGGCACCGAACCGCTGGACCACCGCGTCTGGCAGATCGAGCCCCGCCCCGACGCCGCGCCGGACCAGGACAGCATCACAGCCCGTCCGGCGGTGTCCATCGCCCTGGCCAAGCGCCAGGGGGCCAACGCGGTGGTCGTCTCCGAGACCATCCTGGAGCGGCTGGAGGGCCTGAAGGGTCGCCTGGTGCCGGAGGGGATCGAGGTCGCCGTGACCCGCAACTACGGCGAAACGGCGCTGGAAAAGTCGAACGAGTTGCTGTCCCACCTGGGCATGGCGACGGTGACCATCGTCCTGCTGATTACCGTGGCCATCGGCTGGCGCGCCGGCATGGTGGTGGCGGTGGTGATCCCCACCACCATCCTGCTCACGCTCTTTTCCGCCTGGATGATGGGCTACACCATCAACCGGGTGAGCCTGTTCGCGCTCATTTTCTCCATCGGCATCCTGGTCGACGACGCCATCGTCATCGTCGAGAACATGGCGCGGCACTGGGCCATGAAGGACGGCCGCTCGATCGTGCGCAAGGCGATCGAGGGCGTGGCCGAGGTCGGCAACCCGACCATCATCGCCACCCTGACCATCATCGCCGCCCTGCTGCCGATGATGTTCGTGTCCGGCCTGATGGGGCCATACATGAGCCCGATCCCGGCGAATGCGTCGGCGGCCATGGCGTTCTCGTTCTTTGTCGCCGTCATGCTGACGCCGTGGCTGCTGATCAAGATCGCCGGGCGCGGCGCCGCGCGGCGCATGGGCGTGCCCTACGCCGTTCCGGGCGATCCGGGCGAGGACGAAGCGCCCACCGGCGCCGAGGATGGCGGCGGAGCGGCGTCGCGGGACCCCACCGAGGGCGAGGCCGAAGGCCGGCTGGGCGGCCTGTACCGCCGTGTGGCCGCGCCGGTGCTGAAGAGCCGCTGGCGCGCCTGGGCCTTCCTGATCCTGGTGGGCATCGCCACCATCGTCGCCTGCCTGCCGTTCTACACCGCCGACGTCACCGTCAAGCTGCTGCCGTTCGACAACAAGTCGGAACTGCAGGTGGTGCTCACCCTGCCCGACGACGCGCCGCTGGAAGAGACCGAGCGCGTGCTGATGGACGCCGCGCGGCGGCTGGCCGACCTGCCGGAGCTGACCAGCATTCAGCTTCATGCCGGCACGGCCGCGCCGTTCAACTTCAACGGCCTGGTGCGGCACTCCTACCTGCGCGACGCGCCCAACATGGGCGACCTGCAGATCAACCTCACGGCCAAGCACCACCGCGAGCGCGCCAGCCACGCCATCGCCCTGGAGGTGCGCGAGCGCCTGCGCGACCTGCCGTTGCCCGAGGGCGCGGCGCTGTCGGTGGTCGAGGTGCCGCCGGGGCCGCCGGTGCTGGCCACCCTGCTGGCCGAGATCTACGGCCCCGATACCGAGACCCGGCGCGCCGTGGCACGCGAGGTCAAGGGCATATTCGAGGCGGTCGATTTCATCGTCGACGTACACGACTCCTGGGGCGACCCGGCCGAACGCCTGCGCCTGGCCATCGACCAGCAGGCGCTGGAATACCACGGCGTCGAGGAGGAGGCGGTTTACGACACCCTGGCCGCCCTGCTGGGCGGGGTCAGCGTCGGCTATTCGCACCGGGGCCACGGCGTCGATCCGGTGGAGATCGCCGTGCGCCTGCCCAAGGCCGACCTGACCCCGGGCGAGCGGCTGCTCAGCACGCCGGTGCCCGGCGCCGCCGGCATCGTCGAACTGGGCGACGTGGTCACCACCTCGCGTGAAATGGCCTCGCACACCCTGTTCCGCCGCGACGGCCATTTCGCCGAGATGGTGCAGGCGGAACTGGCCGGCCGGTTCGAGGCGCCGATCTACGGAATGCTGGAAGTCCAGGACCGCATCGACGCCCACGACTGGGACGCGCTCGGCCTGCCGAAGCCGGCCATCCGCCTGTACGGGCAGCCCGAGAGCAGCGCCGAGCCGACCCTGCTGTGGGACGGCGAGTGGGAAATCACCTACGTTACCTTCCGCGACATGGGGGCGGCGTTCGGTGTCGCCATCCTGGGCATCTATCTGCTGGTGGTGGCCCAGTTCGGCTCGTTCAAGGCGCCGCTGGTGATCCTGACACCGGTGCCGCTGACCCTGATCGGCATCGTGCTGGGGCACTGGCTGTTCAGCGCGCCGTTCACCGCCACGTCGATGATCGGGTTCATCGCCCTGGCCGGCATCATCGTGCGCAATTCCATTCTGCTGGTGGACTTCATCAAGCACCGCCAGCCGACCGCCTCGTGCCTGCGCGAGGCCCTGCTGGACGCCGGCGCCATCCGCTTCACGCCCATCCTGTTGACGGCGGTGTCGGCCATCATCGGCGCGGCGTTCATCCTGACGGACCCGATCTTTCAGGGGCTGGCGCTGTCGCTGTGCTTCGGCCTGGCGTCGTCGACGGCGCTCACCCTGCTGGTGATCCCGGCGATCTATGTGGCGCTACGGGATGACGGGGTGGCGTTTCCGATGCGGGGTTGAGGACGGCCGTTGGACACAACGGTCAGTCAGAGCACCCGGTTTCGGTTCGCTCTCGGGAAACAGCCCGGCGCAATGCGTCGTTCAGCCGGGTCTGCCAACCAGGACCGCCGCCCTTGAAGTGGTCGATCACGTCCTGGTCAAGGCGCAGGGAGACCTGCTTCTTCGGCCGCGCAACGGGCGGTCGGCCGGGACCGCGCCGGGCGCTTTCCGCAAGGTCCGGAAACGCTCGGTCGAACGGAACGGCACGGGCGAAATCGTCCTCCGTCCATTCTGGGTTCTCGGGATCATCGACCGGTTGCTTGGTCATAGAGTGTGCGCTCCGTCTTGCTGGCGGGCCGTAGCGAGATCACGGAAACACCTTCAGCGCCCCTGCGGGCAAAGACGACGGCGACGATGCCATCACCGAGGCGGCCCATTGCCTTGAACCGGTCCTCACGCGCGGGACCTACCAGGGCATCGAGGAAGAACTCAGATGTCAGCGCAGCGAAATCCAAGCCGTGCTTGGCGAGGTTCTGGCGCCGCTTCGGCTCGTCCCACACGATGATCATAGCATAAATGTAGCGAACTTAAGCCTGTGCGCCAGTATTTTATGTAGATGCGGAAAACCGGCTTCACGTCCCGCCTTAGTGGAGAGCGTTGGCAAGCTTTTGCGAAGCGGAGCACCCGTTCAAAGGACCCGCCGGGCACGCTCCCGCCCAACGACAAAGCGTTCCCGGCGCGATGACCCCACACCAAAACCCGGCCCGCGACGGAAACGGGGGCCGGGTCAAAACCGGGTCGGTGTGCAGCAAGCCGCCGCGTCAGGCGGCGGCCTTGGTCCACAGGGAATCGAACGGCAGCGGGTCGTATAGGCGGCCCAGCGCGTCGGCCAGGGCATCGCGGCGCACACCCAGGGCCATCGCCCAGCGGCCCATCTGCTCGGCGGGCAGGCGCACGTGGCCGGCCTCGACATCCGCGACGAAGGCTTCCGTCACGGTCAGCACCTGCTCGGCCAGTTCGGAGCGGGTGATCTCACGGCTTTCCCGGAGATGGCGGACGTGGCAGCCCCCCGCGCGCAGACGGCTGTGCGCCTCCGGTTTCAACAGCACCTCCTCATCGGTCATGCCCACGGCATCCTCCTCGAACGACAACGCGAATGTATGAAGACTTTTACAGTCAGGCACGGCAACACTACGGGCTCAGTCCGTCCGTTGCCACGCCCAGCGAGGGCATACCTGTCATGCAGCGGAAACATTCCTCGCGCCGTCCTCGCCCCGGGCGCCGTGTCACGGCGGCCCCACGCATAAAAACTTACAATAATATGACGGATTTGCAACCGGTTTCGGGTCTACGGCAGGGGCACCGGCTCATGTCGACGACGCGCCGTCCGGTTTTGTCAACGTCCGGTTCAAAGCCTCCTCAACAATGCCAGCACCCCAGACCCGTCAAAACCGCGAGTCTGGGGTGAGGAACGACACATGTGATCGGAATGCTTTTTTCCCCCGAAGACCCCGCTCGGCCGTTTGGCCGAGCGGGCCTGTCTTGATTTGGCGAGTCGAAACACCGCCGTGGGGGCATCGCTCGTAGAAAACGACTCGGCGGGATCACCGCACTACGATCTTAAGGTTCGGCTCAGGCCGCCGTCGCCCGCAGCATCCAGGCGGTTTTCTCATGCACGGTCAGGCGGTCGGTCAGCAGCCCGGCGGTCACCTCGTCGGAGACCTCGCCAGCCTCACCGATCAGCGGCCGCAGACGCCGCGCCAGGGCGTCGTGATCCTTGGCCAGGGCGACGACCATGGCCTCGGCGGCCGGCGGCGTGTCGGGGGCATCCTCCACCAGGCTAAGGTCGGCGTAGCGGCCCAGCCCGCCGGGCGCGATGCAGCCCAGCGCGCGCACGCGCTCGGCGATGTCGTCAACGGCGGCGTACATGTCGGTGTACTGTTCCTCGAACATGTTGTGCAGGCCCTGGAATCGTGGGCCGACCACGTTCCAGTGAAAATTGTGGGTCTTCAAAGCCAGGGCAAAAGTACTGGCCAGAACGGCATTCAAACCCTCGGCGATGCTCTTGCGGGCGTTTTCTTCCAGACCGGTGTCGACGGATTGCTCACCCATGGTCTTTCGTGCTCCTCTTTTGGGTTGTTGAGTAGTCGGCCGGAGAGTTTTGGCGCCCCCCGGCCCCGCGTTTCAATGCATATGTGGCGCAAAGCCGCCTTTAAATCCATCAAACAAATCAGGAAATTTTGAGTGAGAGACCCGATCGAAGGATGACGGTACCGCCGGACCGCGCCATCCAGACCGGGCGGGAGACGCCCGCCCACCCGGCCCAAAGCCCCCTGCGTCGTGGCGGTCATCAAGCGAGATCGGGGCTGGCCGCTTGCGGTCTGTTGGGCGTCCGCTCCAGCGACAGTCGCGGAAAGCCCGAGAACGCAGCAAGGGCACTTCGCGACTCGGCTATTCCGTCGGCACGCGAGGGCCTGCGCCAGACGAAGGACCTCGCCCACCGCCACACGGTTTTTTGGGGCGCACTGCCTTCGACTGTGTTTCGGGCAATATTCTAAGATAGCCTACACGAACGTTGAGTGAACTTAATCAATGCCATGGAACCATCTCCACCAAACGGTGGAGGAAGCGCCGATCGGCTGATCCACCAGATGGGGGAGACGGAAAAAAACGGTTCCCTTTACGAAAAAATTACGCAAACGTTTCTTCGAATTCCCCACCACTGAACTCGGGCTTCGGCCTGTTGGGGGGCTTCGCTCAGGAGGAGCACACAATCCCGAAACGCATGGGGGCACGGGCCGAACAGCACGTTTGGCCGACCCCTATAAGGTGCGAGGCGCTCCGAGCGTCGCCAGGGAGGTATTCACCGCACCGGCAGACCGCGAACAGGCGCACCGGTGCTGAGAGAAGGAGATGGGGACATGATTGTGAACAAGATAAAGGCAACGACCCTTGGGGCCATTGTGGGTGGCGCCGTGTGCGTCGGCGCGGTTGCACCGGCGGCAGCGGCGACATACGACCTCAAGATCAGCACGATTACAGCAGTTTTCCAGAACTCGGTCCCGACAAACGGGGTCACGCTCTCTGGGCCTGGATCGACGGCCACAGCCTACTGGGGAACGCCCGCTACAGGCAGCCCGGGACAGAGTGGGTACGAGTTCGAGGCCGAGGCCACGCCCATCGAAGTGAATGCTGATGGCTCGGAATTTGACCTAGGGATTTTCAGACACATCAACAACCCAATCTATGCTCCGTCGCTTGAAAGCATCGACCTGAAGCTGACGTTCAACACCGTTCAATTTGGTGACTTCGATACGGTGTACTCCTTCTCTCACAACGAAACGCCGAACCAAAAACCCTGCCCGGGAAACAATGTGTCGATTTGCGATGATATTGTTACCGTGACCACGAACCCGGCGTTCTCGGACCAAGTAACGATAGGCAACGAAACCTTCTACCTCGCGATCACCGGCTTCCAGGTGGGCAACAACACGTTCACCGACTGGCTGACACGGGAAGAGGCAACCAACGAGGCGACACTGCGAGCCACCCTGACCAGCGAGCTCAATACGGTGCCCCTGCCGGCCGCCGCCTGGTTCATGCTGACCGCCATCGGTGGCCTGTTCGGCAGCCGTTGGCTGAAGAAGGGCCAGAGCGCCTAAGGTCCGCACAAACCAGCGGTCGTGGACGAGGCCGCCCTTGGCAGCAGCCAGGGGCGGCTTCCGTTGTGGGCTCCAGGGGCGAACAGCGGCCTTCCGAATCAAGAACGCTCTTCGCCATGATGAAACAACCCGACAAGATCTCGCCCAGCGACATTGGCAGGCTCCCTGGCGTCTTCAGACCGGGCGGGAGGTTCACTCCCGCCCGGACCCGGCGTCTAGGCGATTCAGCGAGACATCGCCGGACCGCGCGGCCCGAACATCCGCGCCGCCGCCGCCTCTTGCGTCTCGACCGAGCCGTCGCCGTCGACATCCAGGCTGTCGAAGCGGGCCGCGTTGGCCGCCGAGAATTCGTCAGCGGTCACGACGCCGTCCGCGTTGGCGTCCCAGACATCGAACCGCTGGCCCAGCCGGTCGGCCCGGACCTCGGCCCGCCAGTCACTGTTGGGACCCTGCCTCATGCCGCCACGGCCGGCCATGGTCCCCTGACGGCCCTCGATGAAGTCGGCGCGGGCCACCTGGCCGTCGCCGTCCGCATCCATGGCCGCGAAGCCCAGCTCGTGGAAGCGGTCGAACTCTGCGCGGGTGACGGTGCCGTCCTCGTCGGCGTCCATCACCAGCAGCAGTCCACCCGGACCACCCGAGCCGCCCCGCATCCCGCCGGGGCCATGCATCATGCGACCGCCGCAGGGGCCGCCGCCCATGCCCTGTCCGTAGCCCGGGCCGTCGCCCCATCCCCGGGCCTGCGCCCCCGCGTTCAGGGTCGCGGCGCCCAGGCCGGCGACCACGGCAACGGCGGCGGTGGTCATCACAACGCGTTTCAGTGCGGTGTTCATCACATCTCTCCCATGTTTCTGGGACGCCCGACGGGGGGTGTCCCGAGCCTCGGATGGTGGCGGACCCGAAACCCCGTGGTCCGATCCGCCGATGAGCCCATTGAACACCCGGCCCTTGACCCGGGTTTGACGGGAGGACACACGCGCGGTGACAAAGTGTGACGATGTGTGTGGGATTGCGGCGGGACACGCGCTGGACGTTCGGGCGGAGTCACCCGTCGTTGAACACGTCGATCAGGGCGGCGATGTGCCCCGCGTCGGGTTGGCCCAGGATCCGGTGGGCGTGCTCCCGCGCGGTATGGGACGAAATGCGCCGCACTCGCTGCTTGACCGCCGGAATGGCGAACGCGGCCATGGACAGCTCGCGCACCCCGAGCCCGAACAGCAGCGCCGTCAGGCGCGGATCGCCGGCCATCTCGCCACACACCGAAACGGGAATCCCGGCCGCCTGCGCCGCCCCGGTGGCGAAATGGATCAGCCGCAGCACGGCCGGATGCAGCGGATCGTACAGGTGCGCCACCGCCTCGTCCGTGCGGTCGATGGCCAGCGCGTACTGAGTCAGGTCATTGGTGCCGATGGCGAAGAAGTCCGCCTCGCGCGCCAGAGCATCGGCCGACAGCGCGGCGGCCGGCACCTCGATCATCACCCCCAACGGCGGCAGCGGGTCCGGCAGCGGCTGTCCCGCCGCGCGGGCGCTTTCGACCACCTCCGCAAGGATGGCGCGGGCCGCCCGCACTTCGTCAGTCGTGCAGACCATCGGCAGCAGAATGCGCGCCGGTCCGTGGCAGGCGGCGCGCAGAATGGCTTCATACTGGATGCGCAACAGTTCGGTCCGGGTCAGCGACAGCCGCACCGCCCGCAACCCCAGCGCCGGGTTGGCGCCGGCCTTGAAGTCCAGGGCGTCGCCCAGCTTCTCGCCGCCCAGGTCAAGAGTGCGGATGGTGACGGGCCGCCCCTTCATGTGCTGGATCAGATCGGTGAACGCCGCCGCCTGCTCGTCGGCGGTGGGCAGGCAATCGCGGTTCATGTACAGGAACTCCGAGCGCACCAGGCCGATGCCCTCGGCGCCCGATTGCAGCACCGCCTCCACCTCCGCCGGCAGTTCCACGTTGGCCTGCAGGTGCACGGCGACGCCATCGCGTGTCACCGACGGCACGTCGCGCAGGCGCAGCAGGTTGCGCCGCGTGCGCAGGAAACTGGCACGCCGGTTGCGGTACCAGGCCAGCGTGTCGGGGTCGGGGTTGAGAATCACGCAGCCTTTGGCCCCGTCGACGACCACGGTATCGCCCGCGCGGGCATGGCGCATCAGGCCCGTCACCGCCACGACCGCCGGCAGCGCCAGCGAACGCGCCATGATCGCCGTGTGGCTCTCGCGCGCGCCGAGCGTCGTCGCCAGCCCACCGACAACGCGCGGGTTCAGCAACGCCGTGTCGGCCGGGCTCAGTTCCTCGGCCAGAACGATACTGCCGCGCGGCACGGTGGTCAGGCCCGGCTGGCGGGGCCGGCGGTTCAGGTTGCGGATGAGGCGCCGGCCGACTTCACGGATGTCCTCGATCCGGGCGGCCAGGTAGTCGTCATCCATGGCGGAGAAGGCCCCGATCAGTTCGGCCATTTCCACCCGCACGGCGGCCTCCGCATTGACGCGGAACTCGCCGATGCGCCGGTCCGCGCCCCGCAACAAGCGCGAGCCCCGCATCATCTGCTCGTAGGCTTCGAGAATACAGGCCAGTTCCTCGCCCGGACCGCCGGAGAGGGTGCGCACTTTTTGGCCCAGCGCGCGGAACTCGGCGATCGAGCGGTCGGCCGCCTTGGCCAACCGCAAGCGTTCGCGTTCCACGAGTCCGCTCGGGATGCGGTATTCGGGGATCGGCGCCAGCCCCGTGTCGTGGAGGTAGACCGTGCCGATGCCGACGCCAGGGCCGACCGCCACCCCGTCCAGACGCATCATGGGTGCCGGGCCGCCGGCCTCCTCGGCCGTGAGCAACGGATCGACGTCGTCATCGTCGATCGAACAGGGAGCCACCGGCTCGGTGGGCGGCCTGCCTCGTCTAGTCCTCATGGAACCGGCCCGCGATCAACGCTTGCAGGGCCTCCAGCACCTCTTGCGCCTCCCGGCCCTCACAGACCACCTGAATGACCGAACCGGGACCGGCCGCCAGCATCATCAGGCCCATGATGGAATGGCCCGACACCTCCTGGCCCCGGCTGAACACCGTCACCGCCGCGTCGAAGCGCTCGACGGTCTTGACGAAGCGGGCGGCGGCCCGCGCGTGCAGGCCGCGTTGGTTGACGATCGTGCACTCGGCTCGCACCCGCCCGGCCCCGGCGCGCGCGGCGGCCACGCCCGAACCGCCGCCGTCATCGGCGGACCGCACGACGCGGGGGCGGAACGGCGGCACGGGCGTGGAGGGCGGGGCGGACACCGGACTACTCCTGCGTCAAAAGGCGCGAGGCCACGTTGATATACTTGCGCCCGGCCAGCTGGGCGCTGGTCACCGCGTCGGTGAGCGGTTCGGTCGATCGCACGGACGCCAGCTTGATCAGCATCGGCAGGTTGACGCCGGCGATCACCTCGATGCTCGCCCGGTCCATGATCGAAATGGCGAGATTGGACGGCGTGCCGCCGAACATGTCGGTCAGCACGATCACCCCTTGCCCCTGCTCGACCCGCGCGGCGGCCTCGACGATGTCGGCCCGGCGCTGTTCCATGTCGTCGTCGGGACCAATACAGATGGTGGCGACGTTCGGCTGAGCGCCCACCACGTGCTCCAGCGCGGCCAGCATCTCCTCGGCAAGGCGGCCGTGCGTGACGAGAACCAGTCCGATCATCGGCCCGTGTCTCCACCCGTCGCGCTCGCGCTTGTGCTCGGCATCGTTTCCCTCTGTCCTCTCCCGTCTCCGCTTCGATCCAGATCACGGTGACGCACCGTGACCCGCTCTCCCCGGCCCTGCAACCACGCTCCCAGCCGTTCCGCCAGCAGCACCGATCGGTGCCTTCCGCCGGTGCAGCCGATGGCCAGCGTCAGATAGCTCTTCCCCTCGCCCTGTTGCCGGCGCAGGACCACCTCCAGCAACCCCGTCAGCGCCGACCAGAACCGGTCAAGGTCCGGATCGGTGTCGACGTAGGCCGCCACCGGCGCGTCACGCCCGCACAACGGTCTCAATTCCGTCACGTAGTGGGGATTACGCAGGAAACGGACGTCGAACACAAGATCCGCCTCGCGCGGCAGCCCGTGCCGAAAGCCGAACGACACCACCGCGATCAACGTGGTATCCGTGCCGGGCGCCAGGCCGAGCTGATCCTCCAGGCGGCGTTTCAGGTCGCCCAGGGTCCAGTGGGCGGTGTCGACCATCACGTCGGCGCGCGCGCGCAGCGGCTCCATGCGCGCCCGTTCCAGCGCCAGGCCATCACTCAACGGCCGGTCGAGGGCCAGCGGATGGCGTCGCCGAGTCTCGGTGAACCGCCGGCGCAACACGTCATCGTCGCAGTCCAGGAACAACAGGGTCACGTCCAGCGCCGGCCGCTCGCGCAAACGGTCGATGGTGTCCAGCAGGCGCTCGACGGTGAAATCGCGCGTGCGCACGTCGATCACCACCGCCAGCGGCCGGTCGAGCGTGCCGCCGGCGATCAATCCGTCGAGCAGGGCCAGCGGCAGGTTGTCCACCGCCTCGTACCCCAGGTCCTCCAGGGCCGCCAGCGCCGAGGACTTGCCCGCGCCCGACATGCCGGTCAGCACCACAAGGCGCTGGTGTTCAGGCGCGGCACCTTCCGAGTCGGCAGCGTCAGCCCGAACCGCCAGGGGCTGTTCGCTCATGACACATCCTGTTCCGTCAGGGGCACGATCGCCTCTGTCGCGATGGCCGCCGCCAGGCGCACCTTGGCCGGCGCCGAGACCTCGAACGGCCACAGCACGAAGCGGCGCACCCGGGTTCCCTTGTGCGGGCTGTACCGGTTGGCATCGGCCACCGGGTCGCAGGTCAGCGCCGACGGCGTGCGCGGCACCGCGCCGGGCAGCGGCGCCATGTCGATCACCGCGATCAACGGCGCGTTGGCCACCCAGCGCGAGGTGTCCAGGGAAATCACCCCGATTCCCCGCACTTCCAGAAGGCCGCGCAACGGCTCCGGCGTTGAGGCGTACACATGCTCGGTGTCCGGGTCGCGATCGAGAATCACGCGATCGTCGGCCACCAGCCGCGCGTCGCCGCTTTCCAACAGGCGCAACGCCAGATCGGACTTGCCGGATCCGGCGCCGCCCCGCAACAGCACGCCGCCCTCGGCCAGGGCAACGCAGGTGGCGTGGACGGTCGAGGGCGCGGTCTCCAGGTCCATCGGATGTCCTTCCCGTGTGCTGTCCCCGAGGCGTGCCGGACCCCGAATGGGCGGCGGCGGTGCGCCGGGGTTGAGAGGGCCCCTGGAACGGGACTGGCGCACAGTGTAGCGTCCCCGGCGGCCCAAGGCGAAGGGTCCCATGGCGAGTCCCACCACTTGAGATGCGTTCGCATTGACAGATCCCCTCCGGGGGGATAGGTTATATCTTGACGTGACGCGCGACAGACCAGGGACTCGATGACCATGACCACGGTGGAGACCGCCCCCACGCCTGACGATGCGACGACGCCCCAGGCGAAGCCCGTGCATACGACGCACGGCGACATCATCAAGCGCCTGCGCCGCGCCGAGGGCCATCTGCGCAAGATCAGCGCCATGATCGAGGAAGAGCGCCCGTGCGTGGACGTGGCCCAGCAGCTCGCGGCGGTCGAGGCGGCGGTGCGACAGGCCAAGCAGGTGTTCATCCGCGATCACATCGACCACTGCCTCGACGGCGTGGTGCGCGAGGGGCCGGAGACCAAGGCGGTGCTGGCCGAGTTCAAGGAAATCTCGCGCTATCTGTAGCCGGAAAGGACGGGACCATGGACCTGACCACGGCGATTTCCGACGGCGGCGGGCAGCCGGTATTGCTGGCCGCAACGGCGTTGGCTCTGGGCGCCCTGCACGGGCTGGAGCCCGGGCATTCCAAGACCATGATGGCGGCGTTCATCGTCGCCGTGCGCGGCACCGTGGCGCAGGCTGTGCTGCTGGGGCTGGCGGCCGCCGTCTCGCACACCCTGATCGTCTGGATCCTGGCCCTGCTGGCGCT
>Ga0207419_1000189_pt1 | contig 50200 bp, 42 predicted proteins | sample ElkSloMetagenome_4_FD_184723 | JGI IMG/M metagenome (GOLD analysis project Ga0207419, IMG submission 184723) | Hot spring microbial communities from Elkhorn Slough, Monterey Bay, USA - MD2A (version 2) | ecosystem: Environmental > Aquatic > Marine > Intertidal zone > Estuary: Microbial mat ...
AAGCTGGCGGTCGGATTTGAACCCACAACCTTCCGATTACAAGTCGGATGCACTACCATTGTGCTACGCCAGCATATTTTGTCAATTTCTTGACCTTTAATACTATAGCACAAGAAATGAAACTTGTGTAAATTAATTACTCAAATTCAATTTTCCCTTACAGCTTCTGAAGATAACTCAGGAGATCAGCCATTTCTTGAGGAGTAGGCTGAAATTGAGGCATAGGAGGGGTTTGACCGCTAGTCACCTGATGAATAATGCCGACGGGTGATTTCCGTTGAGAAACGTCTAACAGACTTGGCCCGACTTGATGACTGACGTTTTGAAAATGACAGCCTGCACAGTTCATTTCAAAGATGGCATGACCTTTAACGGGATCTCCATTGAGAGATAAGACTTGCTCGATATAGGGATCTGAAACCTGAAGCCAGTTCTGTCCCACCACCCACAGCAATATCAGCAGCATGATCCCGACGGCGAAGAGGGAAACCCGTCTGAGTAGGACATCGATTTCAGTGCTAGTAAGCTGGTTATTCAAAGCGTCCTTATCTATTTGAGAAATATCTACAAAAAACTTTACTTATTCACTAGCTTAATGCTTTCAGGCGGTCAGAGCAAGTTATCTTCATAAATCTAGAATGACTAACCCCAAAGGAATCGGGCTGGAGAGAATAATTGAGTATTTTTGTCAAGTTTTGTAAACTCATGGAGATTAATCAAAATTCCATTTAGCAATTGAGTGATTGCCACCCTGAACGAATATGCGATATTAATAGGATTGAGATCTTTCCATCATATCAAGGAGAATTAACGTGGTAGAACCTTTACTTTCTGGCATTGTCCTCGGTCTAGTGACTGTAACCTTAGCCGGATTGTTCTTTGCGGCTTATCAGCAATATCGCCGAGGCAATCAGTTAAACGGTTAAAAAAATAGGTGGGGACACAGAAGTGAGAATAAAGATGATCATTCCTTTGTCCCTGCTAGTATTGCTTGGATCGGGTTTTCAAACCTCTGAAATACAATAAAAAGTCAAGGCTGTATTTCCATAAACTTTCTCCCGACAGATTTGTAATCCAGAAAAGGGTTGAACAGTCCATCGTTTCGGATCATGTTCGACGGCTAATTCACCATCAGAAGTGAGTAATTGATAATTGGCGATCGCTTCTATTACAGGTTGATACAAATCACTGGCATAGGGGGGATCAAAGTAAATTCGATGAAATTGCTGTCCAGCTAAGGATTTCAGTCTTCCCGACACATCACCCCGAATCACCTCAAAAGTTTGATTAGGACTAGCTACCTGTTGCCAATTTTGACGGATAATTCGACAAGCTGGCCCCGACTGTTCGATCGCAATGGTTCGGGATGCCCCTCGACAGAGGGCTTCAGCACCCATTGAACCACTTCCTGCACACAAATCTAACCAGTGACAGCCTGTGATGCTATTTTGCCAAATATTAAATACCGCTTCACGCACTCTCGCCGGAGTTGGACGAGTTTGTTGTCCAGACAAAGTTTTTAGCGGACGATTGCCGTAAATTCTCAAACTCATAGGAAAACAACAAACCAATTAACCGTTAAACTAACTATGGGAAATTGCCCGAAGCGGGGATTTTTGAGCAGATTTATCGTTGACAAATTCCACAAAATTACTCAACATTTGCAGTCCTGCGGTTGAGGATTTTTCAGGGTGAAATTGTACCGCCATAACGTTTTGATGGGCAACGGCTGCGGTGACAGTTTGGCTTCCATGAGTAATGGTAGCGGCTGTAATTTGAGGGTTTGTCGGGGCAACATAATAGGAATGAACGAAATACACCCAAGGGTTTTGATCAAGGGTTTTCCACAAAGGAAGATGGGGTTGAGTCAATTGCAGTTGATTCCATCCCATGTGAGGAATTGTCAGTCCAGGTTCAGACTGAAACCGTCGTACAGTTCCCGAAAAAATGCCGATTCCTGCTTCGTTACCTTCTTCGGACTTTTCAAACAAAATTTGCAAACCGAGGCAGATGCCGAGGAAGGGAACGCCCGCTGCAATCACATTTTTAATGGGTTCGACAAGGTGGCGCGAAGTCAAATGTTGCATGGCTGGGTCAAACGATCCGACTCCTGGTAAAACCACTGCATCGGCTTGTTGAATTTCCGCAGGAGAATCCGTAATTTTTGGGGTAGCCCCTGCTTTTTCTAAACCTTTACAGGCGGAGTGGAGATTTCCCATGTCATAGTCGATTACTGCGATGACCGCCATTTAACTCGCGTTCCTTTTCTCGAAATACCCTTATTATTGTACGTCTTTTCTGGCTCGGCAAAGTTATGATGCGATCCAAATTGACCCTCGTTGTAGACTGTCAAACAATTGATCAAGATGAACTTGTGTGCTGTATGAAAAGGATTGTTCCGATAGGATAGCAGATTTGAGGAGTTGGTAGTCAAGGGGGGTGATTTGACGGAAGGTGAGAACTCGCTTGATGATGGCTTCGAGGTTAAGAGTGGAGGTGGAGGTTTCAGTTAACATGGTTCAACTGCAATTTCGAGGTTAACAATCTCTATAATCTCGCGATCGCTAGATATGTTGTGTGATATGTTAATTGAGTTTTTGTGAATGTTGTCAGTCTGGGGATGTGACAGCATGGGTGTCTCAGGTGTGATCTGCATCCGTATGTTTACGGAGAGGTTGAAAATACAAGGGTTTGAATCACCGTATTTTTACGGATTATCTTTTCTCAACAAATTTGGCAACCCGGTTTATTAAAAGTTACCGGGTTTTGGGGTGTAATTAGGACTGTTCGGAGACAACTAAACTCGAAGATGCACTGCGTCCAAATTCTTCGGGGGCTTGTTGTAAATAGGCTTTTGCACCAGGCCAGATAAACTCACCGGGTGTTACGGAACGAACTAAATAATGCAGTTGATAAACTCCGGGTTGGAGATAGTCAGCATAGGCGAGAATGCGGTCGCGGTAAATAGTTTGATAGCTAATATTCCAACTATCAGTTTGGGCTTTTAAGGCAGAATTACTGGTTTGAAAACGGTTATCAATGGCTTCAAAACCAGCCGGAAGTGGGTCTGTAATCATCACATTGTTAACGGGATGGTCGGTGATAATTTCTAAGCCGATATCAAACACTTCTCCAGGTTGAACTTCTAGGGGGTCTTCTGCTGTAGAAAGTCCCATTGTTTGCAACACTTCACTCTGATTAACTCGTTTAACTTTGCGTTCAACTCTTAACCCATTTAACCGTCCGGGTTGGCTTCCTTCCAAGCGATATTCGTAGGATATCCAATAATTCAGTTTTCCGTTTCCAGAGGTTTGAATGATCAGATTATTCTTACCTGGGGGTAATTCCGACATGGGAATATTGAGGTTGAAACTGGAATTTTTGAAGCCGTTAAATTCGGTTAAACCCAAGTTTTTACCGCCCAATTTGACTTGAACTTGGAAGTTTTCGGGAGTGGGTTCTATGGCTGCATATTCGGCTAATGCAGTTAAGGCTTCAGCGTTATTGTAAGTGCTTCCCCAGGTTCCCTCGCGACGAAGATTGAGTAAACTTTGGACAAGTTTATCTATCGTTTCCGGTTGACTATTTTGACTCACAAATAAACGCAATGCTTCCGACTGGGCGGTGATATCTGAACTCATCCAGCCGTATTGTTGGGGAATATTAACGGTGGCGGTTCGTCCGGTTTGATAAACGATTTCTTGCAGTTTATTCACCAGTTCGTTAAATTCCGAATTCCACTCGGGGAAGTTGGATAAATAACGGGCGAGTTTAATTTGAGTTACCGTATCAAATTCATCCCGCAAGCCGTAAATATCGGACATAAAATCGTTGCGTTGGTCTCCCATTTCTGCTAACGCCATCAAGAGATTTAAACGAACTCGACTTTTACACACTAAATCATCGCTACATAATTCATTTTTTTCGGGGTTAGCTAAGGCTTGTTTAAGGTAATATTCAAGTTGATTGAGTTTATTTTCATCAACTTTAAATCCTACTTTTGAGGCTTGGGCTAAGGCTTCTCCGGCGTAAGCAGATAAGAGAGGATTGGAGGTTTTTTGTTCGGGGTAAAGGGCGAGTCCTCCGTCGTTTTGTTGCAGTTGGAAGATTTGTTCTAGGGAGTTTTCGGCTTGTTGATTGAGGTTTAATTCACTAAAATTTTGACCATATTTTTGGCTTAACTGTTGTAAGTTGGACGCAATTAACAATTGACTCGCCGCAGGTTCAAGGAAGGGTAAATCTTGATTAAAGATTTGTTTGGCGGGGGCGGTGATTTGAGGAATTAATGTACTGGCTAGGGAGATTGTTAAACCGCCTGTATCTCGCAGAGTATCACGAGTCACATTGATGGGAATATTGAGAGAATTGGTTGTGGTTCCACTTTCAACTACTTGTTCTGTAACCAGTACAGGTTTGACTTCTAACGGAACTTCAAAGCCATCGGTTTTCCCATTAAACGCGGTTTGAAACTTCACTTGAGAGGTTCCCACTTCTTCTACTAATACCGGGAAATAGTAGGCTTGGGTTCCAGCTTTGAGTGGGCGTTGAATCGTTTGGGTATTGGAGTTTCCGGGGGAAAGTTTAACGCCGCCTTCGACATCGGCTTTGACGGCAATCATTCCTTTGTTTCCGGTGGTGTTAGTAACGGAAACTCCGGCTAAAATTTTGTCTCCTGGGCGGGAAAATTGGGGTAAAATCGGGTTGGAAAGTAGGGGTTGGGTGGTGATAAATGTGGTTTCGCCCGAACCAAATTTAAAGTTTCCATCAGTAGCGACAACCATCACCCGCCAGGTGGTTAAATCGTCGGGGAGTTGAAAGTTAACGTTGGATTTTCCGCTATTGTCGGTGACAATTGAACCTTGATAATAGGCTAAAGGTTGAAAGTTTTTGCGGATACGAGTGTTGCCAATTCCTGCGGAGAAACCGCCGCCATATCCCCAACCTTTTGCTGATGCAGCTTGAGGTATTGCTAAGTTAACTTCCGGACGATTATCACTAAAACGAGTAGAAATCGGTTGTTCGGCGTAGACGGTTTCGAGTAAGTTGGGAGGGCGATAACCTGTTAGTTGTAACACCGCTTCATTAACAACCATCACGGTAAATTGTCCGCGTTGGGGTTGGTTGTTTGCATCTTTTAATTGCAGTTGCAGGGTTTGTTCAGCGCCGGGTTCGACTTCTAACTTTTCTGGCATAATTTCCAGTTGTAAAGTTTTTTCGGCTAAGTCAGTTTTAAAGGGAACAAACCCAATTTGAGATAAGTTTTCAACGCTTCCGGGTTCGACTTCTGAAAGGGGTTCGCCTGTACGAACTAATACCGCTTCGACTGCTGCATTCGGTAACATTTCCGAAGTAACAGTAAATTGAATTTGCGGGGCGCCGCCCGTGACGGTTGTTTGGGTTTCATACAACGGTTTATCGCGGACTACTGCAAAATATAACTCGCCTTCTGCGTAGGGAGATTTAATTAAAGCGGTGGCGGTTTCTCCGGGTTTGTAGGTGTCTTTATCGAGTTCAATTTGTAAGCGGTTGTCGTTATTTCCTCCCCAAAAAACAGGAGAATTACCAGTCGCCCAAATTTGTAAATCTGTTGCGGTAGCTTCGCCGGAGTTGTTGAGAAAATTGGCACGAATTCGATAGGAACCCGACTCTGGAGGGGTTAAAGAAACGGTTTTTGGAGTCTGATTTGATTTGACTTGTGTTGTCGCAACGGTTTTATATTCAACTTGGTTTTTATCGGTTTGTCCGCCTGCAACCACTCGGGTAACGTTGCTGTAATTCATTTTTTGCAATTCCAAACGGACTCCCATATTGGGAATTGGTTTTCCGTTGGGGTCGGTAACAATAACTTCGATGGGAAAAGCTTTGTTGGCTTCGGCGACAAAGGGTGTTTTTAACCCAATTAAACGGTTACTCGGTAAAGCAATTACACTTTGAGAATCAGATACCGCTAAGTTAGAAACATCGGATACTTCTACATCCACCCGATATTGCATTGGAAAGGATAAATCTTTGTCAATTTTAACGCTTTGGATGCCTTTTCCATCTGGGTTGAGAACCTCACTTTTCTGTAAGACATCACTAGGAACAGTGGGTTTTTCTTCCGGCCAAAACCATTGTCTACCAAAGCTATATTGTTGCCAATCTTTAGGGGTAAATTCTGTTGGGGTACGAGTGATATAGTATTCAGCCTTTCCACCTCCAACCGGAGAACCAAACAAATAGTTACTATTCGTGTTTACGGTGAGAGTTTCCCCTTGAATAGCGGTTTCTTTATCGAGGTTCAACTCAACCTTAAAGTTTGGGGGTTTGAATTCTGCAACTCGTAGGTTTCCATAAATTTCTACTTCATTTTCTGCTTTTGCACTTAAACGATAATCTCCCAGTGCTTGGTCAGAATCTAGCGTAAATTCAAAAGAAAATGTACCAAATTCATTGGTTGGGTAAGTGCCGAGGGTTTTTTCTGTCCCTTCTGAGGTTGTCAAGATAACGGTATAGTTGACGTTTTTATCTTGTTTTAATTCACCATTTTGTAGATAATACGCAACTCCTGTTAAAGCAACTTTTTCTCCGGGTTGGTAGAGTTGTCGGTCAGAAAAAATCACGCCTCTAGAAAGGGGTTTGCTATTTTCCCAGTCGCTATAAATTCCATAAGCGTACATCCCACTATAAGAATGAGTTCGTGCAAAAGCCCAGTCGTCTCCTTCTTTGGCAATTACTAATAATTCTGGGGCTTCCGTAAAGCGATCGCCGTTCATACATTGTTGGAGATTTTCGGAAGTTAACGCCAATATTCCGTTTTCGTTCGTGTTTCCGGATGCACAGGGTTTTGGGTTAGCAAAGCTTTGGGCTTCGAGTTGAGATTGATAAATTTCAACGCTAGCATTATTCACCGGGGAACCGTCTTCTAAATGATTAACTTTTATAAGTCCTGACTCGGGAAACCATTGGGAAAAAACACCTAAGTTTGTGAGTTGAACGAACCCATAAAATTCAGGTTCATTCCAGCGCCGTTTTCCTTCTTCTTGATAACGAGTGGTTCGCGCTTTAACTCCATAAGCCAGCATTCCTGTGTCTTTCCCAAGTTTTTTCCGTAAATTAATTGAGGTTTCTTGGGTTTGGTTTTCTGGGGTTTTTACGGAGAAGGAAGTCCAGTTTCTTTCGGCGGGTAAAAGATTTTTGCGGTTTTCTCGCGGATACGCAACATCGGTATAGACTAAATCAGTTGGCTGAACGATTTTATAGGCGGCTGTATATTTCGACTGGGGTAAGTTTGTAGTGGCAATATTAAGCTGTAAATTTTGGGTTGAGGGGAAAATATTTAACCCTGTCGGCGCCCAAAGGTCAGCCGCAACGTCTCCGGTTTGATAGGAGAGGCTAATAGGTTTTTCTAGGGTTTGACCAAATTGATCTTTAAGGTCTTTTCCAATTGTAATGGTATAGTTCGTTTGTGGTTCTAATGCCCAAGGATTGAGGTTAATAATATTACTATTTCCATAGGTTTGAATCAGAGGAGGTGCGTCTTTGGGCGGTGGGGGATTAATCTTAATATTTTCTCGGGCTGATGCTTCTAAAATTTGATTGTTAAATTTCAGTTGCGGACTGCCCTTTTCAAACCGTCCGTAGGTTCCCCCTCGACTCGGTTCGCCGTAGAATTGTAGGGGTTCAAATTGTAGAGAATCAAAGGTTTTTATTTGAGAGGAAATGATAAATTGACTGTCTAAATTTCCCTGCTTAGGATGCAGTCCAGGTGTGATTTGTAAGGTGTATTTTGTACTTTTTTGTAGATTTTGCGTGGGAGTTATGGTATACTGCCAGATATGGTTTGATGGGTCGTACTGTGTCTGAGGGGGTAAAGACTCCGAATTAAACTGATTTTTCGTGAGTTCTGCCTTAACCGGAACGGCTTGATTTGACGCTTGTGAAACGAGTTTAACGTGTTGCGTTAATGAATCTATATCTAGTTCGACGTTAGAGTTAAACGTCAAATCAGGAGTCAAACCCACAGGATTGTTTTCAGACCCTTGATTTTCTTCGGTTCCCGGTAGATTAGTAAGCTCAATTGAGTCGGTGTTGAACGTCCAGGCTAAATCTTGGTCTAGGCTGTGATTTTCGAGGTCAGACAAGCCGGGTTTGATTTTGACTTGAATACGAGTCGCTAACGGTAATGCTCGGTCAGCTTGAAACCCCACCATTCGCGGAGTAAGAAAGCGAAATTGTCCGGGAAGTTGGGGGGTAATTTCAAAGTGATTGAGAAGTTGACGCTGTTGGGGAGAATCCAAACGCTCAACCGGAATTAACGGGTTTTTAAAAATAATCTGAATTGGACTCTGAGAAGTCACAACTCCGGTTGGACTAATTTGTTCTATCCAGTCGGGAAGTTGGGGAACAGGCAGGGCAGAAACTGTCGGGAATGGTTCTTCTGTTGGGGTCAGACTCAAAAATCGACAACCCGCTAGCGTCACAATAAACAGAAATATTAATATAAACCGCTTCCAAATTTTGCGGTATTGGCGTTGGGTTCCCATAGCGTTTTTCATAAAAGCTCACCCCTTTGATAACAGATAAAACTCTCTCAATTCCGGAAAAGTCTACATTTTTTAACGAATAGCTTGCTGAGTCAGTTCACTCTTTTCTGCGGCTTCGGCGGGAGTCATCTTTTCATAGCGTTCAAATGGTTGATGAATCCAAGGAGAATCAGCTAAATATTCGACATAAAAATCAGGAACAATCACCGAACAAGCTTTATACCATAAAACAGCCGTTTTAATTTCCTGAATTTCAGTAGTATAGTTCGTTTTTAACCACGATAGACAGTCTTGTAAACTAATCCCAGAATCGACTAAATCATCAACTAATAAAACCTGACTTCCCAGGGTTTCTGTTGTCATTGTGAGATGATTCGCGATTTTAATTTGACCTCGAACTCGACCTTCAGAACCTCGATAGGAAGACGCAGAAAGAATCGCTAACGGTGTATCATAAATCCGCGAGAGCAAATCTCCAATTCTCAGTCCTCCCCTGGCTAAACAAACAATTTGATTAAATTGCCAGCCCGAGTGGTAGATTTTCGCCGCTAAGGACTCTATGGCTTGGTGATAATCTGACCAAGAAACGTATAAATCGTTCATCCTGATTTGCTAGTCGTCGTCAACAATTACAACAAAATTTTGTTACTTTTCTAGTTTACCGCTTCTCGATCAAAATAGTGTTAAAAAATGTAGAAAGGGTTGACACAGTTAGGAAAAAATTGTACCATCAGTTATAGTAGAATGGGAATATATTGTGTCCTGCAAGGTCGCTTCAGTTAAATCAGCTTGTTTGAGATTCGCTTGACTCAGATTTGTATAACTCAAATTTGCTCCAGTTAAATTAGCCCCTTCCAAGGTTGCACCAATTAATTGAGCATGACTCAAATCGCTATCTCGTAAATCAGCTTGAGTCAGATTTGCAAAACTTAATTGGGCGTGAGAAAGATTAGCACCAACACACTTTGCTTGGTGTAAATTTGCGCCTGTCATTACCGCTTGAGAAAGGTTAGCCAATAACAACTTTGCACCCTCAAGATTCGCATGAGTTAGGTTAATTTTGGCTAAATTCGCACCCATCAAATTCGCCTCAGACAAACAAGTACCCGTTAAATCAACTCCGACTAAATGAATTCCCCGAAAATTCCGGTTTCCCTGATGATAACACCGCAACATTTCCCCTACATTTGTTAAGCCAATTTCCCGGACTCGGGGTTGTCGCTGGGTAAAGCTAAACCTATCGCCAGATTGAATCACTGCCATTTCATTATACATCGGATAAGCACCCGTTCCCGTTAATCTCACCCAACCTCTTGACCGCGTTAAAGCCACAAATAATTGATGACGAAAACTGAGATTTGCTTCATCTTTGGCTATTTGATCAAACCCAACTAAATAAACCATATCCGCTTCTTGTCCTTTCGCCCGATGAATACGAGAAATAGTAATTCCGCCTTCACACCAAAATTGATTAGGTTTCTCTTTCTCAGAAGTGACAATATTACAATCAACCTCCCCCGGAATATAAATATCTAATCCCTGTGTCATCAAAAAATTAGCGACATAAGTTTCCAACGCCATCGCTTCAAAAATATTGCCTAAAATAATAATTAAAATTTCCCGACTCGGACGCAGCCTATCTCTCTTTAAATTGTGGTAAAGATGTTGATAAAGGGCAGTTAATTCATTTTGACGAGAATGATAAGCTTCAAATTCAATCAGAGAATTTTCCCAAAACTGTGAAACCGGATGAGGACAGTTTTCTGACGCAAAATATCAGGTCACTTTCGGAATAGGAGAATAAACCGAATGTTCAATATTCACTTGATAACCCATCACTTCCCAATCTTCAATTCTGGTCATCGCTGTTAATAATCCCGAGGGACGGAGTAACCCCAAGCTAATCCCATAAGCCGCATTTAAAATTTGACGAGGAACCCGATAAGAACGAGAAAAAATCTCTGTTTTGTTGATTTCCTTCGGATATTGACCTGTTAACAGATGTCCCCATTCATCCCCAAATAATTCACTAGCTGTCGGACTTTTTTGCAGTTCTAAACTTTGCATCTCATCCGCCGCCCAAATTAACAGACGTTGGGAGATTTTAGCGGTTTGATTTGCTTCTAAACTAACCAGACGTAAAGTTTGATACGCCATCCAATAAAACGGCTGTTTTCCTTCAAACTTCAACTCATCTTTAACGATTAAATCTTGACCTTCATCAATTAAAATCGCATCAAAACAGGCGGGAATAACTGTTTTTTGAAGTAAATCACAACAAGCTTCTGCTAATGCTTCATGGGGTTTAGAAGAATTAGTTTGACGAACACTCAAACTCCAAACACCTGCGGCTTGACAAATTGTATTATAAAGTCCGGGTTGTTGTTTTGAACCCCAAGCATGAAGCACCCGCAATTTTTGATTGTGAACATCATACCCGACTTGATGACAACTAAAGTGTCGCAACCACTGATCTAAATGTTGAATAATTGGTTGATATAAACTGCGATTAAAAAAGACTAAGGCAATATCCCAGTCCGGATATTTAAGGTGCATCTGGGCAGCTTTTTGACAGAGTAATACAGTTTTTCCAGACCCTGCTATTCCGCGAATTCGTTGTAAACCTGGGGGAATTTGTTTCGCAATCCGTTCTTGGTTTAAATCCAGTTTATAAATATGTTCTCTAACTTTAGCTAAGATTTCCGCCCGCATTTTTTGATGTTCTCGGAAAAAGAATTTTCGGGTTGGGGGACGAAATAAAGGGGTTCCAGAGATAATGGCTTGTAATAGCTCCCATTGGGGTGACGTGAGTGTTTTTCCCGGAACTAAAGAAGGGATTTGAGTGATTAATTCAATCAGAGAAGATGGACTTAAAAGGTCATTTTGAAAGAGAATAGGAGGAGAACTTGGTAATTTGTCAAAGCCTCGTTTTTCCCAATCTTGAGCGAGAATAAAAGGCAAAGCAACTATCGCCCGTCCAAAAACTTGATGTTTGAGAATCGGTTCAGAATTCCAATAGTTCAGCAAAGCAAAGAGTTGGTTTTCTGCTTGTTGGTAGGGCGTGATGCGAGTTGTGTAAAAATTTTGTAACGCCCAAACATGACCTGTAATAGTAACAATTTTATCAAGAGTGATAGACTTTACTTCTATGACAATTAATCCCAGTTGAGCATCTACAATTAAAATATCCGGTTCTTTACGAAAAGCTCCTGTTTTTGAAAAAATCGGATAACGCCAATATGCGATACAATGACGGTGAGCAAAAGTCTGGCGAATCGTTTCCCAAACTTGCTGTTCACCGAGTTCACCTCTTGGTCTGAAGGCTTCAGTGGTGATGAACTTTTGAGTCGGTTTGTGGGTGCGCTCTCCTGTCATTCGGAAATTTAATGGGTTTACTTTGTTGAAAAACGAGAATCTGGCTGTCAGAGAAGTTAGGATGGAGCTAGCTCAAGGTTACACCCGACTTGTGAACATTTTCAATAGCATTTCATGGCTTCTTACCACATTCCTCTACTCCTACTGACCTACTTGACTTTCTCGGGTTTTATCGACCATCCGAGTCAAAGTACGATATCTCAAAATTTGACTAACCTACAGCCTCCTGTTCTCTCCGATGAATCGACCCGTTCGTTAATATTGGCTCAAGAAAATTCAACTTCTGAAAAGCAAAAATTTCAGCTTCCGACTAAACTTCCGACCGGATTAATTTTACTCGGTGTGGGGTCAATAATTGTGACCGGAGGAGCTATTTTTATTATTGTTAAATTAATTGGTCATCAGCCTGAACCGGAAGCCGAAGACCAACTCTCGCCCGAGGAGACGGTTGAACATTCTTCACCCTATCTTGTTCAGTCTGAAAATACGTTAACTCCTCCGAGTTCTGCTTCTCCGTTTCAACTTGAAGATGCCAATACAGACCCCGAAACTTTATCCCCACCCACTCATAAATCTGTGAACGAACCTCGGGAAAATAACGGCTATGTAGATATACCTCGCCCTCAAAAAGAACCTCCAGAAAAAGCATCTATTCCCTCCCAAGTTCATTCGGGTGAGACTTTTTTAATCGCCGATAAGCCCCGTTTACCTCAACTTGACCGAGTGGAACAATTGATTTTAGAATTACAAAATACGAATCCAACTAAACGCAGTCAAACGATTTGGGAATTGGGTCAACAAGGCGATTCTCGGGCGATTCAACCCTTAGTAGATTTAATTTATAATTCTGATTCTAAACAGCGAAGTTTGATTTTAGCCGCCCTTTCAGAAATTGGAACTCGCACATTAAAACCCATGAGTCGGGCGTTAACGCTATCATTACAAGATGAAAATGCAGAAGTTAGAAAAAATGCCATTCGAGATTTAACCCGTATTTATGACTTAGCTTGTCAGATGAATCAGTTATTACAACGGGCGGCGGATGACCCTGATAGCGAAGTGAGAGAAACGGCTAGATGGGCGGCAGATAAGTTAAGTCGAATGCGTCCATTACCCACAATAGGTGATGAACCTCCTCGATAAAAAGTTAAAAATTAAAAAGGGTTTTCTAACAACATGAGTTCTAATTTACTGAAACTATTATTAATCTCAACTCCTGTCGGGCCATTAGGGTCAGGAATAGGTGGTGGTGTGGAATTAACGCTATTAAATTTGGCGAATATATTACAAGAAAGAGGTCATCAAGTTACCGTTGTCGCCCCAGAAGGTTCAATTTTAGAGTCAATTAATGTGGTGGAAATTTCGGGCAATCTCCAAATCATGGCACAATCTCAAGACCGAGATACTCCGATTATTTTACCTCCCGATTCGGTTTTAGAAAAGATGTGGGATTATGCCCGCCAGGTGCAGAATAATTATGATTTAATTATAAATTTTTCCTATGATTGGTTGCCACTCTATTTAACACCATTTTTTCATATTAAAGTAGCTCATTGGATTAGTATGGGTTCGCTAACAACAGCGATGGATAATATTATCAAAAAAATAGTAGAGCAATTTCCGAAAGCAGTTTTTTTTCACACAAAAACTCAGGCGGAAACTTTTAATTTTAGTCAGAAAAATTTCATTTTTTTGCAAAGTGGAATTAGTCTGGAACAGTATCAATTTTGTGCTAAACCAAAAAATCAGTTAGCTTGGTTAGGTCGAATTGCACCGGAAAAAGCCCTAGAAGATGCAGTTTCAGCGGCAAAAATCACCGGAATTCCTCTTAAGATTATGGGAAAAATGCAGGATGAAGCCTATTGGGATAAAATCAATCAAGATTACCCCAACGCACCAATAGAATACTTGGGATTTTTATCAACAAATGAGTTACAAAAACACCTGCGAGATTGTCGGGCGTTATTGATGACTCCCCGGTGGGTTGAGGCGTTTGGAAATGTCGCCATTGAAGCCTTAGCTTGTGGGGTGCCGGTGATTGCCTATCGTCGGGGAGGGCCAACAGAAATTGTCCGAGAGGGCGAAACAGGTTGGTTGGTTGAACCCGATAGCGTCGAGGGGTTGGTGGAAGCGATTCAAAAGCTTGACAAAATAGACCGTTTGTGCTGTAGAAAACAGGCGGAAACTGAATATTCTTTAGAAGTTTGGGGTCATCGCGTTGAAAAATGGCTATTTGAGGTCATACAAAGTTGATGTAAATCATTTAAAATAGATCAAAATAAATCACTTAAATTTAAAGTTTAGCAAACCAGGTTTGATTAATTTCAATCACTTCTATTGTCTTAGTTTCAATACCTAACTTCAAATCTTTAAGAAGTTGACAGAGTTGTTCTCCGTCAATTAAATCAATCGCAGGAGCGCCATCTCGGGTTGCTTCCTGTTGAGCTGAACGAGTAAAAGTTCCAGTTGTTAAAAATAAACCTTTATCAGTTCTCCCTACCATTGCACCTCGAAAATCTCGAATCTCTGAAGAACCGACAGAGCCAGAATAACGTTTACACTGAAAAAAAACTTGAAAACTCAACAAACCAATTTTCAAAACTCCAATTCCATCAATTCCTCCATCCCCCTTTTTTCCTGTAACTTCAACTTTCACAAATCCAGACTCTCTTAAGAGACGCTGACATAATCGTTCAAAAGCATCAGGAGAAAGTTTCTGTAAAACCTGAAGTAATTTCTCCACCCAAATATCAGATTCTACAGACATTTGTAAGGATTTATCTATTAAATCTAAACTTTCCTCCTCCTCTTGAATCAGAGCTTTTTCTTCTAGACTATTATCTAAGTTATTAGAGGAATTATCCTGGCGTTTTTGTCTGGCGTTTGATTGCACAAAACGCTGAACTTTTTTTGGGTCAATTGACTTTAGATTTCGTCCTTTCTCACTCAAAGACCATACACCTCTCCTTACACTCTCTATTACTCCATAGATTTTTAAATAACTTTTAGCCCAGGCTAATCGATAACTAATTTCTGTTTGTGGCCCTTCTTTATGAAGAACACTCTGCTGTTCCTCGGAAAAGTTTTCTAATTCACAAACTTTATCATAGATTTCCTGATTATTTCCCGAGCCTCCTAAAGCTTTTAAAGCGTTAAGAGTTGGCTCGAATAAATCACTATGTGCTGGAATAAACATCGATTTTATTTGACAAACTCCTTCACAAATTTACTGTGTTGTTTTCACCCATTCTACAATTCCATCCGCCAATGCAACCGCTAACTTTCTCTGTTCTTGGGGGTTAACAATCCATTCAAACTCAACCGGATTAATCATAAATCCCAATTCTAATAATATAGAAGGAGTCACCGCCGGACGAGTCAAAGCCAGATTATTCCAAAATACACCGTAAGACGGACGATCTAATGTTTCTACTAAATAATTATGTAAAAAAACCGCCAAACTGTGAGCTTGAGGATGATACCAAAACGTACCAATTCCCTTAGTATTTATCGCATCTCCGTTATCGGGTAAAGCGTTATAATGAACAGAAATCGCCAAATCCGGTTCTTCCTCATTAATCATTTTAACCCGATCTTTTGGAAATAAATCTTCCTCAGATTTACGAGTCATATACACTCTCGCCCCCCGTTTAATCAATTCATTTTGCAACAAATAAGAAACCACCAAATTCACATCTTTCTCAGGATATCCCGTCGGCCCCTTTGCCCCCAAATCATTCTCGCTTCCATGTCCGGGGTCAATCAAAATATACATCCCCGCCAACGGTTTCGGACTAAAAATATCTCCAAAAAAACTCGACTCAGATACTTCTTTAATTTCGGGGGGATGCTTTAATGATAAGACTAAAGTTGTGCCTTCATACCTCAGTTTATATCCCCATTGTTGGTTAGTTTTAAAGTGAAAGGTATATTGAACCGCCTGCTGTTGTTCTCCCATCGGTGAAAGAACAGGTTCCCAGTCCATCCGTTCAATTAACGGACTATCATCAAAGCGAATTGTATCTGTTTGGGCAGTGGTATTATGGAGAGTTAGTGTTAAACTTTGATTGTCCTGTTTAACGGTTACTGGAACTGGAATTTGTAGGGGAAAATAAACCTCTGTCCACTCTCCGATTTGACGAGAACTCGCACTTCTAATAAACGACTGAGGCGGTAATTTTCCTTTGAAAGTTCGGGTTTCATCTACTTTTATCCAGCCGCCATAATCTAAGCGTAAATAATCTCCTTCTCGCCCCGTAATTCTTGCCCGAGTTCCTTTGGGTAAAGGGGTTAAACGGGAATAGGTTGTACTGGGGCCAGTCCGCGCCACGCCTTCATCAACTGTAACTTCTGCGATTTCAAATTCAGCCGGAGAGATAATCGTAATATTTCCGGGTGCATTTTGGGTCACAGTTTCCCCTTTTAAGGTGAGTTTATATTGCGGTTGACCTAAATTAACTTGATTTCTGCGGTTAGAAACCGGAAAAATTTTGCCAATTTCTACACAACCTTGATATTTACTAATTTCTAACGCTATCGGTTGATTATTTCCCGTTAAAACTGCAAAGTTACTCGGCAAATCTAAGAATTGATTTTGACGAGATAAGCGTATAGTTTCCCCCCCTAACTCAACCGAAACTCGTCCGTTAGGCGGCGCAATTGCACTAAAACAAACCAACTCTCCCGGAAGTCTAGATAGATTAACTTTGGGTTGGAGAGAATCTTCTACAAAAGCCACCCCTTCGGGAATTTCAGGTAAGTTAGAAGTGCGATTAATTTTGAGTATTATTTCTTCGTCTTGGTGTCGGAGTTTGAAAATATTTTCTCCCATCTCTAAGGAAAAAGACGGTGCAAAATGACCCGCCGGAGAACGTTCTATTACTTCACCATTAACGGTGACTTCAGCATCGGGAGAGGCGCTTCCAATGAAAAAAATGCGGTTTGAGGTGGTTTCGTGTTCAGCCGGGGGATAAGCAATATAGAGGGGTTGTTCCGCCCAAGCGGGTGATACTATCATACATCCAAACGCCGCCAGTCCTAAAATTCGCTTCATTTTTGCTTCCGTTCACTCACACTTTATAATTGTATCGGATAGAAGTTAATTATAGTTCAAGTTTTCCCATGAGTGAAGAAAATTTTCGCCGCTTAGACTGCGATGATGATATTGTCATGCTAGAAAAAGATACATTTACTGTCGCCAGACTGAAAGAGTTATTGAGTCAAAATCTTAAAGAATTAATCGAGAAAACAGGACAACAAATAGACCGAGATGGAGTTAAATGTAATTTAAGTATAGCAGGTGTTAATCATCTAGCTTCTATTAGTTATTTATTTTATGAATTTTGCAAGCTATCCATAACCGATAAGTCAATTTATTTTGACCTTTCAGATATTAGGTTAGTTATTCCTCCAACGGGTATAGACTGTCAATTACTTGACTTAGAATCGCGAAAATGGATAAAAGGAAAAATTAGAGTTGTTAGTGATTTAAAAATTAAGGGTTTACATTCGGCTGATATCAATCTTGAATTAGAATTCTCTCCTGATGAAACTAATCTTACAGAAGAATCTACAAACGAAGAAAGATTAGAGGACTTAAAATCAAAATTAAATCAACTCAACGAAGTGTGAGGAACAACAACCCGGTAACTCATAGAAATCGGGTTGTTCGGGTGTAACTAACCTAACTCACAGATAAACATTCCATCGGTTGACGAACCTTTAAATAAGAGAGGATTTGAGAAGCCGCTTGTTGAGGATTATAAACCGTTGTATCAATCACCAAAGTTCGTTCACGAGCCATTTTTTCTAACGTTAACCGAGTCGATACAGCATCATAATTTTGTTGTTCAAGAACAACAATTTTTAGCTTTTGTTCTAACTCTTTCAACGTCACACTTCCCTGACGAACCCAACCTAATATTTCCTGTTCTTCTGCTGAGTTAAATACAGAACTTGCTTCTGAGATTCCCAACGCTGCAAAACTGGTTAACTTGTCTAAATCTACACTTTGATTTTGACTGTTGGAATTGATGGTATTTACAGAATCAAAAGCGTCATTTCGCTTTAAAATCCGCTGTAGACGAACTTTATTCGGAGCATCTAAAACAATAAAATTCGCCTCGGTAAACGCTTTAAGTGCATAATTTACCTCATCTTTTCCGCGTAAACCATCAAATATTAATTGAGTCTGAAGCTGTTGAGGATTAATCCAAATTTGACTCAAAACATGAGCCATTCCACCCGAAAAAAATTGGCGATATTGACGAGTATAATTAAACCGTTGAACTCGACAAAAATAAGATAAGTTCTGTTCATTTTCTGCCATTTGAGGAATAATAATTTCATCCGTTAATATGCGCCGATTTGGAAGCAATGATAAGTCTAAACGTTCCTCCATTAAATTAGAAATAACGGTACTTTTTCCCACCCCCGTTAAACCAACAATAATCAATACAGGCTGTGTCAGTAAAGATAACCAACCTTGAGGAACCGATGAACCAAAGCCAACCCCTAAGCTTAACGGTTGAAAAGCGGAGTGTTTTTGTTTTAATTCAGTTGTCATTTATCGTTAAAAAGTTGTTGAATAATCGTTGAAGTTTTGGTTATTTTCTGAAAACTTGGAGTTTTCACCCCATCAAAAAATCTTTCCTAATGACTCTAGTATACATACATTTACACACAGTCTCATCTATTTTTAGACTGAGGTGTTGGGATATCCTATTCAGTTGAGAAAGTTTTCTATTGAAAAACGGGTTAAATATCGACAGATGTAGCCTACCATCGATTTATAGCCATTTGTTATAAAATTGTTCAGGAAAACTTATCTTTCTGATAAAATGTATCAAATTGTTAACCAAAGTAGACAGTTTGTAAATTTATGCGGTGAATGTCTATCGCACCTTTTCTTTGTCAAACGGTTAAATTAATGAGATCATTAAGACTTGAGAAGGATTGACTTGTTAAACAAAATCTGTCTAAAAACTGGCTATTGATTTCAACACCTTACCCCATTCAAAAATTATGAACAATATTTCAGAGTACGTCCATCAAACCGCTAATTTAATCGATTTACCCATTAACCCAGAATACCATGAAGGTGTAATTTATAATTTAGAAAAAATTGCCGAACTCGCTAAACTGATCACCGAATTCCCCTTAGATGATAAAATAGAAATAGCCCCCGTATTCGATCCCAGTTTTGAGCCAGAAGCCACCCAAAAATTCCAATAATTATTCTTGAGTGTAACTCCGAAAAATGTCTTTTAATCTCAAACAAGCCGATGCTGTAAAAATATCCCTAGCTATTCGTTCCGGTGAACTCTCCGCCCAAGAAGTTTGTACCCGAACTCTCGACAAAATTAACCAACAAAATCCCACGTTAAACTGTTTTACAACAATCTTATCAGAACAAGCGATCGCCCAAGCAAAAACCCTCGAACAAGCGATCGCGAAAGGACAAGATCCTGGCCCATTAACGGGTGTTCCTTTTGCCGTCAAAAACTTATTTGATATCGCGGGTATCACTACATTAGCCGGATCAAAAATAAACCAAGAAAACCCTCCCGCAAGCCAAGATTCTACCGCAATAAAACGCCTAAAACAAGCGGGTGCGATTCTTATTGGGGCGTTGAATATGGATGAATATGCCTACGGGTTTGTTACCGAAAATTCTCATTATGGGGCGACACCAAACCCCCATGATTTGAGTCGAATTTCTGGCGGTTCTTCTGGGGGTTCAGCCGCTTCTGTTGCCGCAGGTTTAGTCTCTTTTACACTCGGAACAGATACTAATGGATCAATTCGAGTTCCCGCCTCTTTGTGTGGAGTATTCGGCTTTAAACCCACCTATGGACGCTTATCGAGGGCAGGAGTTGCCCTATTTTCAAGTAGTTTAGATCATATCGGCCCGTTTGGAAAATCGGTGCGAGATATTGCCACAATTTATGATATATTACAAGGGGAAGACGAGTGTGATCCGGTCTGTACAAAACGTTCGCCTGAACTCAGTTTACCCCAGCTAGAAACAGGAATTAAGGATGTTAAAATAGCTGTATTAGGGGGATATTTTGCCGAAGCTTGGGAACCCGAAGTTTTAGAAGTTGTCGCCCAAATTGCAACGGCTTTAAATGTTACTCAACAGATTACCATACCCGAAGCCCATCGAGCCAAAGCAGCGGCTTATTTAATCACAGCTTGCGAAGGCAGTAACTTACATTTAGCCAATTTGCGATCACGTCCCCAAGATTTTGATCCAGCAACTCGGGATCGGTTTTTAGCCGGTGCATTAATTCCCGCAACGTGGTACAATCAAGCCCAGCGATTTCGCCGTTGGTATCAACAGCAGGTGCGAGAAATTTTTCGGCAGGTCGATATCCTATTGGCTCCGACAACGCCCTGTGTTGCGCCAAAAATCGGTCAAGAAAAAATGAACATTGAAGGCGTTGAATTATTGGTTCGTCCGAATTTGGGGGTGTATACTCAACCGCTTTCGTTTGTGGGTTTACCTGTTTTGTCAGTTCCGGTCAAACGTTCGGGTCAACTGCCTTTAGGGGTACAAATTATCGCCGCACCGTACAACGAAGCTTTAATCTTACGAGTCGCAAAGTGTTTAGAAGCCCAAGGGATCATCGGAGTGGGAGAGTTCCCCTAAAATAATTAAAGAGAATTGAATCTAAGATCAATTAAAATAAAGGGATATTTTTACATTTTTTTCAAGCTGACTCAGTTCTCAAGCGGTTAAAACCGATCAAACTGCACCGGGTACGAAGGGTTCAATGAGACATCGCATTCAGAGATTGAGGAGGAGTTCATCGCAAGTCCGTGGCAAACGTGAACACAAAACTTTTTTACCCGAAATTCAGTTTAAATCAGTTTGACAACACTTGAGATCCTAAAGTCATTGAAGTTCAGGAAGTACACTACAGTTGGTGGGAAGAGTTCAAGTGGATGATATTAAAATTGGCCGAGGCAAAACAGCCCGCAGAGCCTACGGTATTGATGAAATTGCCTTAGTTCCCGGAACACGCACGCTTGACCCCGGTTTAGCGGATACCCGTTGGACCCTGGGGGGGATTGAGCGAGAAATTCCCATTATTGCCAGTGCAATGGATGGTGTCGTTGATGTGCAGATGGCCGTTCTCCTCAGTGAATTAGGAGCAATGGGAGTGTTGAATTTAGAGGGCGTTCAAACCCGCTATGAAGACCCCAAACCGATATTAAAGCAAATTGCCTCCGTTGACAAAACCCAGTTTGTGCCGTTGATGCAGCAACTCTATGCTCAACCCATTCAGCCGGATTTGATTAAAACTCGGATAGAGCAAATTAAATCACAAGGTGGGATTGCCGCAGTCAGTGCGACTCCAGCCGGAGCAATTAAGTTTGGTCAAGTCGTCGCTGAGGCGGGGGCTGATTTATTCTTCATCCAAGCAACAGTCGTCTCAACTGCATTTTTGTCGGCTGACTCTGTAACCCCTCTCGACTTACATCAGTTTTGTCAAGAAATGCCCATGCCCGTCGTTTTGGGTAATTGTGTCACCTACGAAGTCACCCTGAATTTAATGAAAGCAGGTGCGGCGGGTGTGTTAGTCGGTATTGGGCCAGGAGCCGCTTGTACCTCTCGCGGAGTGTTAGGTGTAGGTGTACCGCAAGCAACCGCAGTCGCCGACTGTGCAGCCGCTCGGGAAGATTATTATCAAGAAACCGGACGTTATGTTCCGGTGATTGCAGATGGCGGTTTAATTACAGGTGGAGATATTTGTAAATGTATTGCTTGTGGCGCCGATGGGGTAATGATTGGTTCTCCCTTTGCCCGAGCCAAAGAAGCACCCGGACAAGGGTTTCACTGGGGAATGGCAACGCCAAGTCCAGTCTTACCTCGGGGAACTCGGATTAGCGTTGGCACCACAGGCACATTAGAACAAATCCTGCGGGGGCCTGCTCAATTAGACGACGGCACTCACAACCTCTTAGGTGCCTTAAAAACCAGTATGGGAACCTTGGGCGCAAAGAGCATTCAGGAAATGCAGCAAGTGGAAGTGGTGATTGCACCGTCGCTGTTGACTGAAGGAAAAGTCTATCAAAAAGCCCAACAACTGGGGATGGGGAAATAGACTCAGCACCTTTTCATTGTCAGTAAAAAATTGTCGGGGTTGATGGGGAGAACTGCGGTGAGATTGGCCGATGAACTAGCGGGACTTAATAGGTACTGCTATTACTCCCTATCTCCCCACCTGCCCATCTCCCCCGGAACCCCATCTCCCCCCTATCCCCGCGAACCCTTGACAAAACTTGTTAATTTGTCGTAAAAATTAGGGCTTACCGACTGGAATTATTTGGAAGAAAATGTCACAATAGAGAAAGCGGAGACGTATGTTTCCGTTCACTCCTCACACCACACTCCGCCTGGACTATTGTTCGGGCGGTTTCTTATTCCCCTGTGATGCCCGGCTCAGGCCAGATCAAGGAGATCAAAACCACACCCCAAACGAATCAGTCTGCTATCAAGATAATCACACCCTGTTCGTTGATGCAAGTTTTTCGTCAAGAAATCTATAATTTTCTGGAGGGGACACCAAAGAGATTTTTTGTAATCCTTCGCTGAAATCCAAGTTTTACCTCTTTTTTAGCCTTCTGTAACTGATATACAGATATTAATGGTACCAATCTGGAGTAAAATAAACATGACTCAAGATCTCAGAAGTCGCCAACCTCTATCTCCAAAATGATTGATTTTGATTTGGAGAGCCATCAGACCGAACACACTTGTTGTGCTTTTCTGCTGAGGTTAGGGGTGAATTTGGAAGGATCAACTCAAGGCTTATGCCGCAATCCGTGCATCCTTGATCAATCCTCCCCAAGCGATGATTCGGAAAGAACAATGATCAACTGTGCAGCGAGAATGTTAATCTCAAACCAGTAGATCTTTCTGTTCGACTCCGCCTTGTGTTCGCGCAAGGAAAGTCTCAAGAGTAATACGACGTGTATAAGGATAGCAAGGCATGTCAGCAGCCCCACAAGTTACAGATGCTAGTTTCAAGCAGGACGTTCTAGAAAGCGACGTCCCCGTTTTAGTAGATTTTTGGGCACCTTGGTGCGGCCCTTGCCGCATGGTTGCACCCGTTGTTGAGGAAATTGCCGAACAATATGCGGGCAAAGTCAAGGTGGTGAAACTGAATACCGACGAGAATCCCAACGTTGCCAACCAGTACGGAATTCGCAGTATTCCAACCTTAATGATTTTCAAAGAGGGTCAGAGGGTGGATATGGTAGTCGGAGCTGTTCCTAAAAGTACATTGGCAAACACTATAGAAAAATACCTTTAACGTTAATAGCTCTGGGCGTGTAGCCGTCAGGTCAAGCAAGCCAGAGCCTTAAAGAGTGACAAGGGGTCGCGCCTTGGAATTATAGGTCTGAGGCGCGTTATAGAAGTTTGTTTGGAAAAGTATGGATTCCTCTGGAACTAACCTAACGGTCGATTCTTTACAAGCCGAAATGCGGTCATTAATTCAGCAGCTTCCGGGCTTGAAGCATGAAAAATGGATTTCGCGATCGCTCTCTAGCCTCGTTCGCATGGCCGGAGAAGAATTTGATACCCTTGATTGGAAAATCCTCTCCGCTTCCCTACTGGATATGGAGCGAGGATTCCAAATCTTTTATCCCTATCGCCACGTTCGCAAAATTTGTATTTTTGGTTCAGCGCGAACTTCACCCGAAGCCGAAGAATATCAAATGGCGGCAGATTTTGCTCGCTTTGTCGCTCAACAAGGCTTTATGATTCTCACCGGAGCAGGGGGCGGGATTATGCAAGCTGGAAATGAAGGGGCGGGGGCGGATCGCTCCTTTGGTTTAAACATTCAGCTTCCCTTTGAACAGTCTTCTAATCCCTTTATCGAAGGCGATGACAAACTGATTAACTTCAAATACTTTTTTACTCGCAAACTCTTTTTTCTACGAGAAAGCGATGCCTTAGCCATGTTTCCAGGGGGATTTGGTACTCTTGATGAAACCTTTGAGTGCTTAACTTTAGCTCAAACTGGAAAATTTGGCCCCGCACCACTGGTTTTAATTGATCATCCCGGGGGTGATTATTGGCATGATTGGCACGCTTTTATTGAAAAACAATTATTGCGAAGGCGACTCATTTCAGCCGATGATCCGAGTATTTACACGATTACCGATAATATTGAAACCGCTTGTAAAGCTATTTCGGATTTTTATCGGGTTTATCACTCTAGTCGCTACGTTAAAGAGTTGCTGGTGATTCGCCTCAAATCAGAACTTTCCGATGAGAATGTCGAAAAACTCAATGACGAGTTTCATGATATCCTCGTTCAAGGCAAAATCGAGAAATCTCTCGCCCGGCCCGCAGAAGCCGGAGATGAAAGCGAACATTTACCCCGTTTAGTTCTGCATTTTAATCAACTCGATATCGGTCGATTGTATCAACTCATTTCTACAATCAATATTTTAGGGGCTACCACACCGGAAACCTCTCACCCGGAACAAAAATAGCTGACCCTACAATTTACCCTACAATTTCAACAAACTAAACAATTGTATTCCTGATTTCCACACTAAATATCCTCTATCGTTGAGATGAAGACCATCGGTACTGAGTTCAGGTTGGAGTTTTCCCTGATCATCGGTAAATAAAGGATGTAAATTCAGATAAACCGCACCTTCGGCTAGAGCGATTGCTTCTAGTTCTCGGTTCAGTTGACGAATCCGAGAATTCGGAATGGCTAACAAGCGCGCGCGACCTTCCCAGGTTGCCTTTTCTGCACTGTGAGGCAAGATAGACTGCACAACAATCTGAGTATTGGGATGAACCCAACGTAAATCCCGTACAATCTCCCGATAGTTGTTTAATAGCGTTTGATCATCAATGCCCCGAATCAAGTCATTAATGCCAATCATAATAAAAACAGTCTCGGGTTGAGTCATATCCAAAGCTTTAAGTCGCTTCAGTAAACCCGTAGATGTTTCACCTGAAATCCCTTGATTGAGCCAAGTTCGTCCCGTTGGCAGTAAATCTGGAGGAAACCAAAGACTCAAGGAATCTCCGGCTAGAACCGTTAAGTGTTTTGGGGGGTCCATCGCCACAGCCTCGGCTTCTCGCTCTAACTGGGCAACCCACTCTTGATAAGTCCACTGATGACGTGGCCCTATTCTGGGAGAAGCAGTTTGGCGGGAGTCGAGATCTGCAAGGGAGTCAGTTTCCACTGTATTACTCATCACCGAAGCATTGGCTTGAGAATTCTCCGGCAAGGTTTCACCTCGCATCAAAAGCAATACAACAGCAAACAGAAGCACTCCGTTGCTAATCAGAGACAACAAAACCCAAGTTGGAATCGTTTTCAAGCGAATAGACACAGAATCGAGATGCAACTGAGAAAATTATCCATCTCCTTTGTAAATTTAGCATTCTGTCCGCCTTTTCAGTGAACAAGAGTTTGGAGATGGAGAGATGGAGAGACGAGAGAAAACGGTAAACTGTTCTGCTGACAAAAAAATCGTCCTTTTTCCAAAAATCGAGGGAATCAAGGACGAAGGACAATTCTAGCAGTTAAACAATGTGGAGAGCGTTAATAATCGCTCAGAATACTGCCCCCACTACTGGGAATTCCCGTTTCACTTCCACCAATACTTGCAGGGCCTACTTCCTTGAGGAACCCATTGTAAGCTTCCATACCATGTTCAGCAATATCGAGGCCTTCATATTCCTGTTCAGGATGAACCCGAATTCCAACTGTTGCTTTGAGTGCGAGCCAGAAAATGGTACTCAGAAGCACGGTAAACGCACCAATCGTCACAACCCCTACAATTTGGGCGGCGAGTTGATCAAATCCACCGTCATAGAATAAGCCAGTTTCGGTATTAAACAACCCTACCGCTAAAGTTCCCCAAATCCCACAAACTAAGTGAACCGAAGTTGCACCCACAGGGTCATCAATCTTGAACTTGTCAAAGAAGCCAACAGAATAGACAACCAAGATCCCTGCCAGCAAACCGATAATTACAGCACCCGAATAGCTAACACCATTACAACCTGCCGTAATACCGACTAAACCCGCCAGAATCCCGTTAATAATCATCGATAAGTCGGGCTTACCATCTTTAACCCAGGACGTAATCGTAGCTGCAACACCACCTGCTGCTGCGGCTAAGTTTGTTGTGACCGCAATATAGGGAACCGCTTCATTCGCCGCTAATTCAGAGCCAGGGTTAAACCCAAACCAGCCAATCCACAGAATTAAACATCCCAGAGTCGCAAAACCCATATTGTGACCCGGAATCGCCCGGGGAGTACCATCTTCAGCATACTTACCCATACGGGGGCCAAGCAGATAGGCTCCTGTCAAAGCGGCCCACCCCCCAACGGAGTGTACAACAGTTGAACCTGCAAAATCTGAAAAACCGGCAACACCTAACCAACCATTACCACTCCAAACCCAGTGACCCGTGATTGGATAGGAAATCCCCACCAACAAAACGCTAAACAGTAAAAAGGCGACAAATTCAATCCGTTCGGCGACAGCACCCGATACAATCGTGGCACCCGTTGCGGCGAAAGCCACCTGAAACAAGAAAAACACACTAACGGGTAAACCCGCCGGAAAAGGATCAAGTCCATAGTTTGCCGATTCTCCGGATAGGAAATAACCCCCTCCGCCAATAAAAGAATTATCGCCCCCAAACATCACCGAAAATCCAAAAGCCCAAAAAACCAGAGTGGCGATCGCAAATACAATTAGGTTTTTTGCCAAAATATTCACCGCATTTTTATGGCGACAGAAGCCCGTTTCGAGCATTCCGAACCCCGCATTCATAAAAATAACTAGAACAGAAGCAACGACAATCCAAATTGTGTTTAAAGCGCCCTGAACATCTTCTGCGGTTAGGGGTTGGGCATCTTCTTGAGCAACTGCGGCAAAACTCCACAGTCCGACAATCAGAGCTGATATCGGAATACAAGCAATCCAGCTTAGAGATAACCATCTGGGTTTATGAAGTCGAGAAAACCGGCTTGCTAACCGACTCGATATAGAACTTTCCCGAGAAGATGAGCGCTGATTAAGGCGTGTTGATTTTTTTCTAGAAAACATTGCTTTAAACATTACGACTCCATATCAAGGGCGTATACAACAAACACGCTCACAAAACATTAAACTTTTTCGAGTGCAACCTCAAAAGTCACGAATTCTCTCTAGGGTTTAGAACCGTGGGAATTGAGCATCTATAGGATTTTTCATCATCACTCAGCCCGAACAAACAGAGGGAAACTTTGGCAAGAGATCTAACCGAGAGATTTTCTCTGCACTCAGAGTTGATGATCTGGCGTACAGATTCGAGTAATTTTCTGTATGACAGACTACACTTTGGTCTGTATCGCTGTCTAGACAATCTCTGGCTCGATTAAAGCGGTAGAACGACCGAAAGTTTGTATCGCAAACTACAGAAATTTAGCCAGAGGAATCGACTTTATCCTGAATGTTGCTCTTGTTGTTCTTGCAAATACTGAGAATAGCCCAATTGTTCCAAGCGCTGTTGTTTATCAAGAACCGATTGTTTCAGCGTCTGGCGATAGTTTAAAACCTGCTGCAACAGTTCTGGCTGATGAGAAGCTAAAATTTGCACCGCCAATAAACCCGCATTTTGAGCATTGCCGATCGCGACAGTCGCCACCGGAATTCCTCGAGGCATTTGGACAATCGAATACAGAGAATCCACCCCTTGCAAATGGCGGCTAGACACCGGCACCCCAATCACAGGTAACGGAGTCAGAGAAGCCACCATCCCCGGCAGATGAGCCGCCCCCCCTGCCCCGGCAATAATCACCTTTAACCCTCGCAGATGAGCGTTTTGGGCGTAGTCTACCATCCGTTCAGGGGTGCGATGAGCCGAAATAATCGCCACTTCATGCGCTACCCCAAACTCTTCGCAAATGGCGATCGCTGCCGCCATACTGGGTAAATCCGAATCGCTCCCCATAATAATCCCTACTTGGGAAGACTCTTGATGTGCTGTGTTTGATAATGAATTCAAAGCTGAACTTGTAACCTACTATGACTCAAACCGCGACACAGACCGCCGCTTCGATAGATATTATCAATGCCCGTTTGCCAGGAGACGACAATCTACAGCAAATTTTAATTCGTCAAGGTAAAATTGCAGCGATTCAAGCCCACAATACCCAAAATTCAGACGATTTCCCCTGTTTGGACTTGGAGGGAGATTGGGTTTCTCTCGGTGGAATTGATCTGCAAATTAACGGGGCTTTGGGTTTAGCCTTTCCAGAAGTAACTCCCCAAGATTACCTCAAGCTGCACGAAATTTGTCAATATTTGTGGAATCAAGGGGTTGATGGATTTTTACCCACCATTGTCACCACAACTCTCGAACAATTTCAGCGATCGCTAGCGACTTTTGCCGAATTTATGCAAACTCCCGCTTCCGCCAACACTGCCCAAATTCTCGGGGTTCATCTCGAAGGGCCATTTCTCAACGCCGAAAAACGCGGCGCTCATCCTCAAGACTGTTTACTTCCCCTCACCTTGGATAACGTCAAACGAGTTTTGGGCGATTATGCCGATATTGTTAAAATCATTACCCTCGCCCCCGAATTAGATCCCACAGGCAAAGTCATTCCGTTTTTACGCAACTTAGGAATTACCGTCAGTTTAGGACATTCTCAGGCAACCGTTGAGCAAGCCAATTTAGCCTTTTCCCAAGGGGCAACAATGGTGACTCATGCGTTTAATGCGATGCCGAGTCTACATCATCGCCAACCGGGACTTTTAGGGGCAGCCTTGGTACATCCAAACGTTCACTGTGGGTTAATTGCCGATGGCCAACACGTGTCTCCCCCGATGATTCAGGTGTTGCTTCAAAGCGCTCGGGGAAAACTCGAAACATCAGGAAAGATTGCGGATGTTTTTCTCGTCAGTGATGCTTTATCCCCTTTGGGTTTAGCCGATGGCGTTTATCCCTGGGATCAACGGCAAATTGAAGTCAGACAAGGAACGGCTCGTTTATTGGACGGAACTCTCGCTGGAACCACTCATCCTCTGTTAGTCGGGGTACAGAATTTGGTCAAGTGGGGCGTTTGTTCGGTTTCTGAAGCGATCGCTCTAGCGACTCATGCCCCTAGAGAAGCTCGCGCCATCTCGGGGATGATCAATTCTCCGGCAACTGAGTTGATTCGATGGACTGAACACCCAGAATTGACCCTCAGTTGGGAACGCCTGTTTCCCAATCTCTCAAAAAGTACCCTTTGAGGGATAATAAAAAAATAGCAGATATCAATTGTGAGATGCTCACAGACAAAAATTATGGGAGATGCCAAGCGTCGCAAGGAAGCTATGGGAGATCGCTATGGTAAGGAAGAAAAGATCTTGCCTTGGCTCCCAGTTACCAAAACTCAAAGCGAACAGTTTGTTCAATGGACAACCCGAGGGGCTTGGGCTGGAATTGGGCTTTTGATTTTGTCCTGGCTGACGATTCGATTTGTTGGCCCGGCTTTTGGATGGTGGGAAGTTGATTAACTGATTTTTGAACCGGAATAGCGACTTGAGAGTCTAATAGGGTAAAGAATCGAGTTAGAGCTGTCTGCTGAGAGAATCACGGTTTTCTGAAAATTATGGGTAAGGGGGTGTTACATACGCCCCTAAGACTCACGGTTGACGGATCACTGTTAAAACTTCAAGTGGACAATCAACTTCACACAACTTCATTAGAAATTAACATCAGTTTTTCTTGAAGAAAAGATAAGTTAATTAAAACCCAAAAGCCCAGTTGATATCAAAATCTTTTTAAGAGTTCTAAAAAATGTATAATCTATAACTTATACTTATACTATCAGTTATTCTAATCTTCCTTCAAAAATGGGTGATAAAGACTGTTAAACCCCTGTTATCAGGGCAGTGAAAGTCTTAAGCGTAAAGTTTTTCAGGCTTCTATTGTCCGAGGTGACGAGTTGAATGATTTCTCAGATATCCGGAAAAAGAGTTCAGAATGATGATGATCTTTTTAGGAAATTAGAGTTATACTGTGCCAACATTGAGACACCAATTTCTTAAGATTGTGTTACATTTTTTAATAAATCTTAAGTGTGGTGATAGGAGGGCAGATTATGTTTCTTAGACTAGCGGAACAACACCGTAAATTCGTACAGGATCTCGTAATGAATCTTCAGGCTTTAGCGATAGTGCTAGAGCGTCAAGGCTATCTAGCCTCTTGCTATACCTGTGGTGGCCAAATGAATAGTGCTTCCTTCATGGTCAGTTTGGGAGATAATCATCTGATTCGTTTCCTGGTTTCGGACTATGGCATCACTTGGACTGAAATGCGAGATGATCGTGAATTGATGAAGTTAGAAGGAGCCGAAGCCATTAGTCAATTGCAAGAATTAGCGAATTTAGTCAAGTACAAAGTCGAACCGTCTATGGTTTTACCGAAGCTGGCTTAATGATTTAGCCAATGGTAATAGAGTCGATTCGATAATGACTTACTCATACAACTCTATCTGATTTTGTTGTTGGTGTTACACTTCTCCAGATGTTAACCTTGAATAAAGGACACTGCTTGAGATTGTGATGTCTATCTGACAAAGTAGGCAAAAGCTTCGGGCAGTGCTAAGTATCGAAAAAGGCGGTATATGGCAATAACATTGGAGTCTGAGTGGCAGCACTTGTTTGTTGAGACAAACAACATTCGTTTACATTCGGTCACTCAAGGTGAAGGCGAACTGGTTGTCCTCCTACATGGCTTTCCGGAATTTTGGTATTCTTGGCGTTATCAAATTCCGGCTTTAGCTCGTCATTATAAAGTCGTTGTTCCTGATTTACGCGGCTACAACGATTCTGATAAGCCAGCAACAGGTTATGATTTGGATACGCTGAGTGCTGATATTCAGGGCTTAATTGAGCGTTTGGGTTATACAAAAGCTCATATTGTTGGACATGATTGGGGAGGAACAATCGCATGGCACATGGCCCAAAAATTTCCCCAATATGTTAACCGTCTGGCGGTTTTAAACGCTCCTCCTCCTCATCGCTTTGTCCAAGAGTTGATGAGTAATATAGATCAACTGCGTCGGAGTTGGTTTGTTTTGGCGTTTCAAGTTCCCAATTTACCCGAATGGTTAATTCAACAAAATTTGAATAACTTTGTGATTGACTTACTGCGTGGACAGGCGATTCGTAAAGGGGCTTTTAGCGCAGAAGAAACTAAAATTTATCAAGCTGCATTAGAAAAACCAGGCGTGATTGCGTCAGCATTGAACTACTATCGTCAACTATTATGGCCACCGAACTGGCTTTCGAGTACAATGCGATCGCCTCAAAAGGTTGAATCTCCCACTCTGGTATTATGGGGTAAGGAAGATGAGTTTTTTAGTCATAAACTTTTAGAGGGTTTAGATCGCTTAATTGCAGCACCGTTTAAATTACAATTAGTGGCAGATTGTGGTCATTGGATTCAACAAGAAGTTCCCCAAACCGTTAACCGCGAACTGATCAGCTTTTTACGAGATTAATTTAATTAAATTATTTCATTCTTTTGATTGAGATAATTGAGACGTTTTTTGTTGTCTGAGGCGACAGATGTGAGACAGAATCTACAACGGTTTTTACTCCCGATAGTCGTCTCAATCGCAACCTCACCCGTTAGTGCTAATTATAATTCCCTAAACTGTCATTCTGAGCAACGCGAAGAATCCCTAAAACCCTTCGTTTCCTTCACAGTAAGAAAACCCAATTCTCAGCAATACAAATATTCCCCAATTTGTCATTCTGAGCAACGCGAAGAATCCCTAAACCCCTTCGTTTCCTTCAGGGTAAGAAAACCTTGCTCAATTGTACAACAATTAAACGCAATTGTTCAACTCAAAGGACTCAACTTTCCTCCACCTCGAACTCAGGGACAAGCTACAATTCCCTTAAAACGGTTAGAAGGAAGCCAGGTTTTTACCGTTGAACTCAACCTCGGAAATCAATCCGGTGAGTTTTTGTTAGACACAGGGGCTTCGACAACCATGCTATCAACACCAATGGTTGAACGGTTAGGGTTAGAGGGAGAAAAAATCGCCAATGAACAGTTAACCTCAGCCGTCGCGGGTGATGATTGTCCTGAAATGAGTGCGACAATACATCAACTTCCAACTATTACCATTGATAGAGTGCGGGTTGAAGAATTGAGAGGTTTAGAATTTACCAATACCCTGATTCCCGGTGAACTTTCGGGAGTGTTGGGGATGGATTTTTTACGACATTTTGACCTAAACTTAAACCCCAAAACGCAACAGTTAAAACTTCTTACGCCTTCTCAACTCAATTATATCCAAACTCAACAAGCTATTCCCTTAAAAAGTCGCTTAGGAGTAATGTTAGCAGAAATCAAAATCAATGGTCAAGGGCCGTTTACATTTATGTTGGATACGGGAGCAGATACGATTTTTATTTCTCCTTCCCTGAGCTTAAGTTTACAACTCGATCAAGCCTCTCGTCAAGAGATTCAAGTCATTGGGTTTTGTGGGTTAGAAATGGCTGAACGTTCGACGTTAAAACAAGTCAAAATGGGAGACAGCCAACAAAGTAATCTAGAAGCAGTAATTTTGTCATCTCCTTCGGTATTAGATTTGTTAGAAGTTGATGGAATATTAGGTCAGAATTTTCTCAATCACTACGAACAATATTGGCGGTTTAATTTAACAGATGAGTCTAAAAGTGGGAACGCTAACAATTTTGAGGGAAGTTTGATATTGTTACCAATTTATCAAAACTCCCAACACTGAACTTTTGACTGACGACGAAAAGCTTCTCAAAAAACTACACTTGCAAAAGATGTAAATTTATGTATCGTATCCAGTTAGTAGGATTTTAGACATTATGATTAACGTTATTAAATTTTCTCAACTCCGTCAATGTCCGTCTTCTCTATCTATTCCGTTAAAAGCGCTGTGGTATGACTTACAGGGAGATTGGAATCAGGCGCATATTTTAGTACAAGATGAAAGCGATTCTGAGAGTGCGTGGGTTCATGCTTATCTCCATCGCAAGGAAGGGGATATTCCCAATGCGCGATATTGGTATAAACGCAGCCAACAACTGGAATTTTCAGGGAGTTTAAAGCAAGAATGGGAACACATCGCCCGAAATTTGTTGTTAAGTGCGGATGAGTTGGATGTGTCAAAGCGTTAATGTTGTAATCTCATCAATAACTATTCAAAATTGATGTCTTGCAAACTTATGAGTTTGTAGTTGGGCTTTAGTCGTTGTTTTTGGCGTTGAAGTCTAACTATGAACTCATTGTTGTGTAGTTATCCTACCCTTAATATGATAATCTTATTCATAACTGATAGAACATTCTTTAACTGAAAGCATCATCCAAAAAGTGAGACGCTTGGACTTTTGTTTTCATTTTCACAGAAAATGTTATTGAGGATAATGAGTTATGGAAAGTATTTTCAATGATGGGTTTCAGCCTCTCAACTGTGATGAGGATGTTTTAATGTTGGGAAAGGATACATTTGTAGTCAGAAAATTTAAAGACATAGTTTTAAGAAATATTCAAAACAACATATATTCTAATTATAACAGTTCTAAGCACCTTTTTCTTTTACGGGAAATGACTGGCGCATTATCGGGCGGAAACATTCATTTTCAATCGTCTGAAAGTCATTGGAAGTTTTGTACTCAAGATGTAGAATGTCAATTATTAGGATTTGGATATTCCGCTTGGCAAAAGGGTAAATTAAGAATTAAAACAGATATTGATCTTTGTAATCACCAGAAAGTCATTATTCAAATCAATTTAGAATTTTGTTTAAAGGAACAGAATGAATACCAAGATCCGATTGACAAGCTTCGACAACTTTAATTAGACTTACAAATAGATTAGGATAAATAATGGGTTATGAAAAGCAATTTTAATAATGGGTTTCAATCTCTAAATTGTGATGAAGATGTTTTATTATTTACATATGATATAACATATACAGTCGGATTATTTGCAGAATTGATTTTAGAAAAAATTAGAGCTAATGTCTGCGATAATGCTCGAGTTATTGGTATAGTGAGAAGTGGAATTTTAGTTAATAACAAGGTTCCTTTTGAACTATTTGAAAGTCAATGGGAATCTTCCACAGAAGAATTAGAATGTCAATTATTAGGAGTTGGATATTCAGGATGGAAGAAAGGAAAATTAAGAATTAAAACAGATGTTGATTTTCGTTATCAAAATCCTGATTTTACTGCTCCCGTTATTTCAGCAAGACAATTAGAACTAGCTGGAATAATCATCAAAATTGATTTAGAATTCTCTCCCGACGAACCCAACGAATACCAATCACCTCTTGATAAACTCCGACAACTTGAATCTGATTTATAATAAGAATAATCAAGAACAATTATTAGGGTTGTGTAGGGGTGCAAGGCTTGCGCCCCTTGGTTGCGCCCCCAGGGGGAATTTACAATAAAAATAGATGTCTGTATATTGGCGTTTTTATTGGAAATTTCAATAACAGTTATTGGGTATTTATTATAAAAATAGATGGATTTATATCGGCGTTTTTTTATATTTCGACGGCTATGATTCGGGCGCAAGCCTTGCGCCCCTACGGAGAACCTGATTTTTTATTGATATCTCGTTAACTGAACACGATACCGTTCTTTTTTTGTCACAGCAACTTCCCCAACTTCTAAGCGCCCTTTTCCGCGAATTGCGATTAAATCTCCCGACTTAACTTGATAACTCGCTTGACTAATATCTTTCCAATTTACCCTGACATCACCCCCATCAATTAAACTCACCATTTTGCTACGAGACATTCCAAACCCCGCAGACGCCACCGCATCTAACCGCATGGAAGCTTCAACGGTTGTCATTTCTTTTTTCTTGGGTGGACGTATCTTTAACTCACTTAATTCTATGCGTTTTGTTTTGACGGGAACAGAACGAACTTGAGTCAAACTCATTTCTAAAAATTCGACTAATTCAGGAACAACAACCGCGTGGGCGCCTCGTTCTCCTAAGACAATAATATCACCTGTTTTTTCTCGTACAATACCTGTTCCGAGCATCGAACCTAAAAAATCTCGATGGGTAGCAGTATCAAAGAGAAAATTCCCCGAAATATCAATCGCTTCAACCGCAACACTAGAATCATCTAAAGGAAGTTCAGAACGAGCGATCGCAATGCGTTGACGTTCGGCTTGGGGATAACCGCCTCCTGTAACTAATTGTACCTCAGTTAGACGGTTAAAAATGCGTTGCGCCTCTGCCAGTTCCGGCGGTGAAAGAAAGTCTGTATAGGTGACTTCCCAGGTTTTTATCGCTTGTTCGGCTTGATCGATCACCCGAGCAATACAATCTCGATTTTCAACACTATTTAACAGTTCTTCTCTAGGCAGCATTCGTTGATTTTAGAGGTTTAAACTATGAGTTTTGCAGACTGAAAGTTTGACATTCAAGTTCACCATTATTATAACACAAATCAATGAACAAAGAATGAATCGTGTTAACTGGGTGCGGCATAACCTTGAATATTTTCCGGTTCAAACTGACGTAAAACACTGGTTGCTTTGCGAGTCGAACTTTCCGAACCTTCAACTACAATCAGATATTTTCCAGCATTTAATCGGTTGCGATAAGGTAAAGCATCACCGCCCCCAACAATTAAACCGACACCACCTCCGGCCACAATACTTCCTAAACCGCCAGAAATCCCTCCGAGAATCCCACCAATAATATGATTACCAATTTCTCCTGCCCAATAAAACGTATTTAATCCGGTGATCAAACTAAACGTATAACCCGCCACAAACCCAAAAGGAATCAACCAAAATGCCATAAACTTGACTTGTTTCCAGGCTTGTTCTTGGGGATCAATTAAGCCATATTCATCAGCACTTTTGTATCCTTGACCTAAAATGGCTACTTTCTGCATGGGGAAACCTTCTTTTTCTAGGGCAACATAAGCGGCTTCGGCAGAGATACGATCGCTCAATACGGCTACGAGATAGTTCATAGATGCAAAAAAAATGTTTTAATCCGTTTTTATTGATGAAAAAACTGCTCTTTAGAAAGCAGTCTTCCGTCATTTTACCTGATTTTATACGATTGAGGAGCATCAAGATCAATCAATTTGCCGAAAAAAATCCACCAATTATCTGCACTCAAAACCTTGAATTTCAACTGTCAAAAGAGAGAAATGGGTCGAGCGGAATTTTTAAGGATTCAAGGTCAATCGTCAAAGTCCAATCTGGGGAATCCAGTCGCCAGAGTGCAACCCTGTCGAATCAATTGACTATTTTTTGGATCAGAAAGCTTAATTTTTTCCAACAATCAGCCCAAAAAAGTCCCCGAAACCAGGTAGAATAACGTACTGCGGTATTATAAACACCAGAATAGAGATCTGATTCAACAGATTCTCCAAACGGTAAACACCCCAATCCATAACGGGGTAGCATCTCCCGCCCTACTGTTGCAACCCATTTGCATAATTATGCCTAAGGTTCTTGTCTCCGATTCAATCGATCCAGCTGGAATTGATATCCTTTCCCAAGTGGCGCAAGTCGATGTTAAAACAGGTTTGCCCGCAGAGGAATTAGTCAAAATTATTTCAGAATATGATGCTTTAATGATACGTTCCGGCACTCGCGTCACCCAAGAAATAATTGAAGCGGGCGTTCAGCTTAAAATTATCGGTCGAGCTGGTGTCGGAGTCGATAACGTCGATGTAGCTGCCGCTACACGAGCAGGAATCGTTGTCGTGAACTCTCCCGAGGGAAATACCATTGCTGCTGCTGAACACGCCCTGGCGATGATGTTATCCTTATCGCGCTACATTGCCGAAGCCAACCAATCGGTGAAAAGTGGTAAATGGGATCGTAAAAAGTTTATCGGCGTTGAAGTCTATAAAAAAACCTTGGGAATTGTTGGCCTCGGTAAAATTGGTTCTCACGTCGCCGCCGCCGCCAAAGCAATGGGGATGAAACTTCTCGCTTTTGATCCTTACATTTCCCAAGAACGAGCCGATCAACTCAGTTGTCGCTTGGTAGACTTAGAGCTATTGTTGCAAGAGTCTGACTATATTACCTTGCATATGCCCAAAACGAAGGACACGTATCATATGATTGATGCGAAAGCCTTCGAGATGATGAAACCCACCGCCCGAATTGTTAACTGTGCGCGAGGGGGAATTATTGATGAAGCGGCTTTAGTCGAAGCTCTCAAACAAGGCCAAATTGCCGGGGCTGCGATTGATGTTTATGAAAATGAACCCCTAGAAGCAGATTCACCCCTGAGAGCATTAGATCAAAAACTGGTTCTCACGCCCCATTTAGGCGCTTCCACCGAAGAAGCCCAAGTTAACGTTGCGGTTGATGTCGCCGAACAAATTCGAGATGTATTACTCGGTTTACCTGCACGTTCTGCGGTGAATATTCCCGGTTTGTATCCCGACGCCCTCGAAAAACTCAAGCCTTATCTTCAGTTGGCGGAAACTTTGGGAAATCTGGTTAGTCAGTTAGCTGGAGGACGAGTTGATTTCTTGGATGTTCGTCTACAAGGGGAACTCGCCACAAACAATAGTCAGCCTGTGGTTGTTGCTTCTCTTAAAGGCTTACTCTCTCAAGCATTGCGTGAACGGGTTAACTATGTCAACGCCAGCATCGAAGCTAAAGAACGAGGGATTCATGTAATCGAAACCCGCGATGCTTCGGCTAATGACTACACCGGATCGTTACACTTAGAAGCGAAGGGGTCTTTAGGTACTCATTCAGTCACAGGGGCATTACTGGGATCAAGTGAAATGCGGATTACCAATCTTGATGGTTTCCCGATTAACGTCCCCCCGACTCACCATATGCTATTTACCCTACACCGGGATATGCCGGGAATTATTGGTAAAATTGGCTCTCTTTTGGGCAGTTTTAACGTTAATATTGCCAGTATGCAAGTCGGCCGAAAAATTGTCCGGGGTGAGGCGGTTATGGTCTTAAGTATTGATGACCCCTTACCAGAAGGTCTCTTAAGTGAGATTATGAAAGTACCTGGAATTCGGGATGCTTATACCGTTACTCTCTAAGTCGAATTGGCAGTAAAAATCATTCGGGGTTCGGAAGGCGTAATCAGGGGGTTATCCTGATCTTCTCCCTCGATCAGGGTAAAAAGGTTCAGGGTGACTCTATATGGATGTCTGACGACAAGCCATCACAAATTCCGAATTCCGAATTTTGCAGGATTGACATGATACATAGCTGGTGGGAAATTCAAGTTCTATGCGATCCCGTGTTAGAAGAATCTGTCTTCTGGCGTCTGGAGAGTTTTGGCTGTCGAGGAACAGCAAGTCAGAATCAAAACAATTCCTGCCTAGCGACCGCTTACCTCCCAGAAGAAAAAGCTCATTTATTAGATTTAGCCGCACTTTCCTTATGGCTACGTCAAGATGCGCTTTGTATGGAGACGAGCCTTCCCGTTGTTCAATGGAAATTGATTGATGAACAAGACTGGGCGAGTAGCTGGAAAAAACATTGGGAACCGACAAAGATTGGTGATTATTTCTTGATTTATCCGGCTTGGCTAGAAACACCTGCTGAGTCTGATCGGATTTTATTACATCTTGATCCGGGTGTTGCTTTCGGGACAGGCGCTCATGCGACTACTCAGCTTTGTCTAGAATCAATTGAAATGCGGTTGAGTATCAAGCCGGAAAATTTGGTTGTCGCAGATGTTGGCTGTGGTTCCGGGATATTATCGATTGGGGCGTTGCTGTTGGGGGCGACTCAAGCCTACGCGGTTGATATTGATCCCATGGCGGTACGTTCGGCTCGTCAAAATCGTAAACTGAACAATCTTTCTTCTACACAAATGAAAGTAGAACAGGGAGGAATAGAAGAAATTATTCAGTTAGTGAATGAGCCTGTTGATGGCATTCTTTGTAATATTTTAGCAGAAGTCATTATTGATTTAATTCCTAAATTTACTGTGATTACTAAACCGACAACCTGGGGAATTCTCAGTGGAATTTTACTCGACCAAGCTAAACCCATTGCTGATACTCTCGAACAACATGGATGGATAGTTGCCACACTCTGGAAACGCCAAGACTGGTGTTGTTTTAACATTCGACGGTCTTAAATAGGCAAGAGGCAAAAGTCAAGAGGCGCTCTTGCAACAGGCGCTCTTGCAAAAGGCAAAAAACTGGTCACTGTTAACTGTTAACTGTTTTCACTGTTTAATAACCCCTTGCATCGGCCCTAAATATTGAGTTAAATAAGGCGAAAATACCTCATAAATGAGCGTCAACGGTTTACCCTGATGCCAAAATAAATAATGACGCCCCCAAAACGGCCCCTCTTGTCCAAAAGCTAATTCTAAAGCCTTCGACTCCCCATAATATAATCCCTGTACATCCCGGTATAACTCTGTTCTCAGACGGGCTAAACTCGCCCAAATTGGCAAGGAACGGTTTTGTAAATACTCATCAACATGACTCGCTTCCCACCAAGACGCCGCATAAGCCAGTCGTTGTCCTGAAGCGGTTTTTAACCAAACTTGTCGTCGTAGTCGTGGCCCGGGTACTAATTCAATCGCATCCGGGGCGCTATCTCTATCTATCCCCACAGGCGACATATCAATCACATCTACCTCTGTCGGTTCGGTCGTTAACAGTTGTAAGTGACGAGTCGGAGAACCATCGCCTAGTAACAAAATTTGCCACGCGGGAGACAGTTGGCTATGGGGTAAACCCTGACGAACTTTTTCTTCTCCGCCCTCCCAGTGGGTACGGAGACGGTGCCAAGCGGTTGGCTGTTGAATCGGGTCAGTTGATTTTAAGCTAGCAGTCAAAGCTCTTTACATTTCTTAATCTTCAGTTTATTATCATAGCGTGTTTATTCTCTAAGAAGATCAAGCTCACAACTTAGCTGAACCCCAATACATCCTCATAGAGTTCACGAATAGCGCATTTAAAGCCAATTGAGGAGAGTTCGAGTTCGTCTTCTGCGTTGTAGGGATAAAGAACCCAAAACCCTTGTTCATTGCGGCGAAAACATTCAACATTAATCTGATCTTGACTAATTAAAATATATTCTTCTAAGGTTTCAATTTGTCGATAATCTGCAAATTTATTCCCTCGGTTAAAGGCTTCTGTACTCGGCGATAACACTTCCACAATTAAACGAGGGTATTTTTTGAAATCATCAGGATTTTGATCGCGAGAATCACAAGTTACAAATAAATCGGGATAATAATAAACATCGGCTGCTTCAATTTGGACTTTCATATTGCCGATATAGGCACGACAACCCTGACCCCGAACATGATTTCTAAGTAAAACAAATAAGTTACCCGCAATCGTTTCATGGGCATCACTTCCGCCTGCCATTGCATAAACTTCTCCGCGAATATATTCATGTTTGATCTGGCTAACTTTTTCGCCTTCGAGATAATCTTTGTGAGAAATAGTATAAGACTCTTGTAAACGAGAAACCATCACTTAAAATAATTAAAATTTGTTTTTTTGTATTATAGCATTACTCTAAAAGAAACGTTGTAGAGTCAATATATTCCTGTTTTATAACCTTTTTATTAAACTTATACACTTCTATATTTAACAGGATTTAAAATAATCAGGAAAACGTTCTTTTAAAGCGGGTAAAATCGGACAAGGTTTTTGGGCTTGTAAATTCTCAGGTTTATGCCAAGAAAAAGGGGCTTGACGCGCTGCCGACATCCACAATAACTGTTTTGCCCTTGTCATTGCGACATACAATAAACGGTATTCTTCTGCTGTTTTTAAATAGCCTGCTTGTTCCCAAGCTTGGGTTACATTGGGTAAGGGATTTTGTTGATGCAAATAAGCCCGAATTTGCGCCCGTGCGACTTCTGATAGAGTAAACTCTCCTAAGAAGCGACTTTGAGGTAAAACTCGCAAACCTCCCGGAATTGTTTGTTCATGTAAAAACGGTAAAAACACATAATCCCAGTCTAAACCTTTGGCTTTGTGCATGGTAATAATTGTTAGCTGTCCTTTGCGAGTATAGACGCTCTCATTTTGTTCATTTTCTTCGACAATATCAACCGTTTCAAATCGTTCTGAACTCACAATTTCATTCAACACATTAACAATAGCCGGAATTGAATTATTCCCTAAAGTTTGTTTAACAATTCGTTCGGCTAATTTATCTGCTGTCGCTAATTCACTGCGTTCATATTGCAACGTTAATGCTAAAAATGAGATCAGTTGAAACGGGGCTAACTCTAAACGGGCTTGTAACAAACCCCGACAAAAAAGCCGACATTTCCGAACCTGATCAGAGGGCGAAGTCTCTAGAGGGCCAGGATAAAGAAATTCTTCCGGTTGAATCACTAAAGCGTTAAAATCTTGATTGGGAATTAATTGGCGATCGCTAAAGACTTTTAACGCAGCTTTGAGATAATCTGGAGAATGAGGACGATCAATAAACTGTAATAATGATAATATTTCAGCCGGAATACGCGAATTTCGGGCGGCTAAAGACGCATCATAAATTTTAATCGGATATTCTCTTAAATCAACTTTAAAATTAAATTCATCAGGACGAGTCAACAAATTAGAAATAAATTCCCCTTGTTTATTTTCCCGGACTAAAATTGCAAATTTACCCTCGGGATTGTCTTGAATTAATTGAATCACTCGCTCGGCAATTAATTCTACAGTCTGATAAACATCAACAGGTCGATAGAGTTCCAACCCCAAACCCGTCGCCGCCGGATTGGGATATTGGGGATCGCCTTCGGAAACCGGATGAATTTCTTGTTCTCGAAAGGGCTTTTCGCTTCCGGCTAACTGAGAATTATTCACCCATTTTAACACAAAATTAGCCGCATCAATAATAATCTGTGAACTCCGCCCCGCTTGATCCATGGTTGCCAAACGGTCTTGATTTTTACAGTCTTTACAAAAGTCACGAAAATAAATCGGATCAGCCGGAGTAAACGTCGAATTAATCGCTTGATTGGGATCACCAACTCTAACTAAATTTAAAATATTATCTGAAGTTGAATCTGTGGCTAAAATTTTGAGTAACTCTGTTTGTAAAGGAGTCGAATCTTGGGCTTCATCTTCAAACACCGCAAAGACTCGATCTTGCCATTGCTGACGAACCCGATCATTTTTGAGAACCCGCAAAGCGGCTAAAATCATCTCATCATAATCGATTAACTGACGTTGTTTTAGCAATTTCTCGTAATTTTCATACAACCCTGCCGCGATCGCTAAAATCTCATATTCATCCGGAATAATTGTCGCTAAATCTCGTAAATCAGAAGGCTTTAAACCCGAACTTTTTGCCTCTTGAATCACTTTCCAAGATAAGTCTGGTAAAACTTCTGTTCTCAACACCGACTGACGCCGCAACCGTTCAGTTTCTTCCCCATCAAACTGCATTCCTTCAATTAAGCGCTGATAGTGGCGAGGATAATTATTAATCCACAATTCTACACAAGTTCGGGTTAAACGATTACTCGGAGTCGGTAAAATTAGCGTGGAGTTTTCTAAATCTAAACCCGATAATTCTGGATGTTGGCGGGCGATATTCAAAGCCAGGGCGTGTAACGTATAGACCAAAAAACCGCCCATCGGTAAACCCAGATTTTTCAGTTTTTCATTAATTTTAGACCGAATATTCGCTGCTGCTGCCCGAGTAAACGTCACTACCACTAACTGACGATGAGTATTAAGATGATAACGGGCGATCGCAATAGCCGCAGCAGATGCCATTCCGGTAGACTTTCCCGCCCCTGGAACTGCCGACACCGCTAAAGGCCCGCCTTCCCAGTCTGCCATTTGTTGTTGTCCTGGGCGCAAACCGTCACGAATTTCCTGCAATGCTGCTTCTCTAGAGGCCGGGATCGCTTTTGAGTCATTCCCGGTCAAAGTCAATGAAACTGACGCCGGATGGAGGGTTTGCGTCGAGCTAGAAGGTGAATTCAAGTCTGAATCAAAATCGTCTGTCAAGGTTAGCGACTACTATCAGAATATTGAGGGGGGTTGATTTTTTCGGTGTGACAAAATGGATAAACTTTTACCAAATGTCTATAGTTGATTACAATATCGTTAATTGTTATCAGTCGTCAAGTGAACTATTGCCAAAGTCAGAAGCTGTGAGGTCAGAAGCCAGAAGTTTAGTTTACTCTGGGTTACTCTGGGTGACAGGATTAACACGGATAATTGATCAATGATCCCAATCAAACGGGTGACTGTAAAAATTCGCGCTCATTTAACGCTTAGAAATTCAATGATTGTCGAAACACCGCAAGATGCTTTAAATCAACTCTCCGAAGGAATTGCCCTGTTAATTGACTTGGCAAAACGAGGAGAAATTGACCCTTGGGATGTACAAGTGATTGAAGTGATTGATCGCTACTTGAGTCAACTCACGCCTCAACAAAATTCTTCTCCGAGTCAAAATTTTACCGAATTGTCTCAGTCGGGTCAAGCTTTTTTGTATGCTTCAATATTGGTTTTATTGAAAGCTGACAGTTTAATGTCGGTTGATCCCTTAGAAGGAGACGGAGAAATAATTGTAGAAGAAGAATTTATCGATGCTGAAAATGGGTTAAATGGGCTGCAACGCCCCCAAAATCTAGAACGTCAAATTCGACGACGAACTGTTGGTAAAGTCCCCCAAAAACGCCGCGTGACTTTGCAAGAATTGATTGATCAGTTACAATTAATGGCAACTGCGATCGCCGAACAAAAAGCACGTCCGAAGCGTCGTCAAACCAGTTCTCAAGCCAAAGCCCAAGCTGCAAAAGCGATCGCTGAACTCGCACACCAAGAAAATTTAACTGAAACCGCAACTAAACTCGAACAGTTACTTAGTAATCAATGGTCAGATTTCAGTGCAGAATGGTTAGATTTAGAACAGCTTTTAGTGTTATGGTCAGATGCGACTGCCCCTGAAGCCTTATCGCCTAAGTTGTCTTCCGAAGATAGTGATGACAATAATGATGAAGCCAATTTAGTTCATCAACCTAATGAACGAGTCGGAGTATTCTGGGCATTATTATTGTTGTCGGCTCAATCTAAAGTCGAATTAACTCAAGAAGAATTTTACAAAGATCTTAAAGTTCGCACGTTACCGATTCCAGATTATGTCTAAGATTTAGGAGTATGTTTTCAAGACAACAAATTAGTCATAATAATTTTAATGTCTTTTTCATAAAAAATGTAAAAGTTAAATCAAAAGCTAAGAATTCATAGGAAAGTTACCCATGTATTACTGGTTTTCTAAAAAATATTATTTTTTACCTGTTCATTTTGTCTCAACTTTGACTTTTTTTAATCCTTTAACTTATTTAGTAACTTCCTCAATTCTAATCATCATAGTATACTTTATCTATAAAATCAAAAAGTCTAATTTTCAGAGCGATGATCGCTCAATAAAACCAGAAATTGAAGACTATCGTCAGACTGTCGAAAGATCTCCCAATCCAATCTTTTCAGTCAATAAACAAGGTGAAATCAAAATTTGGAATGTCGCTTGTCAGCAAAACTATCATTATCATCAAGAAATTATCGGTCAGTCTTGGAAAATCCTATTAGCTGATGAAAGTTTATCTTCTCTTGAATCACTTCTCACCCAAGTTTTTCAAGAAAAAAAGTCATTTAGTGGAGTTGAAATTACTTATCGAGGTGCAGATCAAACCCTACATTTTGCGATTTCCCGTCTTTATCCCTTGTTTGACTCTCAGCAACAAGTCAGTCAATGTGTCATTGCCAATACTCACATTACAGAACGTAAGCAAGCTGAACTTAAACGCGAAAAGTTACTCGCACGCGAACAGGCTGAAAAAACAAAAATAGAGAAAATTTTAGAGCGAATTAGTGATGGTTTTTTTGCAGTAAATCGTCAGTGGAATATAACCTACTTAAACTCTCAAGCCGAGCCATTGCTCGGTAAAGACAACGAAGAATTAATCGATAAAAATCTCTGGGAAGCTTATCCCGAAGCAGTAAATACTCTGTTTTACCACAAATATCATCAAGCTTTAAACACAGATAAAACCGTTGATTTTGAAGCCTTTTATCCTCCCTTTAATTGTTGGTATGAAGTTCATGCCTATCCCGACGAAGACGGACTTTCTGTTTACTTTCGAGACATCACCGAGCGTAAACAGTCACAAATCGCTTTAAAAGAAAACGAACAGTTTTTACAGACAATTTATGATAATACTCAAGATGGCATCTTTATTCTCAATGTTTTAGAAAATGGAATTTTTAAATATGTTGGACTGAACCCCATTCATGAGCAAGTAACCGGAATTTCAACCGCAGAAATACAAGGAAAAACACCCGCCCAAATTCTTCCCCCAGAAATTGCCCAAGCAGTTGAACAAAACTATCGCCGTTGCGTAGAAACAGAAACCATAATCACCTACGAAGAATTTCTTCCCTTTCGCGGACAAGATCTTTGGTGGCTGACGAGTTTAGCACCCTTAAAAAATGACACTGGGCGAATTTTTCAAATTATTGGAACAGCAACCAATATTACCGCTCTCAAACAAGCCGAAACTCGTTTTCAAAATCTAGCCGCCAACATACCCGGAGCGATTTTTCGCTATATTTTGCATAGCGATGGTTCTGATTCAGTTATTTATATGAATTCGGGTTGTTATAAACTCTGGGAAATTGAAGCCAGGGAAGTTGAACACAATACCGAAATTCTCTGGAAGCTCGTACATCCCGACGATTTACCCGGTATGCAACAATCAGTATTGCTATCGGCTCAGACCCTAGAACCTTGGTCTTATGAATGGCGAATTATCATGCCCTCCGGTATTCACAAATATGTGCAAAGTGCAGGTAAACCCGAACAACAAACCAATGGTGATGTGATTTGGGACACGATGATAATAGAGGTAACAGCCCTCAAACAAGCCGAAAAGCGTCTGCAAAACCTAGCGGCGAATTTACCGGGAGTAATTTATCGCTACGTCTTGTCTGCTGATGGCTCTGATGCGGTGACTTATATGAGTCCAGGTAGCCGAACACTCTGGGAAATCGAATCCTACGAAATCGAACAAGATGTTAAAGTTCTTTGGAAGTTGATCCATCCCGAAGATTTACCTAGAATGCAAGAATCGCTTCAGGTGTCTGCGGAGACTCTAGAACCCTGGAGTTGTGAATGGCGAATTACCACCCCCTCGGGTTGTCAAAAATGGCTACAAACCTTAGCAAAACCCGAGCGACAACTCAATGGTGATGTGATTTGGGAAGGTTTAATTCTCGATATCAGCGATCGCAAACGAGCAGAAATGGCATTGCGCGAAAGCGAAGAACGCTATCGGTTATTGGCCGAAAATATGAGTGATCTCGTTTGTATTCACAATGCAGAAGGTCAATATCTCTATGTGAGTCCTTCTTGTCAGCTTCTACTCGGATATGACGACAAAGAACTGATTGGACAAGATCCTTATACATTCTTTCATCCCGAAGATTGCGATCAGATCTTTCAAACTTCTCATCAGGCAGCTTTGATCGGTCAATCCATCCCCATGACCTATCGGATGCGAAAAAAATCAGGAGACTATATCTGGCTAGAAACCCTAACTACACCCATTTTAGATGATACGGGTCAAGTCGTTCGTCTACAAACCACTTCTCGGGATGTCACAGATCGAGTCCAAGTCGAACAACAACTGAGATATGATGCTCTACATGACTCTCTGACGGAATTACCAAATCGTCATCTATTGATTGATCGCATTGAACTGGCTCTCCAACGTTTAAAACGCTATCAAGACTTTCAGTTTGCGATTTTATTTTTAGATCTTGATCGGTTTAAAGTGATTAATGATAGTCTAGGTCATGTCGTCGGAGATGAACTGTTGATCTCTGTTGCTCAGACCTTACAGGGATTAATTCGCCAAGTTGATCTGGCGGCTCGGTTTGGCGGTGATGAATTTGTGATTTTACTCGAAGAAATCGACAATATTAATGAAGCAGTTCAAATTGCTAAACGTATTATCACAGAACTCCAATCTCCATTTATATTAAATCAACAAGAAGTGTTTATTACACCGAGTATTGGGATTGTGTATGGTTCGAGTGATTATCACCAAGCAATTGACTTGTTGCGGGATGCGGATGCAGCCATGTATCGAGCGAAAGCAAAAGGGGGAGAACGCTATGAAATTTTTGATCCGTCTATGTATCTACAAGCTCTCAAACGTTTACACTTAGAAAATGATTTACGTCAGGCTTTAGATCGAGAAGATTTTATTTTATATTATCAGCCGATTATTGCTGTAGAAACTGGAAAAATCACGGGGATGGAGGCGTTAATTCGTTGGCAACATCCTCAAAATGGGTTAATTCCTCCGTCTGAGTTTATTCCGGTGGCTGAAGAAACCGGACTAATTGTTCCGATGGGAATGTGGGTGTTAAAAACGGCTTGTTCTCAGATGAAAACTTGGTATCAACACTTTCAAAACACTCAAAATTTAAAAATAAGTGTCAATCTTTCAGCGCGACAACTACGAGAACCGACTTTAATTGAACAAATTGATCAAGTGTTAACAGAACTCGATTTTCCTCCCCGTTGTTTAACTTTAGAACTGACTGAAAGTATGTTATTAGATGATGTCGAAAATATTATTACACTACTCTCTCACATTCGCTCCCATTCTATGCAACTCAGTATCGATGATTTTGGTACGGGTTATTCTTCTCTGAGCTATTTACAACGATTGCCGTTAAATACTCTCAAAATTGATCGATCTTTTGTCAATTGTATTGGAGAACAGGGCGAAAATAGCGCAATTATAGACATTATTATGACTTTGGCAACGAAGTTAAACCTAGAAGTAATTGCAGAAGGAATTGAAACCCGAACGCAGTTTGAATACTTAAAAAACATCGGATGTCCCTTTGCTCAAGGTTACTTAATTGCTAAACCTTTAACGGTAGACGCTTTAACGGCATTATTTCAACAAAATTGGCAATATCAATAATTGCAGAATCAGCGGGAATAGTTGATCACAGTTAAAGTCGAGGTCTAAGCGAAAAATGACGATAACGTAGATAATCTTCTAAAATCCGGTCATGATCAAAACAAAGATTAGTTGGAATACGCCACGGTTCAAAAATCTCTAAATTTTTCGCATCATCGGCTGCGACAGGTTCTCCTTTTGCAGTTGCTAAAAACACAATTGATAAAGTATGTTGACGTGGATCACGATTCGGGTCAGAATAAACATAAAATTGTTCAATTAATGTTACCTCCAAACCCGTTTCTTCTTGAGCCTCTCGTTTCGCCGCAGCTTCAACCGATTCTCCATAATCAACAAAACCGCCCGGAATTGCCCAACCATAAGGCGGGTTACGACGTTCAATCAAAACAATTGGTCGTTCGGGTTTATCGCTCAATTCAATAATAATATCAACAGTCGGAGTCGGATTACGATAAGTCATTGGGATTTAGATTATATTGAGGGGGTTTTGGAGATTCTGTTTTCAAAGCAGTCGGAATTTTTTCGAGAATATGATCCACCACCTGTTCTGGGGTATCATGGGGAGTAATCGTCACTTTCACATCTGCTTCAGCGTAAAGAGATTCTCGCTGTTCGAGCAATTCTTGCAATCGACCCAAAGGATTATCATGTTGGAGTAGAGGTCGGGTTGTATCTTCTTTTAAGCGTTGATAAAGGTCTTCAGGAGACACATCCAACCAAACAATTAAACCATGACGGAGATAACCCCAGTTCGCCCGTTGGAGAATAATACCTCCTCCTGTCGCCACGATCAAACGTTGATGAGCGCATAATCCCGACAATACCTGAGATTCTAACGTTCTAAACGCTTCCTCGCCTTGTTCTGCAAAAATTTGGTTAATAGACTGACCCGCGACTTGAGTAATCACCTCATCCGTATCGATAAAGCGATAATTAAACTGTTTTGCCAACAATTTTCCGACAGTCGTTTTACCTGCACCCATCATACCGATGAGATAGAGATTAATTCCTCTCAATAAATCATTCACGAGATTTGTTTTCAAAAAACTGCAATTATTATAGCAATCTGCTCCCCAAACACAAAGGGAAATCAATTCAAACAGGTTATCATTGACACTCAACCCTTTTCAAACTGCAATAAATCTCGTAAACTTGACAAGGCTCAGTTCAGGCTCAAGAATGTCTAATCCTTACTCTCTGTTAACCGGAGTGAAGTCCCAAAGATCTCAACAGCAAACCCCGCCGACAACAATCCAAGTCCAATCTAAACGGGATAGACAATCCTTAATCCAACTGAGAGATTATCAACAACAGGACAAACAACAACTCTATCAACTGATTCAAAACGGATACAAGCGAGTCTTATTTGTTGCGCCTTGTGCTTATGGGAAAACTATTGTCTTTTCTTCAATTGCCTATGATGCTATTCAAAAAAACGGTAAAGTTTTAATTGTTGTTCCCTTTCAAGCCCTGATTCAACAAGTTTTAAAAAGTCTAGCATTATTTGATCTCAAAGCCGGGGTCATCGCCGGAGGTTGGAAAGAAGATCGACAAGCTACAATTCAAGTTGCGATGAGACAAACCCTCGAACGAGGTCGTCGAGAAACATGGTTTGATCCTGATCTGGTGATAATTGATGAATGTCATCAAGTCATGTGGTCAAAATGGGCAAAAAAACGATTTCCGCGTCTGAATAAAACCCCAGATTCATTAACCTATTCTCCATTGTTAATTGGGTTTACAGCGAGTCCTTGGAGACTGAGTAAACGGGAAAATTTTGGTCATATTTTTGAAGTTCAAATTGCCAGCCAATCTCCCGCCCGTTTAATAGAAAAGGGTGATTTAGTTCCAACTGTTTATTATGGCATAGCCGGGGCAGATATCAAAGGGGTTAAAATTCGCCAAGGAGACTTTGCCATTGGTGAACTCGAACTCCGATGTAACGCCCCTGGGGTGGTTAAGGCGACGGTAGACAACTATGAAAGATTGTGTCCTCAGCGCTTAACTCTCGTTTATGCAGTCGGGGTAAAACACGCTCAATCTCTTTTTCAAGAGTTTACAACTCGAGGTCATCCTTCAGCTTTAGTCACTGCTAAAACATCCGATGAAGAACGATTAAAAATCTTTGATTCTTTTTCTCAAGGTGATGTTAAAATCCTGATTAATGTCGGAGTTTGTTCGACAGGTTTTGATCGACCCGAAGTCAGTTGTATTATTCTCGCACGACCAACTCAATCTAAAGCCCTTTATGTTCAGATGATTGGTCGAGGAATGAGGTTATGTCCGCAGCAAGGAAA
>Ga0207419_1000190_pt1 | contig 49964 bp, 43 predicted proteins | sample ElkSloMetagenome_4_FD_184723 | JGI IMG/M metagenome (GOLD analysis project Ga0207419, IMG submission 184723) | Hot spring microbial communities from Elkhorn Slough, Monterey Bay, USA - MD2A (version 2) | ecosystem: Environmental > Aquatic > Marine > Intertidal zone > Estuary: Microbial mat ...
CATTTTTGTTTAAATTACAATCCTTTTTAGTAACCTTATCATAATAGTTTTGAGAGTAAGTATTTAATGAAAATAATGCTAGGACGCAAATAGTAAAAAAAATTTCATATACCGAAATATTTAAGTTTAAAATTTATCAATTTTCAAATATAAAAAATCTTCAAGAATCAACTAATAAGTTCTTTGTCAAAAAACTAAATTAAGTGAATTACTAATTGCAGATGAGCAAGTTATTTACCTGCAATATTAATAATTTTATATTTATCTTCAATATAACAATTGTTTCAAATGATATAACATATGTAACATTTTGAAAAAATAACATTCATTTATGTAATTAATCTAATAAAAAATATAAATAAAACAATATTTGTTTTTTATGCAAAATATATTTTTTATCACTATCAACCGGGTAAACTTCAAAGCTAACAAAAAAGCCTGTTTCGCTTCATTTTGAGGCGATTTATAGCTTATTGACAGTTACCACCCCCCTTTTTTTAGAACATTTCAGTCGGTATACAAGGGGATTTATTGCGTGTTTTGGTTTTTTGATTAGATCTTCTACTATTAATCATCCAAAACACATCAAGATGACCGATTAAGTGAATTCTGACCAAAGCTGCTATAGTAGAGAATGCTTTCTTGATTGCTGACTTTACGCGTAACACCTGAAGGAGTAGCTGGGCAATAAGCGTGCACCGAATCTGGGTTTTGATCCCATTTTCTGTCTCTGAGTAGAAGTAGTGTAGTTGAAAATTTTGTTTCAGCTTCTTAAACAGCAATTCAATGTTCCACCGAAGCTTATACAGGAAAGCTACTTCTTCACTGGTGACCTCAAAGTTGTTGGTAATGAATTGGTAAACACGGTTTTTATCATCCCTATAGATTATTTTTCGTAAGCATAGCAGTTTTTGCTGCTTCCCACCTTTGTAGCTTAGATAAATAGCTTGGAGAAAGACACATTGTCAATCCGGCTGACCGACAAAAGGGAGTCAAAGTGCTTGAGCAGCATGAAGTAGACTTCTTTGAAAAATTCGTTATTCCTTCCTCTCAATCCATCATCGGCAGTACTCTTTGCCGGAGCTGCTGACAAGCCTAAATGATTGAGCTTTCCGGCCATGGATTGCATGCCATCGCATATTTCTCTCATCGAATCGCATCGGCTCAACAATCCAAAGAGCATCGTCATCAGATTTGTCCAGGAATCAAACGTCTTGTAATACCTATCCGACTTGCTTACCAGCAGGTTAAACTTGTTTCGGGGAATCAGATCAAGTATTTGTTTGAAAATAGGCTGACCGACTAAATGTTTTGATGTATCTTTCATGCTCATATTTTTGAGTTCTGCTAAACCAAAAATATGAAAAGAGGGGCTACCATAATCGGTGCCCCTCCATATTTTGTAAGTTCCTATGAATTTAGTCGGTCAGTAGTGATAAAAAATGTTTCAAAATGTATAATAAAGGTAACAAGCGATGAAAAAGTTTAATTAAATATAAATATGCCTTTAAAATGCATAAATATTATTAGATTGTTTATTGACTTAGGTTATGTTTTTTAAGCTGTATTTTTTGTCATTATTTGCTTACATGATCAAAGTGATTCTGGTATATTATAAAGCGTATTTTAATAGCGAACCATTCTTTCTATCCTCTTATAAATAAGTTTTTGGCAGAATAATCGAAGAGTCATTATTTTATTAAAATTGTTTTTCATACAAAGATCCTTGGGTCTCAACAATTTATATATATATGTTTTAGTGGCGAATTTTTGAAAAAAATTGAAAGATATTAGACTTATACCTATATTTGGAAATATGTTACTTTACAAGATGAAATTGATAAAGATTACCTCTCTTAGTTTTTTATTCATTTTTGTTATCCTTTTCTCCAATACCGCGTTTGCTCAAGGTTTAGGCGAAAATAATTTTAATGATACTACCCTCGGCCAACTTGCCAGTATTAACCTGCATGATCATTATCTCAATTTTATACAACGCCAATCAGAGCTATATTCCGGTAGGGAATATATTGGGTTTAAAGAAGCGGCCAAAGGTCATCAATTTCTACATTCAGATCTTTGGCAATCTGCCAACATTGTATTCGATGGATTTTTGTACAAAGACATTGATACCAGATTTGATATTTATGAACAACTGGTATTGATAAAGCATTTCGATGAAAATGGGCGTATGGTAAGCATTGTACCTGATCAAAAAAAAATTAAATCCTTTACTATTTATGATAAGTTTTATTTAAATATGGATTTTTTAGATACTGTAAAAAATTCCTCTAAGGTGGGGTTTTTACAAGTTATCTACAATGGCGACATAAAGGTTTTAGCTAAAAGAGAAAAGAATACTGTAAATTCATCACTTTCCAATTTATATAAAGAATTTAGAGAAAAGGAAAGATATTTTATTTTAAAAGATAATGAACTTTACAAAATATCAAGTAAAAGAGCTTTTTTAAAAGTAGTACCTGAATACAAAAAACCATTAAAAAAGTTTGCCAGAAAAAGACGTATGTTTTTTAGTGACAACAAAGCTAGATTTCTCAAAGATATGATTGAACAATATGAATTTTTAAAAGACAATGAATAAACTGTTAAAGGTACTTTTATTATTGTTAATTATCAGTAATTCAGTTGCTGCACAAGATCAAGCTTTCACCTTATCTTTTGATAAAGTGTTACTAGAAGATGCTATTGATCCTATCGAGTCTAAATCAGGGTTTAAATTCTATTATGATCAACAAGATTTGGACAGCATTTTCATTACCATTTCTAAAGGAGATTATACAATTAAACAGCTTGCAACTTTACTTCAAGAACAAACAAAGTTGCAATTTGCTATTGATGATAGAGGATTTGTATTTGTAACCCAAGAGGTACATATCAGAACTTCACTTCCGATAGGCTTTTTTGATAAAGCAGTTGATAGTGTTGTATATGATGTGGCAGCATTAGATTATTTGAATCAGAAGCAGAAAAGCGAAAGCACTGGTCTGGAAAACAAGCTAATTGTGGTTGGTACTCAAAGCAGCTCACCAAAACCTGGCAAAGTAAACCTGGCTGGTTACGTAAAGGATGTAACGTCGGGAGAACCGGTAATAGGTGCTCAGGTATACAAGGAAGATCCATTGGTGGGTGTTGTTACGGATCAATTTGGCTACTACTCTATTACATTGCCCAAGGGGCGACATGAGCTTTTTTTCAAAAGCATTGGCATGAAAAACACGCGCAGACAAGTGATGCTATATGAAAATGGCAAGCTAAACGTGGAGATGGAAGAGGATGTAGTTGCTTTGCGAGAGGTGGTGATAGAGTCGGAAAAAGATGTGAACGTATCAGGTATGCAAATGGGGCTTGAGAAAATTGACATTAAAACGATCAAACAAATTCCTACGGCTTTAGGAGAAATGGACATATTGAAAGTAGCCTTAACACTACCCGGCGTGCAAACAGTAGGTGAAAGTGCTACCGGCCTCAATGTAAGAGGAGGTGCTACCGACCAAAATTTGATATTACTTAACGACATGGTTATTTATAATCCAGCACATTTATTTGGCTTTTTTTCAGCTTTCAACCCTGATATTTTGAGCAGTGTAAATCTTTATAAAAGTGGAATTCCTGCAGAATTTGGCGGTAGGTTATCATCAGTGTTGGAAGTATCTACCCGCGATGGAAATAAAAAAGAATTTTCGGGAAGCGGTGGATTAGGTTTGGTGACCAGTCGGCTAACCCTGGAGGCGCCTATTATAAAAGATAAACTTTCTATTATAGCCGGAGGGCGCACTACTTATTCTGATTGGATATTAAAAGAACTTCCCAACAGTAGTTTTAGTAATAGTTCAGCAACTTTTTACGATGCTAATGTGCACTTGAGTTACGATCTCAATGAAAAGAATAGCATATATGCTTCCGGTTATTTAAGTAAAGATGGCTTTAGATTAAATGCCGACACGCTCTTTGGCTATCAAAATCAGAATGCCGCGATCAAATGGAAACATGTATTCAAAAACGAGTTTTACGGAGTTCTTTCTGCCACTTATAACAATTATCGCTACGACATATCCAGTGAAGCAAATCCTGTTAATAGTTTTGACATGGATTACCAAATCAACCAGTCAGATGTAAAACTGGACTTTAATTATTTCCCCGATTCTAAACATACTATAAGATTTGGGGCAACCGGTATATTGTATAATTTAAATCCGGGAAGTTTTTTGCCCGCGAGCAGTGAGTCTTTGGTCTCCCCTTTACAGTTGCAAACAGAAAGAGGAGTGGAAAGCGCCCTGTATATAAGCGATCAATATGAAATTAACAGGAGGCTTTCTTTATATATGGGTCTTCGTTATTCCATGTTTCATAATTTGGGACCCAGGGAGGTTTACTCATACCCGGCCGATGCAAGCAAAAGTGTAAGCAATATTCAAGACACAACGAATTATGGCACGGGTGAAATCATTAATCAATATGGAGGCCCCGAGTTGAGATTTTCATTACGTTACTTGTTGTCAGCCGATGCCTCGATAAAACTAAGTTATAATCGAATGCGGCAATACATCCATATGTTGAGTAATACCGCGGCCATATCGCCTACCGATACCTGGAAATTGAGCGATAGCCACATCAGACCTCAGGTTGGTGACCAATATGCTATTGGCTATTTTAAAAATTTAAAAAATAATACCATTGAAGCGTCGGTAGAGGCTTATTACAAAACAATGGATAATTTCCTGGATTTTAAAAGCGGTGCCGTTTTGTTTTTAAATCCCGCCATCGAAACTGATATTATCAATGCTTATGGCAAAGCCTATGGGGTAGAATTTATGTTGAAGAAAATGACTGGTAAGCTTAATGGCTGGTTAAGCTACACCTATTCCCGCTCATTGGTGCAAATTAATCAGCCTGAAACTGGTGACGTAATCAATCAGGGCGATTTTTTTCCAAGTAATTTTGATAAACCACATGATTTTACTTTAGTAGGTAATTATAGGTTTAGCCGCCGATTTTCATTTTCTCTAAATTTTACTTACAGCACCGGCCGGCCCATTACGCTTCCGCAAGCCGTATATGAATATGAAGGAACTAAAAGAATTTACTACTCTGATAGAAATCAATATAGAATACCAGATTACATGCGGGCTGATATAGCCTTCAATTTGGAAGGCAACCATATCGTAAAAAAGTTAAATCACAGCAGCTGGACACTGGCCGTGTATAATCTTTTGGGCAGAAGAAATGCCTACTCCGTGTTTTTCGATTCGAATGAAGGGGTGATCAATGGGTATCAATTATCAATATTTGGTCAACCCATTCCTACATTAACATGGAACTTCAAATTTTAAAATTATGCGAAAAATCAATATTATACATGCTATATTAATCATAGTATTATTTCATAATTGTATCGATCCGTACAACCCGCCGGAAATTACAGCAGAAAGATCGTATCTTGTAATCGATGGCAACTATATAGCGGGAGAGGCTTCACAAGTAAAATTGTCAATGACTCAAAACCTGAATGATGATCAGGAAACACAAGTAATTGCTGGCGCAAATGTTCAATTAGAAGATGGAGAAGAAAGATCTTTTGAGTATATTGAAATTTCACCCGGAGTTTATCAATTACCAGCTACGGATATTCCCTTAAACACCCTTGTTCGCCTAAAAGTAGCCTGGCAAGGACAACAATATTTATCGCAGTATGTATCTATATTACCCACACCTGAAATAGATAGTGTAAATTTTAGCATAGAAGATGATGGCATCCAATTTTATGTTAATACGAATGATCCGGACAATAACACCAGGTATTATCGCTGGCGATATTCGGAAACCTGGCAGCTCACCTCAGCCTTTCAATCTAATTTTATTTTTGAAGATGGCGAGGTTGTAAATCGAACAGATGACATTTACACATGCTGGGATTCTGACGAGTCGAAAGAAATTTATGTGGGCACTTCCAATAATTTGGAACAGGATGTCATCTACTTATTTCCTCTACATAAGGTTGCGGCAAATTCTCAAAGACTAAGAATAAAGTATAGCGTGTTAGTTGAGCAATTTGCTCTTACTCGTGAAGCACACGATTATTATAAAGAGTTGAAAAACAATACTGAAAATCTGGGTACCCTTTTCGATCCGCTTCCTTTTCAGCTTAACGGTAACTTTACCAATACCAGCAGTCCCGAGGAGCCAGTGATTGGATATTTTTATGCTGTAAAGCCCACTCGCTCCAGAATATTTGTTACACCAAATGATCATGAATTTTTTATACGAAATAATTTGTCATCAACCTGCGAACTGGATACGGTATTAACAGCAGATGTACCGGACGAAGCAGGCTCAAAGTTGATTGTTAGCGAATATTATAGTGAATTTGGCCCAGGTATTTTAGGATACTTTATGGCTTCTCCCCGATGTGTGGATTGTAGATTTAGAGGCACTAATGTAGAACCGGAATTTTGGCAATAATGAAAAAAAAATTAATTGCAAGCATCATTTGTATACTTATTTGTTTCACAGTTGAAGGTCAGGAAGCACAACTTAGTAAGATAAGCCAGTCCCTTTACAAATACAATGTAAATAATCTGGTGGAAAAGCTATATGTACATACCGACAGGGAGACCTATTTGGCTGGAGAGACCATTTGGTATAAGTTTTATTATGTAAATGGCTTTGACAATAAGCCTCTGGATATGAGTAAAGTGGCATACTTGGAGCTTGTAGATAAAGATAATAAACCGATTTTAAAAATTAAATCTTCGTTGAATGATGGTACAGGGAATGGCTCATTATTCATTCCTGTAGATATTAATTCCGGAAATTATTTGCTGCGGGCTTATACCAGTTGGATGCAAAATAGTGCTCCGGAGTTTTATTTTCATAAAGAAGTAACGATTGTCAATACATTCAAGAGCCTGGGAGATATAGCCAGCCAAAAAACTACGGAGGCTTCTTTGCAAATTTTTCCGGAAGGAGGATACCTGGTTAGCAGTTTGCCTGCTAATGTTGCTTTAAGCATGAAACCTCAGGACTTATCCGCCAAAGCTTTACTGATTCAAAATAATAGCGATACTTTACAATCAATTGAATTTCAGGAATTGGGGTTGGCTAGTTTCAGGTTAACGCCTGAAGTAAATAATGATTATCAAGTATGGTTGGTGAATGAACATGGCGATATATTATTCAAAAAAGAACTACAAATAGAAGAGGCAGGATATTCATTGGCTGTAGAAAAATATGACGATCAGGTGAAGATCAAAGTACATACCAATTTAAATGTGCCTTTGGTAAATTTGGTTATTCATCATAACCAACAAATATCCCAAGCCAAAACCGGATATTTTAAAGAGGGAGAAATTGAATTTTTCATTGACAATAAAGATTTGGCAGATTATTTATCTCATATTACAATATTTGATGTAGCCGGAAAACCAGTAGCCGAAAGCCTTTATTACAAGCCGGGGAAAAAACAATTGGACATTGAGCTTACGGTTCCCTCTTTAAAATTTAAACCTAGGGAAGAGGTAAAGGTACAAATAGGAACTTTCAACGAAAAGCAAAATGCACAAGATGCCAATCTTTCGGTTTCGGTAAAACAACTATTCGATTTTAGCAAAAATAGCTTTACTGATATTCAGCAATACATGACTATTAGTAGTGATTTAGCAGGCATAGATTATGACTTTACTCATCTGGATGAACAAACTATTGATTTGATTATGCTTACCGCTGGTTGGAGAAGGTTTAGGTGGGATAATATTTTAAATCCTGACTTCAAAAATGAAATAGGGCATCAGCCGGAGCTAAATGGACACTTGATAAAAGGTAAAGTATTAGCGAGAAAAAGCCAGCAGCCTGCCTCCTATGTCAAAGCTTACTTGTCTATTCCAGGTAAAAAGGCCCAGATTTATGGCGGATTGAGTGATAAAAACGGAATTATTTTCTTTGAACCTCACGATTTCTATCAAAAGAATCAGATTGTAGTGCAAACAAAAAATGATAGTTTATATCAATTATCTATAGAAAATCCGTTTTCTGAAGATTATATGGATTGGCAATGGACGGATTTTAAATTAGAGGAAAAATTTGCAGATCAATTAAATCAACGGAGCGTGAATGTGCAAGTTCAGAATACCTATTATGGTGACAAATTCCGCAGGTCAGTATTACCTGATATCGATTCTACAGCATTTTTTGGGAAGCCCGATGCTACTTATTATTTAGATGATTATACTCGTTTTCCAACAATGGAAGATGTAATGCGAGAATATGTTGCCAACGTTTGGCTTCGTAAAAATAGAAATGGATACTATTTTCTGGTTTATGATGAACCCAATAAAGATGTATTCAGAAATAGCTCGCTGGTGTTACTGGATGGTGTACCAATTTTTAATACCGATAAAATAATAGACTACGACCCGCTCAACGTACAAAAAATTGATATTGTAAAAAGAATGTACTTGCATGGATTGCTTACCTGCGAAGGAATTGTGAGCCTAACAACTTATGATGGTAATTTAAAAGATTTTCCTTTAGATCCCAGAACTTTAATAATCGATTACGAAGGATTACAGGCAAAAAGAGAATTTTATATGCCAGACCATTATCAACAAAATAGCAATTTACCTGATTTTAGAACTTTACTTTACTGGCAGCCAAACATCAATAGCAATCATGGTAAAGCTAAGTTTGAATTTTTCACTTCTGATCAATATGGCAAATTTTTGATCGAGGTGCAGGGGATGACAGATGATGGCCGATTTGGTAGTGAAAAGATAATGATTGATGTAAGTGGCGAGCAAGTGAATTAGTTGTAGAAACAACAACTACCAACATTTTATTATTGGTTGATTATTAATCATACCTGGCATCTGTAAAGTTACCTTGTACAGGGTTAAGTAAATTATCAGGATTAGTGGTTCTATCTAACTATTATATCTTCTACCTATATCAAGAATCTACTCTAATATAATACAAGCCTTCCATTATATTATTAAAGTTTATCGTACTATTTTCCAAAGGTTGTACCAATGAATATACAAAAGGATAGTTGCCGTGAGTAACATTTAAAAATTTATCTCCTGTTAATTTTTCTTTTTTATTAGCAGCAATTGATAGCCTTGTATTACCTGTTGTTGTATATTTTTTTAAGTTCTTCTTTTGACTTCTGGATTATTTTTTTCTACACTGTTCTAAATTTCCAACAGAATCATGATGGACATATTCATGAGCAAATTGATGTTTCATTTTTTTGATTGTTTAATTTGATCAAAAATTTTAAGCTGGCTTTGAAGAATAAATTCCTGCACTGTTCTACGCGCATCCACCTTTCACTTTTTTGATTTCTTTCTTTACCGGCGCCTGCAAATTTTCCAGTCGTTTTTCTATGTCCTTCAATTCGCTGCCTATTTTCATGCGAAATTTAAATTGATCTTTTTCAGCCTTACTGGCATCATTTCCGGGTATTTTCGGTTCGAAATATAGTTTTTGGAATACTGAAGCCGGGGTGGTGACTACATAATTATCGGCGTTGCCAATTTCGTTAGCCAGCAGGTAGGCTTTCTTTGCTGTTTCGGCATCTTCAGCATAAAATACGTTGATCTTAAATGGTTGATTGAAGAGATATTTATATTCTTTTCTCAACAGGCTATCCAGTGGAATATTGACTGCTGTAGGAATTTTGAACTTTTCAAATTGCATCGGCGATCGCACATCAATCAAGTTTATTTTATGCGACTTATGGGCCAATTCATCAGCCAGGTGGTCTATGTCAAAAATATTATATGTAGCGGTGCCTAATTTTTTTTCTACTTTATTATGCAAATAGGTCGTTCTGTCAGGAGTAATACTTACAAAAGATACCAGGAGAAAAGGAATAAAGGCAATTAATGCATACCTGGTCATGATATCTTTTTGGTAATACATTTTTATGCCATTGATATTGTCTTCAATTTTTCCGGTAAAATAAAAGGCAGCGATTGCTACTAAAGTAAGTATCACGGCAAATGTTTCTTTGGTAATTCCCAGGAAACTGGTAATAGTTATTTCGCCCAGGTTGTTGGCCATGTAAAAATCTTTAATCAATGGATAACTTTCCGTAAAAGCAAATACGCCAATTAATGAACCGCCAATAAAAGCCCAGGCATCGAGTTTGCCTACAGCTGCAGCAGTAATACTGGTGCCGGGACAAAAACCGCCCATGATAAATCCACCTCCCATGATTAGCCCGCCAATAATTGCGCTATTGAGAAAAGTTGGGTTGATGTAGACCAAACGCATGTCGAGCATACCAAAATGGCTAAGCAACAGTACACCTACCATGGCGGTAACCCCCGCGGTGAAAAATACCTTCAACACGGTAAAGTCGTAGCCGTAGAATAGGCCCACTAATTTTTTGGTTGAAGAAAAACCTGCTTGCTCTAAAGCCAATCCAAAGAAAATACCGATAATAAACGCGATAATAAAATTAAACTCACTGCTGATGATGTCTGGTACTAAAGGTCCCATATCTTAAATATTTTTATTTTAACCAAAGTTTTCTGAAAAAGAAGGCAAGGGCATAAGCGCCGCCAAAAATGGCCATCATGGTAATTAACCCACCCAATGACATTACTGCCATACCACTTAAAGCCGAGCCACTGGTGCAGCCACGGCCAAGTTGCGAACCAAAACCAAACAATGCTCCTCCCAAAATAGCAAATAGGATACGGGTTCGATTGGTAATTCTAGGACCTTTTTCCAATTTCCAGCCCATTCTATTGGATATAATGCCGGAAATAACTGCACCTACAAATACGCCAATGATTTCAAAAAACAACCAGGAGCGCAGAGGACTTTCTCCCTCGCTGGTAGCTTCAAAACTTTTATAATACTCACCGGCAGACCAATGCGTAGGCGTGGTTTCTTTTACGCCGGTCATTACCATACTTTTGAAACCACCACTGGCGCCCAAGCCCCGCCCGGTAATATATATGGTAGCCAATAAAACTAATCCCAGCAAGATACCAGCCAGGTAGGGATTCATATAAGGTTTTGGTTTCATAATAATTACGTTTTCAACTATAGGTCTTTTCTTTCAATTCTATTTTTTTGGTAACTGTTTCATCTTCTTGCTCTTCATAGCCGGTGATCATGGCTTTAATGTTTGAGATAGGAGTGTGCCCGGTAGTGGTCATGTACACGTGCATAATGATAAATGCCACCAGCAGCCAAGCTCCGAATGTGTGCCAGATGGCAATTGCTTTCAGGCTCATGTCACTGATAATTACCACGTCATTGGCATCAAGCGTTTTATGATACATATACAAAATACCGGAAACTACCATCACCGGAATTATTAGGATTTTAAAACCCAGGTAAACCCATACCTGCAGTGGGTTCAATTTCTTAAGTTGGGTTTTCTTTTCCGGATGTGGTGCCTGCCTGAATATACCGGAAGTATAATACTTCATCTGATCTTTTAATTTTTTTGTAGTAGGAACATACTGCTTCCACTCTCCTGTAGTGATGTGCCAAAAAATTGCAAATGCAATTAGTCCCAGTAGAAGGTAGGATGCCGTGCGGTGAAAGAACACAGCAGCTTCATAGCCGAAAATATGGATGGAGTCGTGTACTTCAAAGCCGGTAATGGCCAGAAAAATGATCAGGGCCGACTGGCTCCAGTGCCAAAACCGTTCAAATTTTTTATAGATATACACTTTTTTCATTCTCTCTATTGATTAAGTTCATCCTTTATTAACAAAAATTATCGGCACCTAAATGCTAGTCATTCACATCAGGTTCGGTATTTAGCACTTTATACTTTTTATTTTTAAAATCAAAATATATTCTTACGCCACCATGAATCACAATGCCCAGTACGGTAAGGATAATCAACCATTTACCAATTCCATCTAGTACCATATCCCGATCTCTTCCCGGCATATAAAATCCTGCCAATGATGCCAATCGGCTATCAGTACTGTTATGACAATCTGCACACTGCAACGATTCCTCCGCGGGAGATACCATGTGATTGAGTGGCCAGTACATTTCAGTTTCAATAAAATCATATTCACCGCTATACGGCAAATTCACTCGTTTCATGCCCGCGGCAGCGGCAGTATGCCAGTTAAAGTCTTTCCAAAAGGCGCTATCGCCCTCTTGAGCTGCGTAAAGTTTTGGTTGTATCAGGTACTTATACTGTTTATCGTAAATCTGATCGCCACGGTGAATTTTCACCGGATAGATCTTAGACTGCATGTCTTCATGTGATCCCAGCAGCTCATTAATTTTTAAGGGTAAATTATCAATATCTATGGTGTCGCCCATGAAATAGTGCTTGGCATGACCATTAAACCATACGTATTCAGGTTTTACATTATTGGCCCACACAAATTTGCCTTTAATAGATAAATAGGTGTGATTACCCATGCTGTCTTCTTCGTGATATGGCACACCATCTTTTAACTTACCCGCCTCTGACCATTCCCAGGCCATCTTTGTGGCATTTTCTTTTGCATATTCCGGTATATGGCAGGTTTGGCAGGCAATTTTGGCCGTGTGTGTATTTAACAAATCCTCAAGGTGAGGCGTGTTGCTATGGCAATCTTCACAAGTAGCACGGTTGGTGTTTTCAGAGGAGACAGAATAGAGACGACCCTGCATTTCATGGTTTTCCGCGGTATGGCAATCTATGCAAGTCATATCAATACCATTGGCAGCCATATGTACATCTACTTCACGTGTGGTGGCCAATAGTGCTTCTTCCAGGTCGCCATGTTTCACATTGTTGCCTCCACCGCTATAAAAATGGCAGGTACCGCAATTGCTTTTCATTGGATTACCCACGCTTTGAGCCACTTTTGACAGGTTCACTGTACGGTCAGGATAGCCTGCAGCAGCCGAACCTTTCAAATATTCTTCACTGTTGTCGTGGCATACCATGCAATCTACATTTCGTGCATTTTCGAAGTCGAAAGTGTCATCGCTCATGCCAAATCCTATGTGACAAGAGGCACAAGCCTGTTCATTACTTTGTGAGCTAATGCAAAAATTATTGATTACATTTTTTTTGCCCAGTGCTTTAATTCCTCTGCCATGTACATAAGATACCCGCTCCCAGTTCCAATGCGATGATTCCATAACCTCCTCGTGCCGTTCGGTATGGCATGAAATACAGGCTTCTGTTACTGCCTGGGGGCTTTCAAAATCTTGTTGCAGTATTTCAAATTTGGTATGATCTACTGAGGAGATGTCTTCTTTGGCATAGGCTACTTTTAATTCTTCCAGGGCAAGATTGGGCTGTTCAGGTTTATGCAATAAATTAATCAGCACTATTACTGAAAAATTAATTAACACAATAATTAGCAGGTTACGCTTTTTCATATCTTATGAATATATAAACATATAAAATAAATATCATATATATTATGTAAATATATAAATGGTAAATGATAAAAAGTATGATTTTTATCAGCTTTATCAATAAATATTAATTCATGTGCTTTATGAGGCAATAGTAATTGTTTTATAAAATAAAAAAAGGTAACAATATTTATTAAAATATATTGGCTTTTAAATACATCAAAAGTGCTGGGTGTTGTACTATGGATATAAATAAATTTTACATTAGTGAAATTTTCGATTATAATTACAAATCGAATTCAAAATGAATGTCATATGAGAGTATACTTAATTTTGTTATCTATTATGGCTTACCCAATATTCAGTACAGGCCAAGTCTTTCAAGCTTATGATACTACCATAGTTATCAACGAATCGGTTTCAATTCATTTTCAAAGTATACCTGCAGGTTCATTTTATCAAGGTAGTGATACGAGTGAGCCAAACCGACAGAAAGATGAAGGCCCAAGGCATGCTGTACATATAAGCCGGGGCTTCTATTTAGCTACATTTGAAGTAACTCAACAACAGTGGCAAAGCATTATGGGCAGTAATCCCGCCATTTTTTCCAATCTGCCTCATGCTAAAAACAGGCCTGTAGAATCAGTCAGTTGGCAAGAGTGTCAGGATTTTATTGGTAAATTGAATCAAAAAAACATAGGTACGTTCCGTTTGCCAACCGAGGCTGAATGGGAATATGCCTGCCGTGCTGGCAGCCGGTCTGCTTACTATTGGGGCGAACAAATGGCGGAGAATGGCAGCAGTGACTATGCCTGGGCCAATTCACGCTCAATGGCTATGACACATCCTGTTGGTCAAAAAAAACCGAACAATTGGGGACTCTACGATATGTCTGGTAATGTGTGGGAATGGTGTAGTGATTGGTATGGCCCTTATCCGGCAGAGGAGGTTACCGATCCGAAAGGGCCCGTGGATGGTAAAATGAAAGTATTTAGAGGGGGCAGCTGGTATGATTTTTTTGAATCACATCGATCAGCCAATCGCCACAAACATGCACCGGATGAAAAATATACTGCAATTGGTTTCAGATTACTATTAGAAAAATAAGCTTATGCGAAATTTTATGTTAAGTGTCCTATTGATTTTGGTGGCTTGTGATGCGAATAGTCCAAAATCCGGAGACAATAAAAAAATTACACTACCAGATGGCACATCCATGTCTTTTGTATACCTTCCACCCGGGCAATTTGAAATGGGTAGTGCAGCAGATGAGCAAGACCGGCATGGCGATGAAGATCCGGTAAGAAACGTTACCATCAGTAAAGGGTTTTACCTGGGTATATATGAAGTTACTCAACAACAATGGTTTAGCATCATGAAGTCCAATCCATCAATTTTTCAGCAAAGTGAGGATCACATGCTTAAGCCGGTAGACTGGGTTTCCTGGAACGATTGCCAGCAATTTATTGCTAAATTGAATGAATTGAACCTGGGCATTTTTCGCCTGCCAACCGAGGCTGAATGGGAATACGCATGCCGTGCAGGAACCACATCAAGGTATTATTGGGGAGAAGATGTCAATGATCGTGATGTTTACCAATATGCCTGGGCTTTTTCAAGGGCTGAAGGTAAAAGTCGTGCTGTGGGCACTAAAAAACCTAATCCATGGGGACTGTACGATATGAGTGGCAATGTGTGGGAATGGTGTTCCGATTGGCGAGGACCTTATATTGCAAATGATACTATTGACCCGAACGGGCCAGCAGAAGGTAAAAGGAAAATATATCGTGGAGGTAGCTGGTTCAATAAGCCAAGTACTTTACGCTCGGCCAACAGGCATGGACACGAGCCAGAAGTAAGAGGTACCAATGCCGGGCTAAGGCTTGTTTTGGAATCAACTAATGATCATCTTTAGCAATAATTTAACTGTATGGCAATATGAAAATTACTAATCAGGTAAACGAACTGTTACAAGCTGGTGTAATTTCTGATGAAACAGCAGCTGCGATTGAGGCTTTCTATCTAAATAAGAAGAATGAGCAGCCCAATCAAAGCAGGTTAATAATAGCTTTTGGCATATTAGGAGCCACTCTAATTGGTTTGGGTTTGATTTTAATTATTGCGCACAATTGGGATAATTTAAGTCGCCTAGTCAAAACATTTTTTGCTTTTTTACCATTGGTGATAGGCCAGGCTTTTGGGTTATATGTGCTTTACAGAAAATATGAAAGCATTGCCTGGCGGGAAGGTGCAGCAGTTTTTATATTTTTTGGTGTAGCTGCCAGTATTGCCATGGTAAGCCAGGTATACAACATACCGGGGGATATGGCCGACTTTTTATTGACCTGGATGCTTCTGGTTTTGCCGTTATTTTACCTGCTACGTTCGTCAATTACCGCCATGCTTTATTTGATAGGCATTACCACCTATGCAATAGTAGCCGGGTATTTTAAAAGTGCAACGGATCCAGTATGGACATTTTGGTTGTTGTTAGTTGCTTTACTTCCTTACTATTATTATTTACTGCAGCGAAAACCCGGGGGTAACTTTACTGCATTCTTCCATTGGTTGCTGCCTGCTTCTTTAATTATTTGTTTAGGACTTTTTGCCGAAAAGTCAGAAGAATTAATGCTGTTTGCATATCTGCTATTGCTGGCTTTGTTTTATTTAATCGGTAACCATTCCAGGTTTAATGCATTAAAGTTGGCAAGTAATGGATATTTAGTTATCGGGTTACTGGGTAGCTTAGGCATTCTTTTATTTCTAAGTTTCGACGACTTTTGGCAATCCTGGGTTAAAATGAGCATTGTTGAATTGTTTTCTCAACCGGAATCACTATTGGTAGCATTATTATTTTCACTTGCTGTTTATTTTCTGTTTTTGAAAAAATGGCAGGCTACACCACTTCTTTGGTTATCTGTTTTTGTGTTCATCATTTTTATAGTGGGCTTATATTTTGTATTAGTACCATTGATATTGGTAAATATTTTTTACTTAATTATTGGCATTTACTATGTGAAACAAGGGGCTGATGATGATCACCTCGGCCTACTTAATTTCGGATTGCTAATTGTAACATCATTAGTAATTGCACGGTTTTTCGATGCCAATCTTTCATTTGTAATTCGAGGATTACTGTTTTTATTGGTGGGTAGTGGATTTTTCATTGCCAATTATCAAATGTTAAAGAAGAGAAAAATTGTAAAATAGGATGATAATGAAAAAAATATTGATTCCAGCTTTTTTTGTATTGATAGCAGCTCAATTGTATGTACCTGCATCAATGATTTTTGAAAGAGAAAAAGTGATTGAGCGTGGTGAAGTTTTTCTTTTCGAAACGGCTCCAATTGACCCCAGAGACCCTTTTCGTGGTCAATACATAAGGCTTAATTTTGAGGAAGATAGTTATGTGCCCGCTGATATAAGTCGCTTTGAGTATGAACAAAAAGTTTATGTGCATTTGCAGAAAAATAACGACAACGTAGCAGAAGTGATAGGGTTAAGTTTAAATAAGCCAACCAATAAAAATTACTTAGAGGTAAGCATAAGCAACATTTCAAATGATCGCGTTTATTTCGAATATCCTTTTGATAGATTTTACATGGAAGAAACCAAAGCACCTAAAGCTGAAAACGCGTTAAGGCAAAGGACACCTGGACAAAGAAAAAAAGCTTACGCGAAAGTACATGTATGGCAAGGTAATAGTGTAATAAGCGATGTACTAATAGAAGGTAAATCTATAAAAGCGATAGTGGAATAATTTTCTACACAACTAGTTTACAATAAAACAATTCATTTACGATTTGTCTTAATCTAATCTTAATCACAATACGTAAAGCATTCTGGCCACGCTAAAATAAACCGCCAAACCTATTAGGTCATTTGCGGTGGTAATGAAAGGCCCGGAAGCCAGGGCAGGATTAATTCCAATCTTATCTAAAATAAGGGGTGTAACAGTACCCATAAAAGAAGCAAGTAGAACAACTGAAAACAACGCGATTGATACTACAATAGCTATTTGATTATTATCCATAAGCAAATAATTGAAAGCAAAGACTAATAGCGATAACACCAGACCGTTGATAATAGCAACTACCGCTCCTTTAAAAAGCCGGCGCAGCCAACTACCACTTAGCGATGGTTCACTCGCAAGTGTTTGTACTACTATAGAAGAAGACTGTATGCCTACATTGCCTCCGGTAGCGGTAATGAGCGGAATAAAAAATGCCATAGCCGGTATTAAAGCAATATCCTCTTCAAATAGTCCGATGAAGCGAGCACCGATAAGTCCGCCTACCAGGCCAATTACCAGCCAGGGTAAGCGCGCTCGTGTGAGCAACCAAATATTATCATCTTCTTCCACATCTTCAGAAATACCGGCCATCATTTGCCGTTCTTGCTCTGCCATTTCAGTAATCAGGTCTATTACATCATCAATGGTTATACGCCCCACGAGCTTACCCTTTACATTTACTACAGGCACCGCCTCCAGGTCGTACTTCTGCATAATGGTGGCTACTTCTTCACTATCCATCACCGTTTCTACCCGCATAAGTTCCGATTCGTACAGATCTGCTATTCGGGTATTATCATTGGCCAATATTATTTTTTTTAAAGAAACGCGGCCCAGCAAAGTATTTTTATCATCTACCACGTATACCGAGTAAATTTTTTCCACGTCTTCCTTTTGGCGGCGAATTTCATCAATTGTTTGTACAACTGTCCAATTTACATTTGCCTTTATCAATTCTTTAGCCATCAATGCTCCGGCACAATCTTCTTCATAGCGCATCAATTCCAGAATGTAACTGGCTTTTTCTTCATTTTCGAGAGCACCTATTACTTTTTCACCAAACTTCACTGGTACATCATTCAGTAAATCAGCAGCGTCGTCTGAATCCATGCAGTCAACATATTGAGCCACTTCTTCAGGTTCAAAAGTTTTTATAAAATTGCGGCGAGTATCTTCTTCAATATGGCTTATAACTTCAGAAGCAAACTCTTTATCAAGATTAGCAATCACAAATTTTGATTCATCAGTACCAAATTCATCCAACATACTTGCCACGTCAGCAGTATTAGCTTCTTCCATACTCAATTTTATACTTTTGGCATCTTGTTCTTCTATGGCTTTTTGTAGCCATTCGTAATAATCACGGGAAAAAGTAAATTCATAAACTGACATATCTACTAAGGATTTTGTATTGCTTGCGTGATAAAAATGAAATCATTTACTGATAGTTGTTCTGCTCTTTGGGACAATAGCGGATTATCATGTAAATGTGTTGGCAAAGTTAATATTTTCAAAGCATTCCTCAAGGTTTTGCGTCGCATTTGAAAGGCTTGTTTTACTACTCTAAAAAATAATTTTTTATCGCAGGGTATATTTTCAACTTGATTTCTTGAGAGTCGAATCACCCCTGAAGTTACTTTGGGAGGTGGAAGAAAAACCTGGGGAGGCACATCAAAAAGATACTCAATATCAAAATAAGTTTGCAACAGCACGCTTAAAATACCATAGCGTTTACTTCCGGGCCCGGCACTAATTCGCTGAGCTACTTCCTTTTGAAGCATACAAACCACCTCCTGCACCTGATCGGGATATTCTAATATTTTAAAAAAGATTTGGGAAGAAATATTATACGGAAAGTTGCCAATTATTCCTATCTTGCCTTCGGTAATTGCAGATAAGTTTATGCGAGTAAAATCTTGCTGCCATATTTGAAATGCAGAGTGATCATAGGCTGTTTTTAAATATTCTATTGATTCCCGGTCTATTTCTATTAAATGTAATTGTTGAGGGTATTTTATTAAAAATTGTGTTAAAACACCAGTGCCGGGCCCTATTTCGACTAAAATGTTATAATTTTGATGCAATTTTAGTGATAGTACTATTTTTTCGGCAATATTAGTATCCTTTAAAAAATGCTGTCCTAAATGTTTTTTGGGCTTTACCTGCGACATTTTAAATCTTTTAATAATTGTAGTAAATTGCAAAGCTAAAGCTATAAATGTATTTGATGAATGAATATTAAGATTAAGAAATAAAAAGGATGGAAAATCAAGCTAGAGAAAACGAAGATAAACCAGTGATTGGAATTTCCTTAGGAGACATAAATGGTATAGGGCCGGAAGTTGTTATCAAAGCCTTAAATGATCAGCGGTTGGTTAATCACTTTACTCCGGTAGTATATGGTTCTACCAAAGTGCTTTCATTTTATCGTAAAGCATTAAAAATGGATGACTTTAATTACAGTCAGGTTAAAAATGACAAAGGATTTCATCCTCGAAGAATCAATGTAGTCAATTGCTGGCAGGAAATGATGAATATTGAAATTGGAGCAGAGACACCAGAAGGAGGAACGAGTGCGTTTCTGGCTTTAGAAAAAGCTACTGATGACCTGAAGGCAGGATTGATAGATGCAGTGGTTACTGCACCTATTAATAAAAATAACATCCAACGGGAAGACTTCAATTTTCCCGGTCATACGGAGTATTTGGCCCATAAGTTTGAAGTAAAAGAAAGCCTGATGATGATGGTAAGCGGTACCATGAGAGTTGGGGTAGCTACCGGTCACATGCCTTTAAAAGAAGTGTCAACAGCTTTAGATAAAGAGCTTTTGCGTACAAAGATAAAACTAATGATACAATCGTTAAAACATGATTTTGGAATAATAAAACCGAAAATTGCTGTATTAGGATTGAATCCTCATGCCGGTGAAGAAGGACTATTGGGCAATGAAGAGAACGATATGATCATACCCTTGATCAATGAATTTAAAGATAAAGGCAATTTGATATTCGGACCCTTTCCATCAGATGGTTTTTTTGGACTAGGCACGTTTCAAAAGTATGATGGGGTAATGGCCATGTACCATGACCAAGGCCTGGCTCCATTTAAAGCATTGGCATTTGAAAGTGGGGTTAATTTTACGGCGGGTTTGCCGGTAATCAGAACTTCACCTGATCATGGCACAGCTTATAATATTGCCGGTAAGGGGCAAGCTAATGAAAGCAGTATGCGAGAAGCTATTTATTTAGCACTAGATGTATTGAAGAGTAGAAAGGAGTTAGTTTCTTAAAGGTAATAGCAGACTTAACTACAGTAAAATTGGTTAGAAATATTAGTTTAATTTTCTTTATCTAATTTTGCTGCTACCTCTCGTACATAGTTTTCAGATACTTCAGCTGCCTGGGCAATTTTATCAAAGGAAAGTACATTCATTTTCAATAAATTGATAATCATTTTATCTTTACTTTTTTTCTCACCTTTTTTCTCACCTGTTTTTTTACCTTCTTTATAGAAAGCATCTTCTTTAATATTATATGTTATTGGCATTTGATCTATTATATTTTTTATTTGATTAGATAAATTACGCAACCTGGATAAAGTTGATAGTTGAGTAACATATTTTTGAAACGAAATTGGTGTTTGTTTAGTTTCTTGTAGCTTTCTAATTATTTTTTCAATAACCTTATCAGGTTTCTCATCTTCAAAGTTAGCTAAAATTGCCATTATGATTTCTTCAGGAATTTTTGATTTTATTAGCTGGTGATAAGATTGTTCTTTAAAATTTATAAGATTAAAACCGGTATAAATTTCAGCATCGCTCAAATAGCTCTTCATTCTACTTATTTTGCTTTCTCCAAAATAGATTACAAATTGTCGTACGGGCAGTCTGTGAACTTTCACTAAAAGGGCATTATACTCCTGCATGCGATAAATCATGTCCCTTTCATCGGTAGTCTGAAATTCTATGTGCAAGATAAACTTTTCGTTGTTTTCATCTTCTACTATTTTTACAAAATCAGGCTCCTTTTCTATAGTAGTTTGCAGCTTTTCTTTTATGTTGTAGGTCTTTTTAATATTGATACCCAGCAGCTTTTGGGAAAGCGGCAGCAATATTTCTATAATGTTTTCCTTGAATATTTTGTCGTAGTCTTGTGCCATGGCATACGATTGTAAAAAATTAAAAAAAGAGGGCTGCTATTTAAGCAACCCTCTTTTCTATTAATAATCCATTATGAAATTTCTAAATGGCACTCTCATTGCCACCTTTAATATCGGATGGTTTGCCTCCTTTACGCCAATGCTCTTCAATGTCTTCCAGTGATACCCCTTTAGTTTCAGGAATGTATCGAAGTCCCCAAATAATACCTAAGATGGCAATAACTGCATAGACAAAGAATGAACCTGCCGGATTAGGTTTTACATCATAAGCTGCTTCAATAGCACTCATGTCTACTTCCGGTATATCATCTCTGCTTACCACTGCCACTACGTCCTCAAGATTAGCCCCCAAGGAAATCTCATATTGTTCTAATACTGCTGTCTGGTCTGAAGTCAACGCTGCATCAGCCTTTTCTCTCACTATTTCCATACCAGGTGTGGTCAATGCCCAGGCAATTTTCAAGAAAGTAAAAGCTACCAATGCATTGAACAGCCAGTTAGATAACGACCCGATACTCATACCCAAGCCACGAACTTTAAGCGGGAATACCTCAGAAATCATTAGCCAACCCAGTGGACCTAAACTAATGGCGAAGAAGAAAATATAAATTAATACTGCACCTACAGTCATATAGCGCATGCCTTCTCCCAGTCCTTCTCGATAAAGGAAAAAGAAACCTAATGCAGCCAAAGCTATAGCCATACCGGTAAGACCTATGAAGTACAGCTTTCGGCGCCCTACTTTATCAATGAGTGCCATAGAAACTACAGTGGATAGCACGTTTACAACACCCACGGTAATGGTAGCCCATAGTGCAGCTTTAGCACCTTCGAAGCCGGCGATTAAAAATACTGTTGGAGCGTAATAAATAATGGTATTGATTCCTACAAATTGCTGCACCAGCATGATACCTATTGCAATAGCCAGCGCGTTGCGAAGCCATGGCTTAAACAACTCGGTCCAGTTGGTAACCTGCTGTTTCTCTTTTTCTATTTCCGAGTCTATCCTTTTGATGGAATCTTCAACTAGGTCTGGGCTTTCCACCTTTCTTAACACCTTTATACCTTCTTCACGGCGTTTATTGGCCATAAGCCAACGAGGTGACTCCGGCAGAAAGATCATACCCACGAAAAGAATAATAGCAGGCAATACTCCTACATAAAACATCCAGCGCCAGGATTCAGGATTTCCTTCGTCGGCAAAATACTGATCACTGAAATAAGAAGCTAATATGCCTATGGTGATCATCAATTGAAATGATGATACCAAAGCACCTCGTATTTTAGTTGGAGAAATTTCAGCAATATACATAGGTACTGTAAAAGATGAAATTCCAATAGCGATACCTAAAATAATTCTGCTGAAAGCCAGAAAACCCAGAGTAGGAGAGGCCCCGGCCAATAAAGAACCCACTGCAAAAATAATTGAGGTAATAATGATAATCTTCTTTCTACCAAAAATGTCAGTAAGACGGCCGGATGACATCGCACCTGCTACTGCGCCTACCAAAAGTGCTGTTACAATCCATTCTTGTTGTTCGGTAGTTAAGTCCCAGGTTTCTTCCAGAAAAGGTAAAGCACCGGAAATAACACCGGTGTCAAAGCCAAAAAGTAAACCCCCAGTGGAGGCAATAGCCACAATTACAATGACTAAATTTTGATTATATTTTGCTGCCATAGATTTTTAGATTTATGTTTTAAATTCTTGTTAAAAAATCGGAGCTAAATTATGGTTTCTTTGCTGATTTCCTAAATGAATTAATGCGAAATAATCATTAACGCATTTTTTTTATCAGATAATTGACTTCTGGTAAGATTAAATTATAAATTTTTTATTTGATGTATGATTTGAAAGACAAACACAATGAAATAATCTACTCTTTTAACTAACTTCGTACTCTTCAATAATTGAACAAATGAAGTATAAAAGCCTGCCATTTTACATTGTTCTGGTTGTTTTTTTATCAAGCGCAAATATTTTTAATCATGCTTTTGCTATCATTGCAGATTCTACATTGATAAATGGTTATTTGCAGCAAGCGAAAAGCATGCAATATACTCATCCTGATTCCACGCTTTATTTTGCTCAGAAAGCTAAACAAATTGCTCAGCAAAGCAGCAGGTCTTTGGATTTAGCAAAATCTTACTTTTATATAGCTACAGCTTATCGCAATATAACTGACTACTCCAAGGCAAAATTTTATTTTGACTCTACTTTAGTGATAGCTCATGAGCTTGATGAAAAAACTATTATTTCTTATTGCTATAATAGCATAGGATTTATATATCGGCAATTAGGTGATTATGCTGCTGCATTAGATTATGCTTATCGGTATTTAAATACCTCGATAGAGAATAAAGATACTCTTTCCCAAGCATATGCCATTAACAGCATTGGCATTATCTATTATTATCAAAAGGACTATGATCAGGCACTGGATAACTATAAGAAAGCAGTAAAGATTTTAAAGGATTTTGATAGTGGTAATTTACAAATTGCTACTAATTATAATAACATAGCCATCGTTCATCAGGAACTTAAAAATTACGGACTTGCGCTCAATTATTATAACCGGGCGCTAAGCTTGCATCAAGAAAATGAGCATATTCCTGGCTATGTTAGAGTGTATAACAACTTGGGTAGCGTACACAGGTTGATGGGCAACTATGAGAAAGCAATATACAATCTTAAGAAATCTATAGGTTACAGTAAACAGTTAAATGATGATTTCTCTTTAGCAGGCTCACTAAATGAACTGGGACTTACGTATTTAGCCGAGAATCAACTTGATAATGCATTGAGCCATTTCACGCGGTCATTGCAATTAAGTAAGCAAATAGAAGCCCGACAATTGATGATTGACAATTACTTGGGCTTATCAAAGCTTTATGAAAAATGGGGCCATCATAAACAATCACTCGAATACTATTCGCAATACAAAACAATGAGTGATTCACTTTTTAATAAAGAAAAACGAGAATTGATCGCTAATCTCAATCAGCGATTTAAAACAAATCAATTAGTTAATGAAAATGAATTACTAAAAGTAGATAAAGAAACGCAAGCTGCTGTAATTCAAAAACAGCGGCTTTTATTCATTGCTTATTCCATTATTCTTTTGCTGGTTTTAGCCATTATTGCATTATTCTACAATAATAATGCAACTAAATCAAGTATTAATAAGGCATTACTGCAACAGCAAACCTCCCTTAAGCAAAAAACTAAAAAACTTAAAGAACTTAATAAAAAAATTAGTGACACCAATAATTCGGTTGGCAAGCAAAATAAAGATTTACAACAATTAAATTCGGTAAAAGACAAACTAATTTCAATTATTTCACACGACTTCAGGAGCCCGTTTAATTCCCTTAAAGGTTTTATCGAATTGATTAACGATGATCATCTCTCTATTGAGCAAACATCTATGTTAGCCGGTCAATTGGCTGAACAAGTAGATAATACTTCTAACTTACTGGACAATTTGTTGCTTTGGATAAAATCTCAATTACAAGGGCTTTCTGTTGATGAACAATCTTTTGATTTGAAGTTGCTAGTTGATGAAAATATAGACTTGTTTCAAAACCAATTGCTATCAAAAAAATTAAAAATTGATCATGACATCAAGCAACCTTTAATAGTTTCGGCAGATAGAGAAATGATAAAGCTGGTAATTAGAAATTTAATTAGTAACGCCATTAAATTTAGCTTTCCCAGCGGTAAAATCATCATTTCTCATGATGATAAAGGACATGTAATAAGTATATCAATTCAAGATACTGGTATGGGCATGGATAAGCAGAAACTCGATAATATATTTAAAGGAGGTATGACCAGTAGCTTGGGTACCAATAATGAAAAAGGTACTGGCTTAGGTTTGGCTTTGTGCAAAGATTTTGTAGAGCTAAATCATGGAGATATTTTTGTAGAATCTGCTGAAGGCGAAGGCTCCAAGTTTACATTTACAATATTAAAGCCACAAATTGTAATAAGCTAATCCAACTCTATGTAGGATTAGGTAACACTTGCAATAAGCGCGCTATATAATTATTTAGTTCCTTAGGCAATGGATGAGCGTTAATTACTTGCTCCGACCATCCACGATAAACTAATTGAAAACTTCCGGTTTTTATAATATCCACCATCACTGTACCTCTTGTGTATTCAATTTCCGGATAGCTACTTCCATTGATAGTAGGTATTGTTGTTAAGCCACGATAATACATCATGTGGCCCTGACCGCCAAAGTTCTGTGGCCAGTTATTATAAGGGTTTTCATTTATGGCTTTGAAAAGCGGTCTTACCACCACCAGTAAATCGGGGTTAGCAGTATCCATACGATAGCCTCTGTTATTCAATTCTTCTTTTACAGCTACCATACTACGATAATGTATTATTTCACTATTGTAAATATCATAATCAGTAGTATCAGGATTGGGCAGGAATGCAAACGTCTTAAACTCCTCAAAGTCGGCGTTTTCCATTGTATTTGCATGAAATATTTTTTGATTACATGCTTGCCAGCCAAAAAGTATAAATATTAGATACGTGGGTATAAATAATTTTTGTTTCATTAAGATGTTAACCGGTACCTTTATGGGTTGTTATGAAATATCCATATTTGCCACTTATAGGTAATAATTTCGGGTTGACATAACTATGAGTCTATTGATATAAATGGATTGAAAGATTATTTATTTTTTCTTCAATTTAGTATTGGAAACTATTCTTTTATTTTTTAATACAGCAAATTATGTGGAAAAATTATTTTAAAATAGGTCTTAGAAATCTTTATAAAAATAAAATTTACACTGCCATAAATGTATTAGGACTGGCTGCGGGAATGGCGTGTTGCCTACTAATTTATCTTTTTGTAAATGACGAACTCAGTTATGATAAATTTCAAAATAATTATCAAAGAACTTACAGAGTAAGTTACCATGCAACTAATGGATATGATTTTGCTCGTGTCCCACCTCCTATACAACCTTTGCTTAAGGAAAACTTCCCCGCCATAGAAGCTTCAGCCAGAGTATTTAGTCGTAGCTTAACAGTGAACATTGATTCTGAAGGTAAGAATTCGGACTATGAAGAAGAGCATGTGTTATTTGCTGATTCGTCAATAAATAAAATTTTATCATTCAATGTATTGCAAGGGAATCCGGAAAAGTTTTTCAAAGAACCTTATACAGTAGTTCTTTCACAATCATCGGCTACGAAGTATTTCGGGTCGAATAATGCTTATGGCAAAAGCATTTTTATTAAAGGTAGCATTCCTATAAAAGTAGTAGGGGTAGTGTCTGATTACCCTAGCCAGTCACATCTTGAATTTTCAATGATAATGCCCTACGATGATATGTTCAAAATAGAAGAAGATGGCATGGAAAGCATAATGCGAGATAATTTAGCTAAAAACTGGGTAATTTCTCATTCTTACACGTATGTGTTATTGAAAGAGGGTTTCGAGCCGGAACCCGTAAATGCCGGGTTTGCAGATTTTGTTAAGAATAATGCTCCTGAATCATTACAAGTAGGACAATCTTTTTCATTGGAACCAATGAAAAAGTGGCATCTACATTCAGACGCTGCAGCATTATTTAAACCCAATAGTGACATACAATTTATCTACACTTTTTCTACCATTGCATTGATCACTTTAATAATTGCTTGTTTCAATTTCATAAATTTATCTACAGCCTACTCGAGCAAAAGAACGCGTGAAGTAGGATTAAGAAAAATAATGGGAGCTAAAAAGCACCAATTGTTCAGCCAATTTTTAGGCGAGGCCATCATCATAAGCCTCATTGCTTTAGTTCTGGCCCTTCTGCTGGCTTCTTTGGCTTTGCCACAATTGAACTTAATTACCAATAAAAACATGCAGTTTACTCCTGGGGTAATAGGGGTATCCGGGTTTCTTGTATTCATAGGTTTATTTCTCTTTACTGGAATACTGGGAGGCAGTTATCCCTCTTTTATTCTTAGCAAAATAAATGTTGCAAATTCTATAAAAGGCAAAACCGGTAGCAAAGTTTATAGAAGATTTAATTTGCGAAAAGTATTGGTTACGGTTCAGTTTACCATGTCCATCGCTTTAATAGCGGGTGCAATTTTCATTTACAACCAAATCAACTTTATACAAAACAGACCGATGGGCTTTACCAGTGAAAAGATGGTGATTGTACCGATATTAAGTGAAAACTTCAATTCGATTTTTGGTGGAGTAAACCAACAAATGTATCAGCGGCTTAATACTTTTATAGATGAAATAAGTAAAAACCCTACCATTAAAGCTTCTTCACTATCTTCTCAATTGCCTGGCCTGGGAGCAGTAGCTCGCATGGTGATTTGGGATGGCAAACCTGACGATAAGCCGGAGTTTATTCCTTCTATAGCTGTTGATTATAATTTTTTGGAAACCTACGATCTTGAAATTGTAGCTGGTAGAGGGTTTGACAGGAATGCAGGTACTGACACTGAAGCTGCTTATGTAGTAAATGAAACGCTTGTAAAAGAGTTTGACTGGATAAAAGCTGAAAATGCTTTGGGTAAAGAAATTAATTTGGAAGAAAAAATAGGCAATGTTGTAGGAGTAGTGAAGGATTTTCATTTTAATTCTATGCGCGAACCTATTAAGCCATTAATAATAGAAATAAGGCCAGTATTTTTCAACTCAATGAGCGTTTTGGTTTCGGGAAATTTGATTGAAAACATTAAATACCTGGAAAACAAATGGGAAGTGCATTTTCCTGAAAAAGCATTTGAATATTTTTTTCTGGATGAATCGCTACAAAACCAGTATGAATCTGACAGAAGCTTAGCCCGGATTGTGGCAATTTTTGCTATCATAGCTATTATTATATCAGCTATGGGATCATATGGGCTTATTTTGTATAGTGCCAAACGAAGAGAGAAAGAGCTCGGGGTAAGAAAAGTTTTGGGAGCTTCGGCCTCTCGCTTACTACGTTTGTTAGCTGCTGAATTTACCTATCTTTTTGTTATTGGTTTTGCTCTTGCTGTACCTTTAGCTTTTTATTTTACTGACTCATGGCTCAATAATTTTGTATATCACATTCAAATGGATTGGTCGGTATTTGCTTTAAGTGGAGCTATAGCATTGGCATTAATCTGGATATCAATTGGTTATCAATCTATAAAAGCTGCTTTAGTAAATCCCGTAGATTTGCTTAGAGACGAATAGTATTAAATGGGATGTAGCAATTTCACAGCCCAATCTTTTAATTTTAATAAATCAAATCATTAACATTTTTAAGGAATGAAAACTTTTACTCTAATTACTGTAGTATTTATATTCATTTTATTTTCTTGTGATAACAGAAGAAGAATAACCAATGAAAGTCAGGATCATGTTAATTTAAATATTGAAGAAAGCAACGTTGACTTGCATGAAATATCTTTACAAATGGCAGCCGGTGAATTGAACATTAATAAGGGCACGGATCGATTATTGACCAGCTCTTTTAATTACCCAATTGATAGTTGGAAGCCCAAACTGAATTATGAGAAAAATGGAGGCGTGGTAACTACTTCTGTAAATCAAGATATTAATTGGAATGTAAAAAATGTTGAAGGGAATAACGAATGGGACTTATTTTTTGATCCTAAAGTACCGTTGATTATAGACCTTACTTTAGGTGCAGGTGAGAGTGACATCGATTTGTCAGGTGCCAATGTAAAAACATTTAAAATTGAAACCGGTGCTGGTGAAAGTACTATCAATTTGAGTGATACCAACGTGGGTGAAATAGATTTGAAAACAGGTGTAGGGGAAGTAAAGCTGGATTTGTCGGGCAAACGATCCGTGAATAATCGAACGGTAATCAATGGCGGTATTGGGCAACTTATAGTTTATATACCTCAAGATGTAGGTGTAAGAGCCAGGGTTTCCGGTTTTTTGGGGGAAGTAAATCACAACATTCGTAAGGAAGGTAATTATTATGTGAATGAAAGCTATGGTCAATCAAAAATTACAATGGAATTAATTATTGCTGCAGGAATAGGAGAGGTGACAATCAGGGAAAAATAAAAGGTGGGATAAAACCATATAATTATTTATAGCTGTTGTATTTTCGATTGTAATGACCTGCTGGTCAGTTGCCATTCAAATACAATTTAATTTACATTTGTAAAATATGAAAACGATTCTTTTTATTGGTGTAGGTGGATTTTTAGGAAGCATATCCAGATATGCTGTGCATAAATTGCTCACTGGTATCTTTCCTGGCATTTTTCCTTTAGGTACATTAGCCGCTAATCTACTAGGCTGTCTATTGATTGGTATAATTTATGGTATGGCTACAAGTTACAATATCTTATCGCACGAAATGCGGATGTTACTTGCAGTAGGTTTCTGTGGTAGCTTCACTACTTTTTCTACTTTTGCTAATGAAAACCTGGCCTTGTTGCAATCAAATCAAATATTTGTAATGATTATTTACACTGCCGTAAGTATAATTATAGGTATACTTATGGTTTTTTTGGGAATTAAATTTTCCACTAGCTTATTTTCATAAATATTCTTTAACATATTTTTTGAGGCTTTCCTGCCAGGTTGGTATTTCGTACTTCAATGTGGTAGCTAATTTTTCATTGCTCATGGCAGAAAAAAGTGGCCTTGCTGCTTTAGTTACAAATGAACTCATCGCTACAGGTACAATCACATTATTCATTCCGGAGATTTCTATAAAAGCACGAGCCAATTCAAACCTGGAGGAGTAATTACTATTGGTGAGGTGAAAAGTGCCACTTAAATTAGCACCAAGACTTTTCATAGTAATCTCAACTATATCAAAGGTGAAAGTAGGTACAGATGCCTCGTCGCTACTAATTTTCAAAACTTTATTGTTGCTGGCCCATTGGCGCAGCTTATATATAAAATTCTGCTGACCCGGACCGATAACCCAACTTAAGCGAAATATTAAATGATTATCATTTTGCTGCACACGCTGTTCTCCTTGCCATTTGCTGAGTCCATATACATTAAGCGGTTGCGGTTCATCTTGCTCATTGTATAAGTCTTGTTTTTCTCCATCAAATACATAGTCTGAGCTGAAGTGTACCAGCTTGATTTGATTTTTTTCGCACACGTTAGCCAATTGCCCCGGTGCAATGGCATTTACTAATAAGGCAGTCTCTTTATCTTCTTCAGCGTTATCAACAGCATTGTACGCTGCACAGTTTATCACGTAAGTAGGCTTGTATTGGCTAATTAAAGCTTGCATAGCTTCTGTGTTTGTGATGTCACCAGCTTGCTCATCAGGTGCCAAATAGTCTATATTATGCTTGGTACAGTAATTCACAAATTCTTTTCCCAACTGACCAGCTGCTCCTAAAATAAGATGTTTATTTTTCATAAGTAGTATTTCTTTTGAAGGTAATATCCCTTTTCTCCAAGTAATCAAGAATAAAATTGAAAGCTTCTTCTTTGGCACCAATATATTCAGGGGGGCATATTCCTTTTCTTTCAAACTTGCCTTCAACCAGCAATTCCGCGGCTGCAGCGCAGGTATATCCGGTAGTTCTGGCCATGGAAAGCGTTTGGGTAGCTTCGTTGTACCTATCAATCATAAAATAATCATGAATCATTTTTTTATCTGCTTCTTTTCCTTCTATTTTTATGGCAAGCACGCTTAGGTCCTCATCGCCAGGTTTTATTTTCCATTGTTTAAAAAGTAATTCACTGGTTACATCCAAAGGTGATATTGAAGTACCATTTACTGTAATGGTATTATCTGAAAAAAAGCCGCACTTTTTGAGCATTTCTAAATATTGTGTGGTGCCTGGATAACGCATGGTTTTTTCTAGCAATTCAGGTACAGGGATGGTTTTTAGTAAGGTACGCAGTCCATCAGTATTAAATGCTTCAAGTGTGCCTAATCCGGGAATTTCAATTAACTCCAGCTCGCTCAAAGCTTCTTTTGTTACTACTTTACCGTTTTCTACCATTCTGGCAGGCCGGGTATATTCCTCAATAACATCTATAGGGCTAAATACTGCTTTATATTGAAATGGCCAACTTCGCTCAACCGGTAGACCTGCTACATAACAGCGAAAACTTTCTACCTGCATGCGTGCATGGTGATACCCTAAAACAAGATTGCCTAAACCAGGAGCCAGTCCACAATCTACAATAGCCGTTACATCATTTTTCTTGGCCAGTTCGTCTAATAAGAAAGGATCTTCCGGAAAAAAGGAAATATCTACCACGTTTTTGCCGGCTGAAATTACTTTTTCCAGTATTTTGAAACCCGTGTGGCCTGGCACCGCAGTAATAACCAGCTCACTATTTTCTAATATCTTTTCAGCATTTTCTTTTAAAATATTGGCCTTTGAGAAATGAATAGGTTTGGGTAAATTACGCTCAAATATATCAATAACCGTAACTGAATGATTTTTACTTAGGTCAATTGCTATGGCGCTTCCTACATTTCCACCACCAATTACAGTTATTTTTTTTTTCATGGGCTTGTTTTTTGTAGGTCAAATATAATGAGCATTATAAAGTAAATAAAAGCTTTCCAAAACTTTTCAGACCCTAATTTGCAAACTTTACAACTAATTTCCCTATTGATTGACCATTTTGTAAAGTTTCGTGAGCTCCAATGATATCTTCCGGTTTATATTCCTTAAAAATAATAGGGTTTAGTTTATCTTCTTCAGTGAGCTTAGCTAAAAAATTCAAGTCTTCGGGTTTGTTTTTTACCATCATTAGTTGATAAGTAGGCTTTCTAAATGTATGCTTTAGTTTGGTTATAGGATTTGGATTAAGGCTGATGAATGCCCCTTTTTTATTGGTAATTTTTTTTGCTTTGCTGTACACATCACCTCCATTTACATAAACCTGGAAAAAAGCATCATATTTCAGGTTTTCAGCAAAAACGTCCTGCTCATCGTAGGCTATAAAATTTTGAGCCCCCTGTTTTAGGCAATAAGCGCGATTACGGGAATGACTTATGGCAGTTATTTCAGCCTCAAAATATTTTGCCAATTGAATAGCTGCAGTACCTACCCCTCCTGAGGCCCCGTAAATAGCCACTTTCATTCCTTTAGCAATTTCAGCTTTGTCTCTTAGTGCTTGTAATGCCGTAAGATAAGCACAGCCCAAAGCGCTGGCACGGGCATGAGTAATATGCTTTGGCTTTTGGGCCAGGTATTTTATCGGAATGTTTACAAAAGAGGCCGATACGCCACCGGTTATATCTTCAAAGTAGCCAAACACTTCGTCGCCTACTTTGAAAGACGATTCGCTGGCAGGCAATTTATCGATTACGCCCGAAAAATCGGCACCGGTAAGTTTAGGGAAATTTGTGCCACTGAATATTTTTAATGCACCGGCTCTAATTGCTATATCTCTGGGGTTTAATGCCATGGCATTAATTTTTATTAAGGCATGCCCTTCTTTCATTTTCGGAGTTGGCAGTTCAGAAACTTCCAAAACATTGGGTTTACCATATTGGGTATAAATTATTGCTTTCATTTGCAAATGTTAAATTTGAAATTTCACAAAAAAAACAACCGGGAATAAAGTTTGGTTAGGCTACCTGTTTATTGAGAGGCTCACCTTTTTTGCTCATCAAACCATAAGTTGCCACTACAGCAAAACAAAGTAACGGCACAAAAAATGCCAGGTGGATGCTTTCCATGTAAGTAGAGACCAAACCTTGAATTGCGGTAAGTACAGCACCACCCAGAATGGCCATAATTAAACCCGATCCCGCAATTTTACTGTCTTTACCCAATCCCTGCATGGCTATCCCATAAATTGTAGGAAACATCAATGACATGAAAGCTGAGATAGATACAAGGGCATACACTGCTAAAAGGCCACTGCCAAATATTACTACCAATGAACTGAGAATAGCCATAAAAGCAGCAGCAGTAAGTAACACACCTGGTTTTATAAATTTCATTAACCCGGTAGCTATAAATCTGGATACTGTAAAGGCGATGAGTGAATAAACATAATAATCGGCCGCTGTATCTTCTTCAAGATTTAATTCCTGCATTACGTATCTGATAGTATAAGACCAAACGCCAATTTGCGCGCCCACGTAAAAAAATTGAGCCACTACTCCCCAGGCATAATGAGGTATCTTAAATATTCGTTTTAAAGTTGGCAGCAAATTAATTTTGGTATCTTCATCAGACATTTTGGGCATTTTGGTAAAGGCAATTAACAACCAAATGCCCACCAGCAGAATTCCAATACCAACATATGTCATCGTTACAGCATCTATTTCAACTGTCTGAATAGCTCTTAATTCTTCTGCAGACATTAATTTTCTTTCTGCTTCACCAGCTTCATTAAGCTTTGACAATATAAATACTTTGCTTAATAATATCCCGGCTATAGAGCCGATGGGATTAAAAGATTGAGCCAAATTTAGCCTGCGAGTAGCAGACGATTCCGGCCCCATTGCCAGTATATAAGGGTTTGCCGCTGTTTCTAAAATTGAGCATCCACTGGCTAGTACATATAAAGCAACCAGGAAAAAAGCATAACTTTGGGCGTTTCCTGCCGGCAAAAAAAGTAAACATCCGCCGATATAAAATAATAATCCTAAAAGAACTCCCGATTTGTAAGTAAACTTTTTAATAAAAATAGCCGCGGGTAAGGCTAAACAAAAATACGCGCCATAAAAAGCCATTTGTATAAACGAAGTTTGAAAATCGCTCATGCTCTTTATTTTCTTGAAGGCGGCTAACAAGGTGTCGGTAAGATTATTGGCCATGCCCCACATGAAGAATAAGCTTGTGATCAAAATAAAAGGCCAAATAGGGGTTTTGAATTTGGTAGGAGCAGAAGTGATTGTTTTTGCCATTATGTTTTATTTCGTTTTTGAGGAGCAATATTAGCAATTTATTTACAATTATTTTTGCCAAGAGGATATCGTTTACTGTTCAAAAGCCAAAATCTATACGTATTTTCCACATTTCCTATACCGAATTATTGCTATCAAAATCCATGTATTTTGGTATCAACATTAGGTTATAACTGCCGCTGATAATAGTAAAACAATCATAAAAAATTACCGACATGAAAAATTTAATAATAATCCTTATTTTAGTATTTTCCTTTGTAGCTTTAGATGCAAATGCTCAAATTGCAGATGATAAAAAGGGTCCGATGGTTAAAAATTACAAACCCTGGAAAAACCCTACGCCTCCAAAAGAGGTTTTGGTTAAATCGAGCAAAAAGAAGATGATGGGCCCAAAATTCAAAAATCAAAAGCCCGGTAAAGTAAGAAAGTATTTGGTGATAAAAGAAGCAAATACGTCAACCGCGGATAAGAAAGTAATGGGTCCTAAAGCAAAAAATAGAAGACCTTAAATTCAAATTAGGAAATAATTATTTTAATATTTAAAAAAGTGCAGTAATTTCGCGGTTACTGCACTTTTTTTGTAAACAATTTTGAGGACAACTGATTTGAGTCTTTATAACTGCAACCAATTTATATTATGATATTAATAGCATTTTTTATAGGTCACTGGTATACATCATTATTTTGTCAAACCTTTTTTTTGCATAGGTACGCCGCGCATGGGCAAGTAATCCTGAATAACTTTTGGCGGAAGTTTTTTCATATCTGCACATATGTATTTCAAGGTGCTTCCTATTTAAGCCCCAGAGCTTACGCTGTGCTGCATCGTATGCATCATGCTTTTAGCGATACAGAGAATGATCCTCACTCTCCTCATCATACTCACAATCCTTTTAATATGATGTATAAAACAAAAGAAATTTATCAGGGATTGTATGAAAGGAAAATTTTACCTGACGAAAGATTTGAAAAGAATATTCCTGAATGGGAAACGCTGGATAAGGTAGGAGATAGCTGGTGGAGCCGTCTAAGTTTTGGAGTATTGTATGTGGCACTATATGTAATGGCTATTTCTGTATTACAATTACCTGGTACGCATTGGGCCATGTATGCACTATTACCTTTACATTTTGCTATTGGTCCTTTGCAAGGAGCTATTGTAAATTGGTGTGGTCACAAGTATGGTTATTCTAATTTTGATAACCACGATAAATCCAAAAATACCCTTTTTTGGGATGTGTTTCTAATGGGTGAGTTATTTCAAAATAATCATCATAAATTCCCAGCAAGTTCTAATTTTGCCAAAAGATGGTATGAGTTTGATCCACTATATCCAATATTAATTACCTTGCATTATTTAGGAATTGCACGAATAAAAGATTATAAAAGAAAGAAAAAGAAAGTAGTCGCTGGGGTTTAAACAATATCCTGCCTACTCTTAAAAAATATAAAAACCCCGTGTTTTGCACGGGGTTTTATATTTACTTTGGCTAAACATATATTTTTCTCGTTATTAACCTCCGGATTTTTTGGCTTTATACCCTTGATCTGACAATATTTGAACAACCTTATCCCTATGGTCGCCCTGCACTAATATTTCTCCATCTTTAGCTGAACCACCTACCCCGCATTTTGACTTTAATAATTTTCCTAAATCTTTTAAGTCATCATCCGAACCAGCAAATCCGGTGACAAGCGTCACTTTTTTACCTCCTCTGGATTTTTTATCCAGCATTACTTTCAAATTTTGTTGTTGTGGAGGTATGGTTTCATCTTCTTGTGGTTGATCATCTTCGTATTCATAATCGGGGTTAGTTGAATAAACTACTCTACCCAGCTTTTTTTTATTCTTCTTACTCATGTCAATTTCAATTAAAAAATTTCTAAATCACACCTTTTCCTACTTATTCATCACAATTTTCAATCCTCAATTTCATCCATCAATTTATTCTCTGCCAGTGGGTTAAGAAACATTAAATCATCATAACCGGCTATATGGTCGAAACCGGCTTTTTTAAAAAAACCCTTTAATTTAAAATAGGCAGCCTCATAATCTTTTTCCATTTTTTCTACATTCATCATGCTAAACCATTCTTTATCTTTATCGATAAGTAGAAGATCTCTAAACTGGATAGGGTTCATTTTAGCAATTATCAATCCCATACCGTGTCTGAATCGGTTATAAATATCTTTCAAAATTAAGCGGCCCAGTCCATTACCTCGCCATTCCGGAAGAAGTTCCAGGCGACTGATTATGCACAAATCCGGAAATAGCAAAGGCGTGTAAGTGTCGTAGTAATCTAAAATGTCTTGCTTGGGCGAGTATAAACTTGTATCGAAAGTAGAAGTGCCTACTTCGTTTAAAATTTCCTGTGATTCAAATATTTCTTCAGCAATATAACCATACTCCGCAGCCAGCATCAGCCGTACGTGGATTACTTCTGTTTTGCCTATTTTTTCACATGCAAAACCATTCTCATCTTCATTATAAATGTCTCCCTTGTAGGTTGTGACAAATTTTGTTTCATCAAAAACCCCTGGATACGAACTAAATTTATACTGTATTTGAAAATAATCTCCCATGTTTTTGAAGCTGCAATGAAGATATTATTTAAGTTAGTTATTTCTTTATTAATATAAAAGTAAACTTCCTTTAATTTTTAAAGTCATGTTTGGCAATATGGTTTACGATCGGGAAGTAAAATTGCAGTATTTCTAAAAAAGTGATACTGAAAATACTTTCTGGTAAACAAAAATATTGAAATATTTGAGACTATTAAGTAACAAATAAATTTATTGTTCGTCTTGGCTGAAGAAATATGTACCTGGAAGATTTTCAAAATAGAGTTTTACCGGTAAAGAATAAGCTTTACCGTTTCGCACTTCGATATTTGCTAGATGAAGAAGATGCTAAGGATATTGTGCAGGAGGTTTTTTTAAGAATTTGGAATAAAAAAGAATTGATGCAGGATTATAAAAACATGGAAGCATGGTGCATGACAATGGTCAAAAATCTTTGTTTAGACAAATTAAGATCAAAGCAATATCAAGCTTCTAAAATGAAAGTAGAAGTGGATATACAATTAAACGAACAGTCGCCTTATGATAATGTGGCTATAAATGATACTATGCAAAATCTTAAAGAATTTATTGCCTTGTTACCCGAAAAGCAGCGTTTGGTATTTCAATTAAGGGATATATCAGGACATAGTTATCAGGAAATTTGCGATATAGCTGCTCTCGATATGAGCCAGGTGAAAGTGTACCTGCACCGGGCCAGAAAGTTTTTAAAAGATAAATTGCAAAATATGGAATCGTATGGATTATAAAGAAATAGAACAATTGTTGGAGAATTACTGGCAGGCAAATACTACTTTACAAGAAGAAGAAAAGCTAAGGAATTACTTTTGTTATGGCGTTGTGGCCGAGCACTTAAAACAGTATAAGCCACTATTTCAAAATGTTGCCGAAAGCAAATCAATTGCTGACAATGCTTTACTCAATGAAGAATTTGATCAGCAGATGATTGCAAAGATAAAGAATCATGAAAAAAGTGGCTGGTGGCAACTGCTTAATCAGCCTGTAAAAATTGCGGCTTCAATAATAATTGTATTTACCGTAGGTTGGGTAGTGTACTGGCAAAGCCCGAGGGCTACCGTAGAAGATAATAATCACGTTACTATTAGCGATCCTCAGCAGGCATATAAAGAAACTAAAAAGGCGCTATTGATGATTTCAGTAAATTTAAACAAGGGAAAGAAGCACGCCATCGAAAGTCTTGGCAAGATGGATAGTGCACAAAATATAATCAAGGGAAATAAAAATTTATAATAATGAAAAAGTTGATAATTACATTTTTGGTATTTGCCACTTGCTTTACGGCAAATGCGCAGGATGATGCTATTGGTAAATTCTTCGATAAATATCTTGATGATGATAGATTCACCTCCATTTATGTAAGTGGTCGTATGTTTGAGATGTTTTCTGAAGTGGCGGAAGACGAGGAGCAGGAAATGCAAAAAATGACAAAAGAATTAAAAGGTTTAAGGATTTTGTCCTCCGATAAGATCGATGGAAAAAAAATGTATAATGAAGCCATTAAAAGCTTATCAAGCAAAGGCTATGATGAATTGATGAAAATATCGGAGGGAGGTCAGGAAGAATTAAAATTTATGGTAAAGGGAACCGGTAGTAGTATTGATGAATTGCTGATGCTAGTAGGAAACGAGCAAAACTTCTTTTTCATGAGTATTGTAGGAAATATTGATTTGAAAAAATTGAGCAAATTAGCATCCAAAATGAATATTCAGGGAATGGATCAATTGAAAGAACTTGATAAGCAACACCAATAAGCATTTAAACAATAATTGCAATATGCCTGTTTTTTGATTTAGAATCAAAGAGCATAATTATGAAAAAGAATAACAATATTTTTGTATTTTCAATTGTTGCCTTGGTGATGGGGGTTGTTGCCGGAATTATTTATGCCCCGGAAAGTGGTAAGCGTACCAGAAAAAAAATCAGGAGAAGATTTAAGAAAATGGAAGATGAGTTCAACGATATTTCCTACTCCAGCAAGGAAGTTTACAACGAAGTAAAAGACACGATTTTTAATCTTAGAAATACCTCTGAAGAAGCCATAAAAAATTTATTACATAAAAATTAATGAAGCATTCTTGTATACTTTAGCTATACATTGGTCGGTTGTAGGTATTCCTCAGCCGATTTTTTTGTTAAGATAACTTTTCTCTTCTTGATTATTGCCAATTTTTTCTTGTATGTAAGTGAACTTTTAAAAAATATGTTGTAAAATTGAATTTTGGAATTTAATCATCCAATCTTTATAAAAAAGTATCGTTTTAACCTCAACATATAAAACTCATTTACTTATGGAAAAAAATAATAAAAAAATCGTTTCCCGACGAAACTTTATAAAAGGTTCTGCATTAGCTGCAGCAGGCTTTACAATTGTGCCGCGGCATGTGATAGGTAAAGGCTACAAAGCACCTAGCGACACTTTAAATATTGCAGGTGTAGGCGTAGGAGGCATGGGCTTTGCCAACTTAAAAAACATGGAAAGTGAAAACATCGTTGGACTATGCGATGTAGATTGGAAATATGCTAAGCGAGTATCCGATTATTTCCCTAAGGCCAAAACCTTTTGGGATTGGAGAAAAATGTATGACGAAATGGGTGATGATATTGATGCCGTGGTAGTAGCTACTGCCGATCATACCCATGCTATAGTAGCAGCGCACGCCATCACCATGGGCAAACACGTGTACGTGCAAAAACCATTGACTCACTCAGTATACGAATCACGATTACTTACCAAGCTAGCTGAGAAATATAATGTGGCTACTCAAATGGGTAACCAGGGTGCTTCCGGAGCTGGAGTAGCCGAAACTTGTGAGCTGCTCTGGAGCGGTGCTATAGGTGAAGTTACACGAGTAGAATCATTCACTGATCGTCCTATCTGGCCTCAGGGATTGAACACACCAGAGCAAGGTCACTGGGTACCTACTACTTTGGACTGGGATTTATTCACAGGTCCGGCTGAAATGGTACCTTATAATGAAATTTATCATCCATGGAACTGGCGTGGCTGGTGGAACTATGGTACTGGAGCTCTAGGCGATATGGCTTGTCATATATTGCACCCGGTATTTGAAGGTTTGAAATTAGGCTACCCAACCAAAGCTCAAGGTAGCTCTACTTTATTATTGAGAGATAGTGCACCTAATGCGCAGTCAGTTAAATTGACTTTCCCTGAAAGAGATAAGGTGGGTAAAATGAAAATGCCGGAAGTAGAGGTTTACTGGTACGATGGTGGTATTAAGCCTGAATTACCAGATAATTGGCCTGCCGGTAAAAATCCTAACAAAGCTGGTGGCGGTACTTTCTTTTATGGTACTAAGGACATATTGCACGCGGGATGCTACGGTGTACAACCCGAATTGCTAAGTGGTAATAAGCCTACCGTGGCTAAAACCGAGCGTAGAGTAGAAGAGGAGCTCGATAAAGCCTGGAACAAAGGTGCTCACGAAGCAGATTGGATACGCGCTTGTAAAGAAAGTGCCAAGAATAGGAAACCTACAACTTCTGATTTTGCAGAAGCTGGTCCATTCAACGAAATGGTGGTAATGGGAGTAATGGCCGTAAGATTACAAGGTTTGGATAAAGAACTTATGTGGGATGGTCAAAATATGAAATTCACTAATCTTTCAAATGATGAAAAAGTGAAAACTGTTATCAAAGATGGTTTTGAAATTCACGATGGTCACCCAACATTTAAAAAGACCTGGACTGATCCTGTGCCAGCATTAGATTATGCCAATGAGTTGATTAAGCATACTTACAGAGATGGCTGGAAACTGCCAGATATGCCTGCTTAATAAAACGTATTTATTTTTACAAGACTTAAAGAGGTTTGGATTTATTTCAAACCTCTTTTATTTGTAAGTCACAATAGAATAAATAATAGATCAATATCTCTGTAACTCACAAAAGTGGGTGAGTTGTGTAAGTATAGCTTTTGAAATTTATTATTTTGCTTCCATTTCGTTACCATTATCATGGTTAAGAATTTATTCTTTACTAATTTCGCAGCTTGATATTTTATAAAAAAATAATGCTTAAGTAGTTATGAGATTCCTGCTATCTGTCAGTTTATTATTTTTAGCTGTGCTTTTGCAAGCACAAGCACAGCCCAAAGACTCAATGCGCACCTATGAGCTAAAAGATATTGTAATACAAGAAAATAGGTTGCAAATTGCTTATTCCGACTACGCCAAAAATATTGATATTATTACCAAAAAGGATATTGAAAAAATACCGGTAAATAATTTATTCGATGTGCTTAGTTATGTGCCTGGTCTCGATGTACGGCGCAGAGGAGTGGGAGGGGTGCAAGCCGATCTTTCCATTAGGGGAAGCACTTTTGACGAAACATTGGTTTTGCTCAACGGTATCAAATTGTCTGATCCTCAAACCGGTCATCACCTAATGAACCTGCCGTTTGATTTAAATACAATTGAAAGGGTAGAGGTATTGAGAGGAAGTAGCGCCAGAATCTTTGGACAAAATGCTTTTGCCGGTGCAGTAAATATTATTACCAAAGTGCCAGACGATAATTACGTGCAAGTGTCGAGTTTTGCCGGTGTAGGACAAGCCGACTCTCGTGGTTCCGATACCACTTATTACGATGTAGGTGTAGGCGTTAACATAGCCTACAGTCAGGAAAATTTTGGTCAGTTTGTTTCTGTCAACCATCAGCAATCTAATGGTTACCGCTTCAATTCAGATTATGAACTAACAAATATATTTTACCAGTCTTATTTAAAAGCCCTGGGTGGTAAATTCAACATTCAAGCCGGTTATTCTGACCGGGAGTTTGGAGCAAACGGTTTTTATTTTATGGATAGAGAACGTGAAAAAATAAATACAGCGCTGGCAGCAATAGAATATAACCGAGCACTGGGTGAGAATTTTAGCATCATGACCCGGGGCTATTTTCGCAGTAATAAAGACAATTATAAACTATTTTTCGATCAGCCTGAAGTTTTTCATAATGTACACCTTACGCGTGTGTGGGGAGGTGAGGTGCATTCCAGCCTCAAGTCAGATCTAGGTCTTACCGGTATTGGTTTAGAGGTGAGAAGTGAATCAATTAATGGCCTGGAAGAGGAGCAATTGGCAAATAACCCTTTGCTGGATGATGATAGCCGGGTAAATGCAGGGTTTTTTCTTGACCATCATTTTGAATGGGGTATTTTCGATGTGATTCCCGGATTTTATCTCAACTGGCACCAGGATTATGACTGGCAAATTTTTCCCGGTATCGATATAGGCGCACAAGCTACACCCTGGCTGCGCTTTTTTGCCAATATGGGCAAAACCTATCGCGTTCCTACATTCTTCGATCTTTACTATGCATCTCCTCCGGCTGGTACTTTTGGCGACCCTAATTTGAGACCCGGGGAAGCATGGATTTACGAAGCCGGTGTTCAATCCAGGTTTGATCAGCTTACTTTAGATCTCAATTATTTTCATCAGCAGGGTATCAATACCATTGATTGGGTGAATGATCCTGGTAATGAAGATGTTATCTGGCAAGCCAGAAATTTTTCCAACGTGCAAAAAAACGGGATAGAAGCTGCCATTTCCTGGAGTAACCAATTACAAAATGATTTTGATATCAAAGCTTTGAGTCTCAATTACACCTATCTCGATTCTTATTTGCAAAACAGTCAGTTCACCTCGCGATATGCCATAAGTCATTTCAGACATAAACTGGTGGGAAATGCTAATATTCAATTAATAAAAAATTTGGATGTAGCAATTGGTTATCGCTATTTTACTCGTCCTGAATTTGACGATGAAAGTATTTTGTCCGGTTTGGATGAACAAACAGGCTATCATTTATTAGATGCTAAATTAAACTACCGTTTACCAAAGTTCAATTTGTTTTTACAAGCGGATAATTTACTTGATACTTATTTTATAGAAGTAGCCGAGGTGCCTATGCCAGGTAGGTGGTTTAGGTTAGGATTGCAATATCAATTTGATTTATAATTTTTGTTCGCAGGTATAAATTTTGCTAATTTAGTAATCGTTTTAATTTTTTATAGAAGATATTTGTATTGGAAATTTCATTGAATAAAATGTAAATTTTAGCATGAGCTCAAAAGTTGCAAGTATAAGTTTGGAAATAGCAAAAAGGGCGCAATTATTGGCCACTTTGGCCATGACGGCTCTTGGTTTTCTTTTACCGTTTGCTATTCATTTTTTTCCAACTTTTCAAGGTACTCCCGTTGGAGCCATGTTCATCCCTATGTTTTACATGCCATTCATTGCCAGCTTATTCTTTCGATTTCATGTGGGTTTTATTGCCGCTGCCTTGGCACCAGTATTAAATTATGCCATTACCGGCCATCCCACCATCAATTTGGTTACCATACTTACCATAGAAATGTCGGCTTTTGTTGTAGTCGCCTTTTTTTTAAATCATCATAAACTTTTCAGATACATAAGTGCACCTTTATCGTATTTAATTGTAAAAGTTTTTTCACTGTTGCTGCTTACCATCATTCCTTCGCTGATAAGTATCGCGCCGATTGATTTTTTTATAAATTCAATTTCTACAGCAGTACCAGGTATTGTCATTTTAACTTTATTAAATCTAATACTAATAAAATTTAAAAAGTAAACTTAGCATTTTTTATCTTTGGTAATAAACCGGTTAACAATAAAGACTAGATGGTTGATATTACTTTTACTGAAGTTAGTAAAAAAATGAAAGAATACAACTGGCCAGCATTTGATGCAGTGGTTGGAATTGCAAGGGGCGGCATAGTGCCGGCAAGCTTGATCGCGCACCAGCATCAATTGGAATTACACCTGTTACAAGTAAACTATAGGGATGATGCTAACAATCCACGCTATAAAACTCCGATTTTATTATCAGATACTAATCCATGGGATGCTATTTCGCTCGATAAGAAAATATTATTAGTGGATGATGTCTCAGTAACCGGCACTACCATGAATTTTGTACTGGATTATTTTAAAAATCACCAGGTAATAACATTTGCCTTAAAAGGTAAAGCTGATCACGTGCTTTTTCACGATATAAAATCTTGTGTAAACTGGCCCTGGAAAGTGAATAAACCCAAAAATGAATAGTTATGAGTAAATTAATTCCTTTATTACTTTTATCTTTTTTGATAATTTCAACTGATGCTATAGCCCAAAAAGAAGATACCACCCAAACTTATGAATTGGATCAGGTGGTGATTACCGGCACCCGTATCAAAAGAGAAAAAGCTAAAATACCCAACAGCGTAACAGTGGTTGGTGAGCAGGAAATAGATGAAAGCGGCTCAGTAAATGTGTTACCATTGCTCAGCAATAAAGTACCAGGCTTATTTCTCAACGAAAGAGGCATGGTAGGTTTTGGGGTAGGGCCCCGCTCCGGAGGAGGAATAAGTATGCGGGGGCTCGGCTCCAGCGGCGATCCTGCCAATACAAGGGTGCTGGTGCTGGTAGATGGCCAGCCGCAGTTTATGGGGGTTTTTGGCCACCCAATCCACGATGCTTATTTTAGCACTAATGTAGAAAGAGTAGAGGTAATCCGAGGACCGGCCTCAATTTTATACGGGTCTAATGCCATGGGTGGTGCTATAAACTTGATTACCAAAAAGCAAAAAAAACAAGGATATCATTTGGGGGCCGAGGCTGGTTACGGATCATTTAACACTCAGCAATACAGCGTGCAGGGTGGCCTAAAAAGTGGTAAACTTGATGCATCGTTTGCGGCAAACCATGTGTATACCGATGGTCATAGAGAAGATGCAAACAATGAATTTAGTACCACCGGCATTTATGCATCTATTGGTTATCGGATGAATGACCATTTTAAGTTACGACTGGATGGTAACGTAAGCGACTCTTACTTTTATGACCCGGGAACAGTCACTGATCCGATACAGGCAAACAATAAATTCGACTTTTTGCGTGGAAGAATTGCTTTTTCAGTGGATAATGTGTTTGATCGAATAGAAGGATCACTTCGATTTTTTAATAATTTTGGTGATCACGTATTTGCCGATGGTTTCAACTCCACTGATATAAATCAAGGGTTTACTTTTTATCAAAATTTCAAACCATTTGCCGACAATGTATTAACGTTGGGAGTAGATTATAAAAGTTTTGGTGGGCAGGCTAGTGGTGGACCTTTTACAGTAGATGAATTAATTAATGAAACCGATTTATATCTATTAGTACAACAATCTTTGAAAAATCTGAATTTGAACGCAGGGGTACGATTAGTAAATAATTCCATGTTTGGCACCGAATGGATACCGCAGGTAGGTGCCAGCTATAATGCCACGACTGCTACCACCTTCAAAGCATCAGCATCCAAAGGGTTTCGGAGCCCGGCTCTGGCCAATTTGTACTTCTTTCCCTGGTCTAATCCGGATTTAGGACCGGAACGCATGTGGAACTATGAGGTGAGTTATCTGCAATCGTTTATCGAGGGTAAAGCTAGTTTTGAAATTACCGGATTTATTGCTCGCGGTGATAACCTGATCCAGGTGGGTAGACCAATGCTGCCCACCATCAATACCGGTGAGTTTGAACATAAAGGAATTGAGTTTGCCGGTGCTTACCGTTTTGCCAAAGGCTTCAACTTTACTGCCAATTATTCTTACCTGGATATGGAGAGGAGGTTGCCATACGCACCAGGCAACCAGTTGAACATGCAAGTGGATTACCATAATAACAAATGGCGCATGCAAGCTGCAGTGAAGCACGTGGATGATTTGCTGGTAGGAGCCGTTATGATGCCTGTTGATCTCGATGCTCCGCTGGAAAATTATACATTATTAAACCTAAGCGCTAGTTACATGCTAATTGATGGCCTTTCTCTATTTGTAGAAGCCAACAATTTATTAGACCAGCAGTATCAAATTGATCGCGGGTATCCATTACCCGGTGCTAACTTTATGGCTGGCATAAAGTATCGTTTACACGATTTTCAATAAATTAAGATCATATTCAAACTTTGGCTTTAAATTGTTGTTGCTACTCCAATAACTTATAGCAAATGGCAGATCATAAAGTAATAATTGTAGGTGCCGGAGTGGCAGGCCTGGTAGCCGCTATCGAATTGGAAAAGCAAAATATTGCCCCCTTGATTGTAGAAGGTACCGACAGGGTAGGAGGTAGAGTAAAAACAGATTCTTTTCAAGGTTATCAACTGGATCATGGATTTCAAGTGTTGCTTACAGCTTATCCGGAAGCTAAAAAATACCTTGATTATGATAGTTTGAGTTTGAAATATTTCAATCCCGGTGCCCTTATTTTTCAAGGACAAAAACAAATTAGACTATCAGATCCACTGCGGCAACCAAGCCAGACTTTTAACACCTTGTTTTCTAAGGCTGGTAATTTTCAAGATAAACTACTAATATTTAAGCTTTCGCAAAGACTGAAAAAAGATAGCTTGTCTGATATTTTTAGTAGAACAGAAATGACTACCCGAGCCTATTTAACCTCTTATGGTTTTTCAGAACAAATTATAACTAATTTTTTTCAACCTTTTTTTGGTGGTATATTTTTGGAAAGCGAGTTGAATACTAGCAGCAGAATGTTTGAGTTCGTTTTCAAAATGTTTAGCCAGGGTCACGCGGCTATACCTGCTGATGGCATGGAAGCTATACCCAGGCAATTAAAAAGTCAACTCAACTCGACCGAGTTTCTTTTTAACTTTAAGGTAGTGGCAGTGGAAGATAAAAGGGTAGAACTGGACGATGGTAATGTGCTTACCGCTGATGCCGTGATCATAGCTACCCAACCCGACAAAATTTTGAAGAAAATGAAAGGGCAATTCCCTGGTTATCAGCAAGTAACCAATTTGTATTTTGAGGTAGATCAAAGCTTTATTCAAAAACCCGTGATTGGCCTGATCCCCAAAAATGGGAAATTGATCAATAATTTTACCTTCATGTCTGATACTGCAAATGGTTATTCAAAAAATGGCAAGGCACTACTTTCCGTATCGGTGAATGGTATTCATGAAATGAGCGAAGAAGATTTGAAGACTAAAGTGGTGGCTGAGCTGACTGAGGTTTCCGGCTATTCAGCGGATGCTTTTCACCATTTGAAAAGTTTTTATATAAAGAACGCGTTGCCTAAGATCAATGATTTACATTATGATATGTATGCCAGTGAAACCAAGATATTTGAAAATATTTTTCTGGCCGGTGATTACCTGCTCAATGGCTCGCTCAACGCGGCCATGGCATCGGGCAGGAGCGCGGCACTGGCCGTAAATGAATATTTGATGCGGCAATCCTAATACAAATTATCTGCCTTTTAAATCATTAAATGACCAAAAATGGTTTTATGACTACTCATTGATTTATTCTTTATTATATTTGAATAGAATGTATAATTATTCTTTTTTATACTATTGATTAATTAAACCTTTACAATATGACTAAACAAATATGGATCAGTGTATTAGCAGTGATGGTATCATGCTTTGCTTATGCACAAGAAAAATTGACTTATCAAAAGCCGCCTCAAGATATTTTGGCCCTGGCGGATGCACCTTTGGCTCCTTCGGTACTGCTCGATGACAAAGGTGAATACATGGTGATGCTTTATCGGGATCAGTATAAATCTATAGCAGAGCTTTCGGAAGATGAAATGCGATTGGCTGGATTACGTATAAATCCTAAAACTAACATTGGCAGCCGCACCACTTATTACAATAATGTGGAATTGAAAAAGGCCATGGGTGAAGAGGTGATGAAAGTGCAGGGCCTTCCGGAAAATGCTCGTTTGGCTAATTTTCGATGGTCGCCAAAGCAAGACATGATAGCCTTAACCAACACCACAAGCGAAGGGGTAGAAGTTTGGGTGCTTAATATTGCTGAAGCCGAAGCCACCAGGCTAACCGGGCCAAAAGTAAACGCCAACATGGGAAACCCAATTGACTGGTTTGCTGATAACAGCGCGTTGTTGGTAAAAATGCTTTCCAGCAAAAGAGAGCCTTTGATTAATACCGGAGAAGCGGTACCTGACGGTCCTACTATTTCAGTAAGTGAAGGAGAAAAAGCACAAAACAGAACTTATCAGGATTTGCTAAAAAATAGAAATGATGAGCATAACTTTGAGCAATTGGCGTTATCTGAATTGTATAAGGTAGATCTGAATGGAAATAAATCAGAATTTCTAGCTTCGTCCATGTACGATGATATCAGTTTTTCACCCGATGGAGAATACGTGATGATCAATACTATTAAAAAACCATTTTCATACCTGGTACCTTATTATCGTTTTCCGTTCGAAATCAATATATATAACAAGGAGGGTGCACTGGTACAACAAGTTAATGATGTGCCATTGCAGGAAGTAATGCCAAAGGGATTTATGGCAGAAAGAACTGGTCGGCGAAGCATGAGCTGGCGAAATGATAAACCATCTACCCTGATTTATGTAAAGGCATTGGATAAGGGAGACCCGGAGGTAGAGGTAGATTACCGGGATGAGCTATTTTTATTGGAAGCCCCTTTTGACGGTGAAGGAGAGTCAATGTTTAAAACCATTAATCGCTATGCCGGTACTTATTGGGGCAATGATGAGGTAGCCATAGTAATTGACTATTGGTGGAACACCCGTAACACTAAAAATTACATTATTGATCCTTCCAATCCGGAAAAAGAAGCAAAAGTAATATTTGACAGGAATTACCAGGATCGATACAGTGATCCGGGAAGCTATGTAACCACTAAAAATGAATTAAATGAATCAGTGCTAGCCATAGAGGACAATAGTCTTTATTTAATGGGAGAAGGATTTAGTGAGAAAGGACAGTTTCCTTTCGTGGATCAATTGAGTTTGGCATCTCTGGAAACGGAGCGACTTTATCAATCAGATTATACTAATAAGCTAGAATCTTTACAAGAGGCTATTGATATTGATAAAGGTGAAATTTTGGTACGAATTGAGTCCAGTAGTGAGTATCCCAACTATTACATTCGAAATATAAGGAAAAAAGATAAGCTTACGCAAATAACAGCTTTTGAAAACCCGTTCAAAAGCCTGCAGGATGTACACAAGGAAGTAATTACTTATAAGCGAGATGATGGATTGGAATTGGACGCTACGCTTTATTTACCGGTTGGCTACGACAAAGAAGAGAAAGAAAAGTTGCCCATGATCGTTTGGGCTTATCCGCGCGAATTTAAAGATAAGAGTAGTGCCTCACAGGTTACCAGCAATCCCAATGAGTTTACCTACCCCTGGTACGGGTCGCCTCTGTACTGGCTTACCAGAGGCTACGTGGTGTTAGATGACGCTGCCTTTCCCATAGTTGGAGAAGGAGAAGAGGAGCCTAATGATTCTTTTCGTAAGCAACTGGTAGCTAATGCACACGCGGCTATCAACGCGGTAGATGAAATGGGGTATATAGATCGCGATCGGGTGGCAGTAGGCGGCCATAGCTATGGTGCTTTTATGGTGGCCAACCTGCTTTCGCATAGCGACTTGTTTGCTGCCGGCATTGCTCGCAGTGGGGCCTATAACCGAACGCTGACTCCTTTTGGTTTTCAAAGCGAAGAACGCAGCTACTGGGAAGCCCCGGAGGTGTACTACAGCATGTCTCCCTTTATGCATGCCGATAAAATGAAGACACCACTATTGCTGATCCATGGAGAAGCTGACAATAATAGTGGTACCTATCCATTGCAAAGCGAACGCTACTTTAATGCATTAAAAGGGTTGGGCGCCACAGCCAGACTGGTTATGTTACCGAAGGAAAGCCATGGCTACCGCGCCGAAGAAAGCATATTACATATGCTTTATGAGCAAGACCGCTGGTTGGATAGGTATGTAAAGAATAAAGGAAAAGAAATGCCTACTTCGAAAGGTGAAAGTGGTGCTTCGGAATAAGGATTTGATATGATTTGTTTGAAAAAGCCTCTTGTGACAAGAGGCTTTTTTTTGGTTTAGTGGGAATTATTAAATAGCCCATGCACGTAAAGATAGTCTATGGTTCATGGGACTTTCTATACGTTGGAATCTAAAAATAGACCAGGTAGAATATATAAATATAGCTTCATGAAAAACGATAGTATTTTGTTTGTAAGAAAAATAAACGATATCCTATATACCGGAGTATATCATAAGGATCGCTTATATTGGCTAGGTGATTCTTCATCCTATGGAGGTGTTAATTAATAGATATTGGGAAGATGTAGGTGTTTTCTCAGGCGCTGATTCAATTATTTTGTATGTTAAATAGTAGTTT
>Ga0207419_1000191_pt1 | contig 49780 bp, 46 predicted proteins | sample ElkSloMetagenome_4_FD_184723 | JGI IMG/M metagenome (GOLD analysis project Ga0207419, IMG submission 184723) | Hot spring microbial communities from Elkhorn Slough, Monterey Bay, USA - MD2A (version 2) | ecosystem: Environmental > Aquatic > Marine > Intertidal zone > Estuary: Microbial mat ...
CCGCCGGGCCGGATGACGGCCCGGCGGGAGCGTGGAGCGCGCTGTGGCGACAGACCGGATAGAACTCGCCGCGATCACCGGCGCGCATGGCGTTGCTGGAGAAGTCCGGCTCAAGCTGCTGGGCGAGGGCATAGAGGCCCTCGCCGCGCATGACACCTTCAACGGGGGCGCGCTGACCCTTGCCAAGCTGCGCTCCGACAATAAGGGCGGCGCGATCGCGCGTTTTGTCGAGATCGCCACTCGCACCGAGGCTGAGAGGCTGCGCGGCACCGCGCTCACCGTCCCGCGGGCCGCGCTCCCCCCTCTCGGGGAAGGCGAATATTACCATGCGGACCTGATCGGCCTCGCGGTCGAGACCGATGCGGGCGAGACCGTGGGCGAGGTTATCGCGGTCGCCAATTTCGGCGCCACCGATATCGTCGAGATCCGCCGCGACACGGCTCCTGACAAGGGGCCGGCGACCTTCATGGTGCCGATGACGGAGCAGGCGGTGCTGCGCTGGGACGAGACACGCATGGTGATTGGCGCCGCCTTTGCCGAATGATTTCGGGAACCCGGGGCCGCGCGCACGCGCTGGTGAGGCATGAGACCCATCCCCGCCGCTCTTGCCAGCGCACTTTTCGCGATCGGCGTGACCGGCTGCGACACCGCCCCTAGCGAGCAACCCGTCGAACCTTCGCCCAGCCCTGTTGAGACAGAGATGATCACCGTCGAAGGGCGGATCATGGAAGGGACCGAATGCCCGGTCCTCGTGACCCCTGACGGCGCGCGCTATGCCCTTGCGCTGGGCGAAGCCGATTTCGGCCCCGGCGATTATGTTCGCTTCACCGGCCCGCGTGCCCAAGCGAGTGTCTGCATGGAAGGCGAGGCGACGCTAACGCCCGACTATATAGAAAGCATCGATCCTCCCGCGCGCGACCGCGACCCGGCCCGCGCGGGAGGTATCGCGCTCGACGTCGCCTATATTACCGGGGCCTGGGTCGCCGAGGGGGTCGATGCGACCTGCGACCGGCCCGATTTCGAGATCAGCAAAAGCCCCGGCGCGATCGTGATCGAGACGCGGGTGAACGGGACGCCCGAGACCGCGCGCGTCGTTCTGGGCGACTATCCGCGCATCGACTGGGACGACCCGCTTCCCGACACCCCGATCGAGGCGCGGGGCCCCGACGGGCTCGCCGTGCTGCGCCCCGCGACCGACGCGGCCTATGATCCGATGGAGATTGCCGGACACAGGATCGCGGGCGATGGGGCGGTCTTCGTGAAATGCGCAGGCTGATGCGTCATGAAGGACGCGATTCTCGCAAATCCAAAGATTTAACCTTTGTTACACCGCGTAATCCTGCTTCGCGAGAGACCAGTCTCGGCCAAGATGCTTGCGTCGCGTCATAAGGTGATTGCGTCAGACGCAATTATCTTGCGTTTTTCCCGAAAGGCTCTGCTTCGGTTGAGATAAGTGCGGCACCGTGTTCTAATTCGCGCACTCGACAATTCGGGATTATCGCTTCGCGAGGGCAGCCTCCGCCGGAGCGTGTTCCCGCGCGCCTGCAACGCTTTATCAGAACGGGGAATGGACTGTGGAGAAGACCACGATGAACACCTTCGCGCCCGAACGCCAGCAGGATTACGGGGAGGACCCTCATGCCGTGCGCGAATCCGATGTCTATGTGAACGAATATGTCCGCGGCTTCGTCGAAAAGTGGGACGAGCTGATCGACTGGGAAGCCCGCGCCGAGAGCGAGGGCAAGTTCTTCATCGACCTGCTGCGCGCGCGTGGCAAGAAATCGGTGCTCGATGTCGCGACCGGCACGGGGTTCCATTCGGTCCAGTTGCTCAAGGCCGGGTTCGACGTGTTTTCCGCCGACGGTTCGGCCGAGATGCTCGCCATGGCGTTCCAGAATGCGGCCGACCACGATTTCGTGCTCAAGACCGTCCATGCCGACTGGCGCTGGCTGAACAAGGACGTACACGGCAAGTTCGACGCGATCATCTGTCTCGGCAACTCCTTCACCCACCTGCATGACGAGAAGGACCGCCGCCGCACGCTTGCCGAGTTCTACGCCGCATTGAAGCATGACGGGGTGCTGATCCTCGACCAGCGCAATTACGATGAGATCCTCGACAACGGCTTCAGCTCGAAGCACAAATATTACTATTGCGGCGACCAGGTCACGGCCGAACCTGAATATGTCGACGACAGCCTCGCGCGGTTCAAATATTCCTTCCCAGACGGTTCGGACTATCATCTCAACATGTTCCCGCTCCGCAAGGAATATGTCCGCGACCTGCTGCGGGATGTCGGCTTTCAGCGCATCCACACCTATGGCGACTTCCAGGACGACCACGAGGATGCGTGTCCCGACTTCTTCATACATGTCGCCGAGAAGGAATATCTTGCAGATGACGAGTGAGGCGATGACGGGCGAAGCGGGCGTCGCGGTCGCGCGCGACTATTACGACAGCAGCGATGCGATCGAGTTCTACTCCACCATCTGGGGCGGCGAGGACATCCATGTCGGCATCTATGACGACACGCGCGACATCCGCGAGGCAAGCGCGACCACGGTCGATACCATGGCGCGATTGCTTTCCAGTGTGACAGGGGCCAGTGAGACAGGGGCCAGTGAGACAGGGGCCAGTGAGACAGGGGCCAGTGAGACAGGGGCCAGTGAGACAGGGAGCAACCTGTCGCAGGCTCATATGCTCGACATCGGTTCGGGCTATGGTGGCGGGGCGCGGCGGCTCGTCTCGAAACACGGTGCAGGTCATGTCACATGCCTCAACATCGCCGAGGAAGAGAACGCCCGCAACCACAAGCTCACCCGCGAGGCGGGGCTGCTCGACCGGATCGATGTCGTCGACGGCTCGTTCGACGCGCTGCCCTTCGATGACGGGGCTTTCGACGTCGTGTGGAGCCAGGACGCGATCCTACACGCACCCGACCGCGGCGCGGTTCTGGACGAAGTCGCGCGGGTGCTGAAGCCAGGCGGGCGCTTCATCTTCACCGACCCGATGCAGGCCGACGGGCTTTCCGACCCCAGCGCACTCCAACCGATCTATGACCGCATCCATCTCCAGAACCTCGCCAGCTTCGGCTTCTACCGCGAGGGATTGAAGGCGCGCGGGTTTCAGGAGGTCGAAGTGCAGGATCGCTCGCGCCAGTTGCGCAACCACTATGCCCGCGTCGCCGAGGAACTCGACTCACGCCGGGGCGAACTTTCGGCGAGCGACGAATTCGTCGACCGGATGATCGCCGGGCTCGGCCATTGGGTGCGCGGAGCGGACGAGGGCCGGCTGACGTGGGGGATCATGCTCTTCCGTAAGACCTGACGGGCTGGCGACACCGTTCGTCCGAGGCTAAGGAACGGGCGGGGCAGCGCTTGGGCGCGCCCCGCCCGTTTCGTGTTCCGAGGAGGAAAGCCGCCATGTTCGAAGCGCCCGAATGGCTGTGGTGGGTGATGCTGATCTCGCCGCTGATCCTGACGCCGATCGTCGCCAATATCGCGCTTGCCCGCGCCAAGGAGCGGCCCGGGTTCGGCGCGATGATCGGCATCGGCGCTCTGGGTGCGGTTCCGCTCGCTCTGTTCATGGCCGCAACCCGAGAGGGCGGGCTGGGGGGCGGGTTCGTCTTTGCGCTTATCGTGCTTGCGGTCTGGGGCAGCACGGTCGGCGCGGCGCTGGCGAGCTATGTCGACTGGCTGCGGCGCGAGGATGCCAAGCGGCGGCCGCCGCGGGATCTGACCGAAGTCGAATGAGTTTCGCCGCCACCATCCTGACGCTCTACCCCGAGATGTTTCCGGGGCCGCTCGGCACGAGCATGGCGGGCCGCGCGCTCGAGCGGGGGGACTGGACCTGCGAGGCGCTGCAGATCCGCGATTTCGCAACCGACAGGCACCGCACGGTCGATGATACGCCCGCAGGCGGCGGGGCGGGGATGGTGCTCAAGTGCGACGTGATCGCGCGCGCGGTCGATCATGCCACCGCGCTGCAACCCCAAGCCCCGATCCTCGCCATGACCCCGCGTGGCCGACCGATCACGCAGGCGCGCATTCGGGAACTCGTCGAAGGGCCGGGCGTCACGATCCTTTGCGGCCGGTTCGAAGGCTTCGACGAGCGCCTGTTCGAGGCCCGCCCACAAATCGAGGAAGTGAGCCTTGCCGACATCGTGCTTTCGGGCGGAGAAGTCGCTGCGCTGGCCATACTCGACGCTTGCATTCGGCTGCTTCCCGGCGTAATGGGCGCGGCTTCAAGCGGCGAGGAGGAATCCTTCGAGGACGGCCTCATCGAATACCCGCATTACACCCGACCTGCGACATGGGAAGGGCGCACGATCCCCGAAGTGCTGCGATCGGGGGATCATGCGAAGATCGCCGCCTGGCGCAAGTCCATGGCGCGCGAGACGACACGGTTACGCAGGCCCGATCTATGGGAGCGTCATGGGGACGCTCCGGACCGGTCTGCCTCTGGCGCGCAGCGTGAAAAGAAGGAATGGGACCAGTGAACCTGATCCAGCAAATCGAAGCCGAGGAAATCGGCAAGGTCGAACGAGAAATTCCCAGCTTCCGGGCCGGCGACACCGTGCGTGTCGGCGTCAAGGTCAAGGAAGGCAACCGCGAGCGTGTGCAGAACTTCGAAGGCGTGGTGATCGCGCGTTCGAACCGCGGCATGGGGTCGAACTTCACGGTGCGCAAGATCAGCTTCGGCGAGGGCGTCGAGCGCGTCTTCCCGCTCTACTCGCCGATCATCGACGACATCACCGTGGTCCGCCGCGGGGTCGTGCGCCGGGCGAAGCTGTATTACCTGCGCGGCCGCACCGGCAAGCGCGCGCGCATCGCCGAACGCCGCGAGAACGCTCCCAAGGCGTAAGCCGAGCGCTCCAAGCGAATCCAAAAAGGGCGGCTCCGCGAGGGGCCGCCCTTTTTCGTGCGCGAGCCTTTGCAATTTGCGCGCGCTTTCGTCATGTCGGCTGCCAGCAATGACGAAACGAAGGGGCCGTCCTTGAAATGCGCTTGTCGATACTTGCAGCCGCAGGTGCTGCGATCCTTTCTCCCCAGCCCGCTCTTGCCGACGACACCATGATGGCAGAGCCCGAACTCACCTTCGAGCGGGTCTTCGCCTCGCCCTCCCTGAACGGCCCCACGCCGCGCCAGGCGAAGCTGTCGCCTGACGGCAAGTACCTCACGCTGCTCAGGAATCGCGAGGACGACCTCGAAAGGTACGACCTGTGGGGCTACGACACCGCGACGCGCGAATGGCGCATGCTGGTCGATAGCGAGGCGATTGGCACGGGCCGCGAACTGTCCGAGGACGAGAAGATGCAGCGCGAACGCGCGCGGGTCGGGAACCTCAAGGGCATCATCTCCTATCAATGGGCAAGCGACGGGTCGGGCGTGCTCGTGCCACTGGACGGCGACCTCTATTTCGCCAATCTCGACGGCAGCGTGACGCGGCTGACCGACACCGAGGGCAGCGAACTCAATCCCAAGCTTTCGAGCAAGGGCGGGTTTGTCTCCTTCGTGCGCGACCGCCAGCTGTGGGTCGGCCCGTTCGGAGAGGAAGCGCGCCCGATCACGCCAAGGGAAGCGGACACGATCCGCTGGGGCGAAGCGGAATTCGTCGCGCAGGAGGAAATGGGCCGCCTCACCGGTTACTGGTGGTCGCCCAACGACCTCAGGATTGCCGTCCAGCGCACCGACGAAAGCCCGGTCGGCATCGTCACCCGCGCCGCGATCGGGGCGACGGGTACGAAAGTGTTCGATCAGCGATATCCGGTGGCGGGCTCGGACAATGCGATCGTCGAGCTTTACGTGATGGACCCCGACGGCGGCAACCGGGTCAAGGTCGATCTGGGAGAGGAAACCGACATCTATCTCGCCCGTGTCGATTGGGGACCGGACGATTATCTGTATGTGCAGCGCCAGGACCGCGCGCAGACAAGGCTCGAGATGCTGCGCGTCGATCCCGCGACGGGCGCAAGCGAGATCTGGTTCACGGAGAAATCCGCCCGGCCCGATTACTGGATCAACCTGTCCGACAATTACCGTTTTCTGAAAGACGGCAGCCTGCTGTGGTGGTCGGAGCGGTCGGGCTTTGGCCAGTTCTATCGCTTCGATGGCAGCGAATGGACCCAGCTGACCCAAGGCAATGCGCCTGCGACCAGCCTCGACGGTGTCAACGAGGAGGAGAACGCGCTTTTCTTCACCCGGGTCGATGACGTGCTGACGACGCAGGTCTACCGCGCCGCACTCGATATGGCGGTGGAACCCCAGCGTCTGACCGATCCCGACTACACCAACAGCGCCAGCATGGACGCAAAGGGCCGCGCATTGCTCGTGACGAGGTCGAAACCCGACCAGCCGCCGCAGAGCTATCTCGCCGGGCGCGAAGGGCAGCGGATCACCTGGATAGAGGAAAACGCGCTCGACGCCGATCACCCCTACACGCCGTTCCTATTGAGCCATGTCATGCCCGAATACGGCACGATTCCGGCCGAGGACGGGACGGAGCTTCACTACATGATGCTCAGGCCCGAGATGGAACCGGGGAAGCGATATCCCGTGTTCTACTACCACTATTCCGGCCCTGGCCCGCAGCTGGTGAACAAGGGTTGGACCGGCGCGCTCGCGCAGGCGGTGGTCGATCGCGGCTATATCTGGTTCGCGCTCGACAATCGCGGATCGGCCAATCGGGGCGTCGATTTCGAGCAGCCCATCTACCGTGCGATGGGCGGCGTCGAAGTGCGTGACCAGAAGGCCGGGGCCGAATGGCTGAAAAGTCGGTCCTTCGTCGATCCCGACAAGATAGCGATCTATGGCTGGTCCTATGGCGGCTACATGACGCTCAAGCAGCTCCAGGCCGATCCGGGCCTCTACGCCGCGGGCATTTCGGGCGCGCCGGTGACCAAGTGGGAGCTTTACGACACCCATTACACCGAGCGCTACATGGGCGATCCGAACGAGGTTCCCGAAGCCTATGCAGCGGCGAGTGCGATTGCGAATGCGACGACGATCAGCGACCCGCTGCTTATCGTCCACGGAATGGCGGACGACAACGTCGTATTCGAGAATTCCTCGGAGATCATCGCCGCGCTGCAGGAAGGCAACGTCCCGTTCGAAATGATGCTCTATCCCGGCTACACGCACCGCGTATCGGGCGAGAACATCTCGCCCCATCTGTGGAACACGATCTTGCGCTTCCTCGAAAGCCACGATGTGACGCCGCCGGAATGATGCGCGAAGGTGCCTGCTGCCCCATTATCCGGGCGGAATGACCTGAGGCGCGCAAGACATGGTTGTCGCCGCGGCGCGAGTCGCTATCTCGCTCACGGCGACACAAAAGGAGAATGCGAATTGGGCTATCGGGTGGCCATCGTCGGGGCGACCGGCAATGTCGGGCGTGAAATGATGCAGATCCTCGCCGAGCGCGAGTTTCCGGTGGACGAGGTCGCGGCGGTAGCCTCCGGTCGCTCCACAGGGACCGAGGTCGAATATGGCGACACCGGCAAGATGCTGAAATGCCGGAACATCGAGCATTTCGATTTCGCGGGCTGGGACATTGCGCTGTTCGCGGCCGGAAGCGGCCCGGCCAAGGAATACGCGCCCAAGGCAGCGGCCGCAGGCTGCGTCGTGATCGACAATTCCTCGCTCTACCGCATGGATCCCGACGTGCCGCTGATCGTGCCCGAGGTGAACCCGGACGCAATCGACGGCTATACCAAGCGCAACATCATCGCCAATCCCAACTGCTCGACCGCGCAGCTCGTGGTCGCGCTGAAGCCGCTCCACGATTTCGCGACGATCAAGCGGGTGGTGGTCTCGACCTACCAGTCGGTCTCTGGCGCGGGCAAGGCGGGGATGGACGAGCTGTTCGAACAGTCACGCGCGATCTTCGTCGGCGATCCCGTGGCCCCGGCAAAGTTCACCAAGCAGATCGCATTCAACGTCATTCCCCATATCGACGTCTTCCTCGAGGACGGATCGACCAAGGAGGAATGGAAGATGGTGGTCGAGACCAAGAAGATCCTCGATCCCAAGATCAAGCTCAATGCGACCTGCGTGCGCGTGCCGGTTTTCGTCGGCCATTCCGAAGCGATCAACATCGAATTCGAGAAAGAGATCTCCGCGGAACAGGCGCAGGACATCCTGCGCGAGGCGCCGGGCATCATGCTCGTCGACAAGCGCGAGGACGAGGGATACGTCACCCCCGTCGAATGCGCGGGCGACAGCGCGACCTACATCTCGCGCGTGCGGGAGGACCCGACGGTCGATAACGGGCTGACCCTGTGGTGCGTCTCCGACAACCTGCGCAAGGGCGCGGCATTGAACGCGGTGCAGATCGCCGAACTGCTCGGGCGGCGGCATCTCCAGAAAGGGTGAGCGCGATGCGGTCTGCCATTCTTGCCGGGGCCATGCTGGCGCTTGCCGCCTGCGGAAGCGAACCCGAGGAAGCGTCGCTCGAGGAGACGCCGGCCCGGCAGGCGATCGAGGCCGATGCCGTGCGCCTTTCTGGCGAGGGCTTGGCGGTCGGGGGCGAGGCGTTCTTCTTCAATGCCGGACGAAACGAGGTCGAGACCGCGCTTGCGAAGGTGCTGGGTGAGCCGAGCCGGAGCGACACCAACACCGAATGCGGGGCAGGCCCGATCGACTTCACCGATTTCGACGGCGGGCTGACGCTGCATTTCCAGGAGGCTGGGCTCGTCGGGTGGAACTGGCACCTGCCTTATGAGGGCGATGCTCCCACGGCCGAGAATGTCGCGCTTGCGGGCGGAGAAATCCTCGGCGCCTCGCGCGCCTCGGTAGAGGGGCGCGAGGGTTTCGCGCTTGTCGAAGGCAGCACTCTGGGCGAGGAATTCGTGCTCGCCAGCGGTGTGGGCGGCTTCATCGAGGACGGCGAGGTCGCGATGCTGCACGCCGGAACCCAATGCTTCTTGCGATGAGGCGGGACAGGCGATGACACTGGCTTGCGACCTCTATTTCAGCTTCCGTTCGCCCTATTCCTATCTTGCGATCGGCCGCTACCGCGCGATGACGCAGGAATACGATCTCGACATTACGCTGCGTCCGGTCTGGCCGCTCGCTGTGCGTCAGCCCGATTTCTTCGAGCGCAATCACCCCAACTGGCTCGGTTACACGATGCGCGACATGATGCGGGTGGCGCAGTTTCACGACATTCCCTTCGGTCCGCCCATGCCCGATCCGATCGTGCAAAACGTCAACACCCGCCAGATCAGCGCCGACCAGCCTCATATCAGGCGGATCACTCGGCTCGGCCAGGCTGCGGCGCGGCGGGGCAGGGGGATCGCCTTCGCGCACGAGGCGGGCAAGCTCATCTGGGGCGGGGCCACGGGCTGGAACGAGGGCGAGCATCTGAAAGGTGCGGCCGAGAGTGCCGGGCTCGATTTCCCGCAGATGGAGGCCGAGGCCGTGGACGATGCCGAAGCGCTCGATGTCGAAATCGCCGCCAATCAGGCTGCGCTCGAAGCCGCTGGCCATTGGGGCGTGCCGACCCTCGTCTTCGAGGGCGAACCGTTCTTCGGGCAGGACAGGATCGAGATGGTGAAATGGCGGATGAAGCAGAAGGGCCTCGCGCCGAGGGCTGCGGAGCAGTGAACGTCAGCCTCTCTGCGATCGGCCATGTGCGCGGCGGGCGCGATAGGGTCGAGGACGATCTATGGGGCCGGGTCGAGGCGGTGATCGAACTCGACCCCGCCCGCTTCGGGCCAGAGGCGCTGGAGGGGCTCGACGAATTCAGCCATATCGAGGTGATCTTCCTCTTCGACCGGGTCGACGAAAACGCGGTTCACACCGGCGCGCGTCACCCGCGCGGGATGAGCGACTGGCCGTGCGTCGGTATTTTCGCCCAGCGCGGGAAGGACCGTCCCAACCGGCTCGGCCTGACCACCTGCGAGGTCATCGGGATCAAGGGCCTGTCCCTTTCCGTGCGCGGGCTCGATGCGGTGAACGGCACGCCCGTTCTCGACCTCAAGCCGGTGATGAGCGGCTTCCGCCCGCGCGGAGAGCTGCGTGAGCCGCAATGGGCGCGCGATATCATGAAGGATTACTGGTGAGCGATCACACGACCACCCATTTCGCCTCGTTCGACGGTACGAAGCTCGCGCTTCACCGGCAGGGCGAGGGGCGGCCTGTCCTGCTGCTCCACGGCCTGTTCTCGAGCGCGCAGATGAACTGGCTCAAATGGGGCCATGCCGCACGGATCGCCGGTGCGGGTTTCGAGGCGATCATGCTCGATTTCAGGGTCCATGGCGAAAGCGAAAGCCCACGCGAGCCGGAACGTTATCCAAAGGACGTGCTGGTGCGCGACGTCGCGGCCCTGGCGGAACATCTCGGTCTGGAGGAGGGCGACTTCGACCTCGTCGGCTTTTCCCTCGGCGCCCGCACCTTGCTTCATGTCGCCGCACGCGGGGTTCTGTCGCCCCGGCGCATGGTCGTGTGCGGGATGGGCGTCACCGGGCTGACCGGGTGGCAGCAGCGCGCGGCGTTCTTCAAGCGGGTGATCGACGAATTCGACACGATCGAGCGCGGCGATCCCGCCTGGCAATCGCGGCAATTCCTCAAATCGCAGGGCGTCGATCGGGTCGCGGCGCGGCTGCTGCTCGATGCGATGGGCGATCTCGAACTCGAGGCGCTCGAGAACGTCGCCTGCCCCGCTCTCGTGGTGTGCGGCGCCGATGACCGCGACAACGGCTCGGCGAGCCACCTTGCGCAATTGCTGCCCGATGCGCGCTACGAGGAGGTGCCCGGCGCACATCTCGACAGCGCAACCCGGCCCGAATTGGGCAGGGCAATCGTGGATTTCCTGAAGGACTGACGTCGAAGGGAAATTAGTGGGCCCCCGCCGCAGACGGATCGGCGGGGGCCCGGGCTCTCCGGCCTCACGGGGGCTATGGCCGGTGAGCGTACCGATCGTCGCAAGGATCGGTATCGGTTTTCGTTGTCTAGTGGCAGCGACATTATCTCATGTCATTCAAGGAATCCAGCAAAATGCGATGCGAGCTGCTTAGCAATAGAGACAGGGCGTTCGCGACTGCGCTTTGACGCGGGTCCGTCACCCGTTATGCTCGTTTCCATGAGATCGAGGGACATGCCGGAGCTGCTCGCACTGACGGGGGCAATGCTGCTAGCAGCCGGATGCGCAGCCGTACCAAAGCCGGACGGGGCGGCAGGCGCGGGCAATGTTTCCGCCCCGGCAACGCTGTTCGTCGCGGGCAAGCGCGGAAACACTCTGTCGAAAATCGCTCTTGAAAGCGGGGAGGAAGTCCTGCGCAAGGACAGCTGCACCAATCCGCACGAACTCGCGACTTCGCCCGATGGCATGTTCGTGGCGCTCGCCTGTTACGGCGGGACGACCGTGGACCTATTTTCGGCAGCCACGCTCGAACGGGTCGCCAGCATCGATCTCGGCGAAAATGCCCGCCCGCACGGGATCGTGTGGCACGAGAGCGGCGACATCTTCGTCACCGCCGAGGGACGAGGCTCCCTGTTCCGCATCGCCGGCCCGCTTACGGACGAACGGGCCCTGTTCGAATTCGCCACCGGCAAGGAAGGCAGCCACATGCTTGCCGTCAGCGCTGATGCGAAGACGGCATGGACCACCGATCTCGGCTCGCGCACGGTGACGCGGATCGACCTCGTCACCCGCCGCGCGCCTTCTTCGGTGACGGTGGGGGAGGAGCCCGAAGGAATCGCGCTCGCCCCTGACGGAGGCACACTGTGGGTCTCAGCGCGCGGATCGAACCAGGCCTTCGCGCTCGATCCCGTGACAATGAAAGTGCGCGAGACGGTCGCGACCGGGCGCTTCCCGCTGCGGATCGCGATCCGGCCCCAGGGCGATGTCGCGGTCACGTCGGACCTGATGGACGGCTCGCTCTCGGTCATCGACCTCGACGGGGCGAAGGTTGTCCGTACGATCCGCGTCTCCGGTCCCGAGGCGGCGCAGGACCGGTTTCAGGTGACGATCCTGTGGTCGGACGACGGCCGGCGCATCTATGTCGCGGAGACCGCGAGCGACACCATCGCCGAAGTCGATTACGCCAGTGGCACCGTCCTGCGCCGCCTTGCGGCGGGTGAGGGCGGGGACGGGATGGCCATCCTGCCGTGAACCCCTTTCCCGATCCCCCCCGCATCCTGCCCGTCGTCGGCTGGCGCGAAATGGTCGATCTGCCCGAGCTCGGCCTTGCGCGGATACCGGCCAAGATCGACACAGGCGCGCGCACATCTTCGCTTCACGGGCAGGTGATCGACGAATTCGCGCGCAACGGCGAGCAATACGTGCGTTTCGCGGTCGACTGGGACGGCGAGCGGCATGAATGCGAGGCGGTTCATGTCGATATTCGCGGTGTCACCAGTTCGAATGGCGAAACCCAGCGCCGCTATGTCATCAAGACCCCGCTGACGATCGGCGAGGTTCGCTTCCGCGCCGAGATAAGCCTGGCCGACCGGTCGGACATGAAATTCCCGATGCTGGTCGGCCGCTCCTCGCTGCGTCGCCGCTTTGTCGTCGATAGCGGATATTCATGGCTGCAATCTCGCGGCATGGAGGCGGTGAAGGGACATCGGCCCTGACCCGCCGGCCCGATTCGCCCCCGTTTCACTCAGACCAAGGTTTGCCTTCATGAAAATCGCGATGCTGGCCCGCAATCCGAACCTCTATTCGCATATCCGGCTGAAGGAAGCGGCGGAGCAGCGCGGGCACGAGCTCGACATTCTCAACACGACCCGCTGCACGGTCCATATCGCGAGCCATCGGCCGGAGGTCTATTACAACGGCGAGCCGATGATCGGTTATGACGCGGTGATCCCGCGTATCGGGGCCTCGATCACCAATTACGGCCTCGCGATCCTCAGGCAGTTCGAGATGCGCGGCTGCTGGCCGCTCAATGAAAGCGTCGCGATCGGGCGCAGCCGCGACAAGCTGCGCAGCTTGCAGATCCTCGCCAAGCACGGGCTAGGACTGCCGCTCACCGCCTATGCCAACGATCCCAAGCAGGCCGAAGAGATCATCAAGGCGGTCAAGGGCCCTCCGGTCGTCATCAAGCTGCTCGAAGGAACGCAGGGTATCGGCGTCGTGCTCGCCGAGACGATGTCGAGTGCGAAATCGGTTATCGAGGCGTTCCGCGGCGCGAACGTCAATATCCTCGTGCAGGAATTCATCAAGGAAGCGGGCGGGACCGACATCCGTGCGCTTGTCGTCGGGGGTAAGGTGGTGGCCGCGATGAAGCGCACCGGGGCGGCGGACGATTTCCGCTCCAACCTTCATCGCGGCGGCAGCGCGCAGGTCATCAAGATTACGCCAGAGGAACGCTCCACCGCCGTGCGCGCGGCCAAGCGGATGGGGCTGAACGTGTGTGGGGTCGACATGCTGCGGTCCAATCACGGCCCCGTCATCATGGAAGTCAATTCATCACCCGGCCTCGAAGGCATCGAAAGCGCGACGGGCAAGGACGTTGCGGGCCAGATCATCGCCTTCATCGAGGCGAACGCGAAGGTTGGCAGGACCAAGACGCGCGGTCAGGGGTAAGGGCCCGGGGCGCCTTCTCCGCCCGAGGCCTGGCCCGTCTATCCAACGGTCATCCAGCGCCGGGCGATCGCGCCTTGAAATGAGCATGAAGTGCAGCGCAGAAAACGCGTTCACGACGCGCTCTCCACCGAAATGGCGCTCGCGAGCGGCTTCATGCCGGTTTCCTTCGAGCGCTGATGCGCAAGCGGAACGCTTGAATCATGCCGCTCGCAATTGCCCAACGAACCGCCGGGTCGAGCTTTCGAGCCCCTCGACATGCTTGAGCAGGGCGGCGGCGGCGCGGTCGATTTCGGCGGCGAGTTCGCGCGTCGTTTCGGCGGTCCCTTCGAGCGAGCGGCTGCGCTGTGCCATGGTGCCGATATCCTCGGCGGCGCTGCGGGCGTAGTTCTCGATCGTGTCGGCCGATTTGCGCTGGCCCTCCACGTCCCAGCGTATCGCGTGCGCGGCCTGATCGAGTTCGGCGATGACCTCGGCGATATTGTCGAAACTGGTCTGCGCATCCATCGTGCCAGAGCGGATGCCGGACAGGAAGGCGTCGATTTCGGTCGCAGCGTTGCCCGCCTGCCGGGCGAGCGACTTCACCTCCTGGGCGACGATGGTGAAACCCTTGCCCTGCGCACCTGCGGAGGCGGCTTCGATCGCGGCATTGAGCGCGAGCAGATTGGTGCGCTCGGCGATGCGGGCGATGGCGCGGGTCGCCTCGCCGATCGTGTCGGAATGCTGGGCAAGCGAGCCCACCGCCTCACCGCCCGAGGAGGAACGCTCGGTCGCCCGGGCGGTCAGTTCCTTCTGCTGGCTGACATTGCCTGCAATGCTGGCGATCGCGCCCGAAAGGTCCGCGATCCCGCGCGCGACGGTACCTGCCGCCTTGTTCGCCTTTTCGGCCGCCCCTGCGACTTCGCCCGCGCGCACGCCCGCCTCCCGCGCCACCGCGTCGAGCGCCTTGGTCGTGCGTTCGAGCAATTGCGCCGTCGCGACCAGCGAGTTCGTGAGCCCGCCGATCGTGTTTTCGAAATCGCGCGCGATGCCGGCGAGGGTGCTGCGGCGTTCCTTTTCGGCGGCGCGTGCAGCTGCTTCGCGTGCCTCGCGCTCGTGCGCGATGAGCGTGCGCGCTTCCCTGAGCGCAGCGCCCTTTTCGCTGAGTTGTTCGGCCAGTTCGACGCCCTTCGCGCGCGTCTCTCCCAGTACGGTGAGCGAACGGCGCAGCACGTCCGCTATGAGCGCCAGCGTTACCGACGCGGCGGCGAGAGCGATCACGTGGATGGAGATGTCGCCCATGTGGACCTCGCGGCCATAGGTCCATTCGGGCGCGAGCAGGCCGAGCGCAACGTGGTGGAACGCTATAAGCGCCCCGGACAGCATGATGGGCCGGGAATCGCACGTCCAGACGAGCGCGGCGAGGGCGGGGAAGAAATAGAGATGCATCTCCATCTGAAGCCCGCCTGCATCCATCACGGCGATGAGGAGGGCCGGTTGGGCCGCGGGCACCACCGCGACGGCAAGCCGGGCGGCGCCGTCCGTGCGGCCCGTGCGCTGGTGAAGCGTAGGCAGGGCGTTGGCGAGTGCGCTCAGGAGGGCGGCAATGATCGCCTCGCGGCCAAGCGGAAGGGCCAGCACGGCAAGCATGGCGGTGACCGTCCAGCCCGCGATGACGATAGAGACGAGACCGCGCTGCCTGACGCGCCCCACTTCGCTGTCCATCCTGTCCGCCTCCCACCCTTTGGCCTGCCCATCTTGTGATGAGCGCCGGGCGGGCGGGCCCTGCAGGGGATCGAGTGGCCCGCCCGGATACCCCGGACAGGCCCATTGTGACGCAATCGGGTTAGCGCGCCCGAGCCGCGGTCCTGCGTATGTTTGCGGTGTGGGGTGGCCTGCGGGCTCGCCACACCGCAGCCGGCGTCACCGGAAAGGCGGTTCGTTGAATGCGCGCAGTTTCCTGCTGTGGAGCCGGTCGCCTTCGTCGCGCAGGCGCTTGCACGTCTCAAGCCCGATCTGGAGATGCGCCGCGATCGCTTCCTCGTAGAACTTGTTGGCCTGCCCCGGCAGCTTGATCTCGCCGTGGAGCGGCTTGTCCGAGACGCACAGCAGCGTGCCGTAGGGCACGCGGAAGCGATAGCCCTGCGTCGCGATGGTCGCGCTTTCCATCTCGATCGCGATCGCGCGGCTCTGTGAGAAGCGGAAGGCCGAAGAGGAATAACGCAGTTCCCAGTTGCGATCGTCGGTGGTGACGACCGTGCCGGTGCGCATGCGCTGTTTGAGGTTCGCGCCCTGGACGCCCGACACTTCCTCCGCCGCGCCGGCAAGCGCCTGCTGCACTTCGGCGATGGGCGGGATCGGAATCTCGGGCGGCAGCACGTCGTCGAGCACGTGATCGTCGCGCAAATAGGCATGGGCGAGAACGAAGTCGCCGATCTTCTGGCTCGAACGAAGCCCGCCGCAATGGCCGATCATGAGCCAGGCATGGGGGCGCAACACGGCAAGGTGATCGCAGATCGTCTTGGCGTTGGACGGACCCACGCCGATATTGACGAGCGTGATGCCGCGCCCGTCCTCGCGGATGAGGTGATAGGCGGGCATCTGGTGGCGCCGCCAGGCGGTGTCGCTGAGCTGCTCCTGCGCGTTCTCGGCCGCATCGGTAATGTGCAAGCCGCCCGCGCCGGTCAGGTCCGTGTAGCCGCCCTTGCCGATCTGTTTCGCGCCCCAGTTCACGAATTCATCGACATAGCGGTGATAGTTCGTGAAGAGGATGAAATCCTGGAAATCCTCAACCCGCGTGCCGGTGTAATGGGCGAGCCGGGCAAGCGAGTAGTCGGTGCGCAGAGCGTCAAACAGCGAGAGCGGCATGTCGCGCTCCTCGTCGAACTCGATCCCGTCGGCGAGCTCGTCGCCGATGAGGGCAAGGTCGGTCGACGGGAAATATTGCGCGATTTCCTGCGGCGCGATGCCGACCATCGCCGCACCCGCCTCGCCGTCGAGGACATAAGGGAAGGGGATTTCCTGGCGCGACCGGCCGACGGTGACGTTGATCTCGTATTCGGCCGCGATCAGGTCGAGCTGTTCCTTGAGGTAGGGCGCGAACAGGTCGGGCCGGGTGATCGTCGTGGTATAGGTCCCCGCCATTTCGAGCCGCCCGAAAGCGCGGGTGCGGTCGTCGGCGTCGGCTCCGCTCGAATCCCGGCCCGAATAGCGCAGGGTGAGTTCGGGATAGGCATAGCTTCCGTCCTGCCGCTTGCGTGCCGGCGGGATCGTACCGTCGCGGCCGAAGGCGATCACGTCCTCGCGCAGGGTCTTCACCGCGTCGGAATAATGCTGCTGCAATTGTTCGAGGATGCTGGAGATCGGGGTCATGGGCGCAAAGCCTAACGCTGGAATGTGAAGGATCGAAGGGGAAGGAGCCCGTTTACAAGAAGGGCGCGAAAGCCGATCGACCTCCGCGCCCGTCCCGTGTTCGTCGTAAGGCGAGGAGGCTTACAGCTCTTCCTCGTCGTCGCGGTCCGGATCGGTCGCTTCGATCTTGGCCTCGGTCTCGCTCATGCCCTCGGGCGTGTCGACGCCGTCCTCGAGCAGTTCGGCCGGGATCTCGCCGGGTTCGAGATTAGGGTCGACGCGATTCGCCTCGGCCTGTTCCTCGATTTCGCGCTGCTCTTCCTCGAACAGCTGGGCGAGCACATCGACGCCCTGCGACTGCAGTTCCGCCTCGTCGTCCGAGCGCGCCACGTTCGCCTTGACGGTGACATGGACCTCGGGGTGGAGGGCGACGGTCACCTCGTGCATGCCGATCGTCTTGATCGGCGCGCCCATGATGACCTGCTTCTTGTCGATCCCGTGGCCCTGCGCTTCGAGTCCGGCGACCATGTCGCGGACATTGACCGAGCCATAGAGCTGGCCGGCATTGGACGCGGCGCGGATCAGAACGACCTCTGCACCGGCGACCTTTTCGCCCTGCTTTTCGGCGGCTTCGCGGCGCTCGGCGTTTTCCTTCTCGAGACGTTCCCGGTTCGCTTCGAAGACCTTCTTGTTCGCGTCGTTCGCGCGCAGCGCCTTCTTCTGCGGAAGCAGGAAGTTGCGGGCATAGCCGTCCTTCACGGTGACGATGTCGCCGATCGAACCGAGCTTCTCGATGCGTTCGAGGAGAATGATATCCATGATTGCCTCTCCTCTTACTTCACGATGTAGGGCAGCAGGCCAATGTGACGCGCGCGCTTGATCGCCTTGGCGAGTTCACGCTGCTTCTTGGCCGAAACGGCGGTGATGCGCGAAGGCACGATCTTGCCTCGCTCGGACATGAAGCCCTGGAGCAGGCGCACGTCCTTGTAATCGATCTTGGGGGCGTCGTTGCCGGAAAACGGGCAGGACTTGCGGCGGCGGAAAAACGGGCGTGCCATCAGTCACGATCCTCCCTGTCGGAGCGGCGCTTACGGTCACGCTCGTTCTTGCGCATCATCACGCTGGGGCCTTCCTCGTGCTCATCGACGCGGATGGTCATGTAGCGGATGACGTCTTCGTTGATGCGGGTCTGGCGCTCGAGCTCCTCGACGACCGTGCCCGGCCCGTCGATGTTGAGCATGACGAAATGCGCCTTGCGGTTACGGTCGATCTTGTAGGCGAGCGACTTAAGACCCCAGGTCTCGGTCTTGGTGACCTTGCCGTTGTTCGCTTCGACGATTTCGGTCGCCGTGGCCGCCAGCGCGTCGACCTGGGCCTGCGAGAGGTCCTGACGCGCGAGGAACACATGCTCGTAGAGAGCCATGCCTTTTCCTTTCACTTTCCTGCCGATCGCTGGCTTGTCCGTCCGGATGACGGGGCCCCTCCGGCTTTCTTCGTTTCGCTCCAGTTGAAGCGAAGCGCGCCACTTACCTATTTCGTCGGGGAATGCAAGCGCGGATGGCCGCTTGTCTCGCGCGCGCGGTTTCTCCATGACGCCCGTGATGACCCGCTCGCGTCCAACCCTTGCCGCCTGCCTCGCGTGCCTTGCCGCGGGATGTTCGGCCGGTGACGTAATCGACACGGGTCGCACGCGGGCGACAATGTATTTCGCCGAGGCCGAAGTCGAACACTGCGTCGAAATGGCTCGAGATCCAGGCGATGCGATCGCCAACGAACCGGTCGAGATCGGCTCGTTCACCTACGCGCACTATCCCGAAAGCGGCCTTGTCTGCCGGTCCGACGACCGAGGTCGACCGGCTGCGGCGTTCCTGCCTGAATCGAACCGCACCGCGAGCCATCGCTGGGTAACGGAATCGGGCTTCGGCATCCTCGGCGAACGGCATACTTTCGGACCCGTCCCCGGCGAACGCCCCCGGTCGCAAGCCCCAATCGCGAGCCCCAATCGTAAGGAAGTCTGATGCCCACAGGTCTTGTCGCGCTCCTCGACGATGTTTCGGTGATCGCCCGCGCCGCAGCCGCCTCGGTCGACGACATCTCCGTCGCGGCGGGCAAGGCAGGCTCCAAGACCGCGGGCGTTGTGATCGACGATGCCGCCGTCACGCCGAGTTATGTCACCGGCCTGTCGCCATCGCGCGAATTGCCGATCATCTGGTCGATCACCAAGGGGAGCCTGTTCAACAAGCTCGTCCTGCTGCTGCCCGGCGCGATCCTGCTGTCCGAATTCCTGCCGGGCGCGATCATCTGGATATTGATGCTGGGCGGAGCCTTCCTGTCCTATGAGGGCGCCGAAAAGGTGATGGAGAAACTGGGCGGAGCCAAGCACGGCAAGACGGTCGAGGACGAGATTCGAGACCCCGCCGAATTCGAGAAGAAGCGCGTCGCCGGCGCGATCCGCACCGACCTCATCCTCTCGGCCGAGATCATGGCGATCACGCTGAACGAGCTCGACCTGCCGAGCTGGTGGGAGCGTGCACTCGCGCTCGCGCTGGTCGGCGTCGCGGTGACGATCGCGGTCTATGGCGCGGTCGCGGTGATCGTGAAGCTGGACGATATCGGCCTGCACCTCACCAAGCGGGACGACCCGGCATCGCAGCGCTTCGGCCGGTTCCTTGTCGATTCCGTGCCGAAGCTGCTTACGCTGCTTTCTGTGGTCGGCACGGTGGCGATGCTGTGGGTCGGAGGCGGCATCATCGTTCACGGGACACACGAAGTCGGTTTCGACGTGCTCTACGACTTCGCGCACGGGGTCGAATATGCGGTCAAGGGCGCGACCGGCGCGCTTTCCGGCGTTCTCGGCTGGGCGAGCTATGCCGCGGTCTCGGCGCTGATCGGGCTGGCGCTGGGCGCGGTCATCGCCTTCGTCCTGCACAAAGTGCTGGGTGTGGGCGCGGAGGAAGCGCACTAGGACAAATCCCATGACCAAGCCGATCCTCTGGACCTGCGCCCGTTCGCGCGGGCTTCGCGCCACCTGGGCCGCCGAGGAGGCGGGGGTGGACATCGACCTTCGCATCCTGCCGTTCCCGCCGCGCTACAGGGCGCCGGAATTCCTCGAGGAGAACCCGCTCGGCACGGTGCCGCTGCTGATCGACGGCCCAGGGGATAAAGGTGCGCGCATGACCGAAAGCTGCGCCATCGCGCATTACCTTGCGACGCGCGAGGGCTACACCGACCTCGCGATTGCGCCGGGCGAGCGGGACTACGCCGAATACTGCGATTACACCTACCACGCCGATGCGACGATCACCTTCCCGCAGACGGTCTTCATGCGCTTTGCCATCTTCGAGAAGGACAAGGGGCTGGCCGAAGCGGGCCACGCCTATGCCAAGTGGTTCCACAAGCGGCTCGTCAAGGTCGAGCAGCGGCTGGAGGGGCGCGAATACCTGTGCGCCGACCGTTTCACCGTGGCCGATATCTGCGTCGGCTATGCGCTGATCCTAGCGCAGAGCGTCGGTCTCGACGAGGGCGTGCCGGATAGCCTCAAGCGCTACCGCGAACGCCTGACCGCGCGCCCTGCCTACAGGCGTGCCTTCGAGCGCGAGGAAGAGCAGCGCAAGGCGCTGGAGGCGAATAGCTAGGGCGACGACTCCGTTCTGCAAGTGAGGTGTGGCCCGGTTAAGGCTGGACGTGGGCTCTCATCCGTCCGCTCCATCCGGTTCAGGGACCATCTGGGCCGCGTATCAAAGCGAATGACCTTGTCCTTAAAGTGGGCCGCAATCAAGTGGACCGCAAACTCTCGTTGCGACCTATGGCGACGCGTATTCCGCGTTTTGGTTCATAGACTTGAAAGCGTCCATCGGGCATTTTGACAGAATGGATCATCGTTAGCGGAGGTCAGGCCTGATGAGCGAAACGGGTTTCGGAAAAACCCCTTTCTCTTCAAGGATGCCTGCGAGAGATGATGTTTCTCCCGCCTCGCCTCCTTTTGTCGGCGGTTTCGCGCGGAATCGATCCCGGCCAAGGCCTCTCGCCCTTTTGTTTGCCTTGCTCGTCAGCGGTGGGTTGTTCGGCCTCATGCTTTTCGTGTCAGTCGGAAACGAGCGCGCGAGCCCGTTTCAAGAGACGCCTGTCTTGTTCAGCGCGAAACACTTTCCTGCGCAGGACAGCGCAAAGCCAGAAGAGGAACCGGTTCAGCAAGAGGAAGTCTTCGCCGACAGTCCCGAGGAAGCTGCACCGGCCAGCCGCCCGCGCACCCTTGCTCCTGCCCCCTCTCTCCCGGTCATGCCTCCACCCGCGATCGATTTGGTCACTCTTGAGCGACCACAGGTCCAGATCAGCGGCGAAGGGCTGAATACCATCATCGCGGAAAAGAGCGAGGGCAACGACCGGCTGGGCTCTCCAGGCCGCGGGGGCAAGGGAGGAGATGGTATCGCCGGGGACGGCAGCGGCGGCGCGGGCGAGGGCAAGGGAAGCGGCAGCCAGTTGATCGCCTCGTGGGCGCCCCAGATGGATTTCTCACTGAATTATCGATACTATCCGCCACGGGCGCGGCGCGAAGGTGTCGAGGGTGTGGTCCTGCTCGAATGTTTCGTTTTGCGCCGCGACCGTGTGCGCGATTGTACGCTCGTCGGGGAGAAGCCTGCCGGCTATGGATTCGGCAAGGCGGCGCTCAGGACCGAGCGCGGGATGCGGGTCCGTGTTCACAACCAGGCCGGGCGGCGGATCTACGACGAATGGGTCATGATCAAGACCTTCTTTCACCTGCCAGAATAGGATTGGAGGGGTGCGAGAGCGCTGGCTTCGCAGGGTTTCCGCGCAGATTCATCATGCGCGAAGGCTTCTTCTTTCCATTCGCTGGCGGAAAGCCCGGTTTCGAGCGAACTCCCACGAAATCCGTCATATGCGCGCTTACGCCGCCTGGTCCTCGCTGACGGGCCGTGCCGACAATTCGCGTCGCACCAGCTTGCCGATTGGGTCGCGCGGCAGCTTGTCGACGAACTCGATGTAGCGCGGGCGCTTGTAGCCCGCGATTTTTCCCTTGAAGCGCGCCGTGATCTCTTCGCGGGTCAGGCTCGCGCCGGGTTTCAGCACCACGAAGGCCTTGACCGCCTCGCCCCACTGCCTGTCGGGCACGCCGCAGCAGCCCGCATCGGCGACCTCGGGCATTTCGGCGAAGACCGCGTCGACCTCCGCCGGATAGACGTTCTCGCCTCCGGTCTTGATCAGCTCCTTGGCCCGCCCCAGCAGGTAGCCGAGCCCGCGCTCGTCCATCGTGCCGAGATCGCCGGTGCGAAGCCAGCCGTGGCCGAGCGCCGCCTCGCTCGCTTCTTGGTTGCGCCAATAGCCGAGCATGACCGAAGGCCCGCGCAGGGCAATCTCGCCTTCCTCGCCCGGGAGAAGCTGATTACCGTCCGGATCGAGTATGGTCATCTCGACGTGCGGCATCGGCCAGCCGATCGAGCGCGGGTGGTCGAGCATGTCGGGATAGTCGATGAAGGTCGCAAAGCCGCACACCTCGGTCTGGCCGTAGCCGCCGACGACGCGCGCGTCCCAGTCCCTTTCGATGAATTCGTAGATCTGCGGGCGCCCCATCCCCGACCCGCCGGTGTAATTGGTAAGCGGCATGATCCCCTCGCGGATCGGTTGCATGGCCTGCCACGGGAAGGAAATCTGCGGGAAAGCGCTGGTCGTGGTGCAGCCTTCGCGGTGGAGGAGATCGAGGATCGCCGCGCTGTCGTCGTCGCGGCCCGCAAACACGCTTGTCCCTCCGCAGGCGAGCATGGCGGCGACCTGCTGCATGCCGACGACGTGGAACATGGGGTTGACCGAGAGCAGGCGTTCGGCGGGCGAGAAACCGCGGCGCACGCAAAAGCCCATGGCAGAGGAGGCGACCGCGCTTCCCGCCTGCAGGCATCCCTTGGGCCGGCCGGTCGTGCCGCTCGTATACATCATGTAGAGCGGCCGTTCGGGGGGGAGCTCGGGCCAGGCCGGAGGGGCGTAAGTGCGGGTGACGATCTCCTCGAACGCGCCATGCGGGTCGTGGCCCTCGTCGACCTCGATCATTTCGCCCGCCTCGGCCTCGGCCAGCAGAGCGAGGAAGCGCGGATTTGCGAAGGTCATGGCGGGTTCGGCATTGCCTGCGATCCAAGCGATTTCACCGGGGGCGAGCCGCCAGTTGAGCAGCACCGCGATGGCGCCGATCCTGCCGCATGCGAGCAGCACGGTGAGGAAGGGCGCGCCGTCGGTCAGGAGGAGCGCAACCCGGTCGCCCGGAACGATGCCCTTCGCCAGCAGCCAGCGCGCCAGCGCCTCGACCCGCGCGTCGAGATCGCCATAGGTCAGGCGCTGGGAGCCGTCGACCGCCGCCTCGCGGCCTGCGAGACGGATGGCGCAGGCGCGCAGGAGCGTGTCCATCGACAGATCGCGCGGATGGGAAGCGGGGACGTGTGACATGGCGCTCGCATCTCCTTTGGACATGAATTAGTCAGGAAAGACGCGCTGCTTCCATTCGCGGTTTTGGGGGGATTTCAGGGGCGCGTCCGGTCGAGCGCCGCGCCGCATTTCCCGCACGTCCGGTTGGGCCAGGGCACGACGAACAGCCCGCGGAAGAACAGATTCTTGCCGCAATGCGGGCAATTGTAGGAAAGCATCCGCCGGTTGGCGACGACGAGCCCGACGATCGCGGCGGCAAAAGCGAGGGTGGAATGGCCGTAGAACCGGTCGACCACGGCGACGAACAGCACCGAGACGGTCAACGCGCCCAGCATCCACCAGGCATGCCGGCTCGCGCGGTCATAGATGGTCACGAAAGCCGTCCCAGCACATCCTTCGCGAAATCGCTCAGCGTGTCGTCGCGCGCGCCCATTATGACCACGCGGTCGCCTGCCCTCGCGATGTCGACGATCCGCGTGCCGCAATCCTCGCGCGCCGGGACATGTTCGGCCTTTCCGGCTGCCGCCGCGATCAGTTCGACGATCCGCTCGGTCCCGACGCTGCGGTCGACCGTGCCGCCGAAATAGACCGGGTCGCACATGATGGTGACGTCCTCGCCATCGAGTTCGCGGGCGAATGTCTTGGCGAGTTCGGCTCCCATCTGCTTGAGTGGCCCATAGCCATGCGGCTGGAAGAACGCGATGACCCGTCCCGGCGTCGCCTTCAATGTGCGCAGGGTTGCCGCGCATTTCTCCGGATTGTGGCCGAAATCGTCGATCACGGTGATGCCGCTTTCGCTCGTCCCCACCACATCGAAGCGGCGCGCGAGTCCTTCGAAGCTGCGCAGCGCATAGGTCGATTTCGCCACATCGATCCCCGCCGCATCGGCAGCGGCGATCGCGGCGAGCGCGTTGGACAGGTTGTGCAGCCCGGGCATGGGCAGGATCAGCGGGAAAACCCGGCGGCTGCGATTGTCGATGATCGCCGCGCGGATGCCGAAGGCGCTCTGGTCGATCGAATCCGGCTCGACCGTGATGTCCGCCTTCGCATCGCGCAGCCCGAAACTGGTGCGATTCGCGAACTTCTCGGCGAGGAAGCGCGCCTCCTCGCTGTCGGTGTTGACGACCGCGCGGCCCGACGCCTTGAGGAAATTGCCGAACAGGACGCGCAACTCCTCGATGCTCTTGTGGTCGAGGCTGACATTGAGCAGCACGCCGATGGTCGGCCGGTAGAGCGCGATCGAACCGTCGCTTTCATCGACCTCGCTCACGAACAGGCCCGATGAGCCGACACGCGCGCTGGCGAAGGGATTGTCGGCCTGGGCAAAGTTTTTCATCACCGCCCCGTTCATGACGGTCGGATCGTGGCGGCCTTCGTGGAGGATCCAGGCGATCATCCCGGTGACGGTCGACTTGCCGCTCGTGCCGCCGACCGCGATCGAATAATCCGCTTCGTTGAACAGCGCGGAAAGCAGCTCGGCCCGGCTCATTCGCTCGCAGCCCAGTTCCTTCGCCCGCGCGACCTCCGGGACCGTGTCCTCGATCGCGGCCGAGGCGATCAGGATCTGATCGCGCGAGGTGATGCCGCTGCCGTCCTGCGGGAAGAGATCGAAGCCGTGGCTCTCCAGCCAGGTGAATTTTTCAGGCGTTCGGCCCTGGTCGCGGCTGCGGTCGGAGCCTGCGACCGGGTGCCCCCGGCCATGCGCGATCTGGGCGAGCGGGAGCATCCCCGATCCGCCGATCCCGCAGAAGAACAGGGGACGCTCCGCGAGCGACCCCGACCCGACGCTCTCAACCTCGACCCTGTCAACCATGGTCTTCATGGTTATGGACTTGCAGAGCCCAAGACAAGCGGCATAGGGTCATGCGCGTGACGAATATCGCGATCTGCGCCCCGGCGACCCCGATAACCCGCGACCATGCGCGCGCGCTGGAGGAACTCGTCGCCGCCGAGTTCCCGCAGCATCGGGTCCATTTCCACGAACAGTGCTTCATGCAGGCGGGTCATTTCGCGGGCGATGATCTGGCGCGCCTAACCGCCTTCGTCGAATGCGCCAACGATCCCGCCTTCGACGTCGTCTGGTTTGCGAAGGGCGGATACGGTTCCAACCGCATCGCCGATGCCGCCATGGTGCGCATGAACGCCGCCGCGCGGGCCAAGACCTTTGTCGGCTTTTCGGATTGCGGATACCTGCTCGCCGCGCTGTACAAGGCGGGCGTGGGACAATGCGTCCACGGCTCGATGCCGGTGAGCGCAAGGTCGGAACGCGGGCGCGAGGCTGTGCGCCGGGTGCTGCGCTGGATCGGCGGCGATACGAGCGGGGTGGAACCCAGCCTCGACGGGACGACGCCCGCGGTCGCCTTCAATCTCATCACTCTCGCCATGGTCGCGGGCACACCGATGATGCCGGACCTTTCGGGCCATGTCGTCATGGTCGAGGAAGTGAGCGAGCATCTCTATGCGGTCGACCGGCTGTTCTTCCACCTGGCCGGGACCCTGCCGCGCATTGCCGGCCTCAGGCTGGGCGCGATAACCGACGTTCCGGAGAACTATGTCGAATTCGGGCAGAGCCCCGAAAAGATCGCGCGCTATTGGTGCGACCGCGCCGGCATCCGCTATCTCGGCCGGGCCGAAATAGGCCATACGCCTGCCAACAGGGTCGTGCCCTTCGGGCTTGCCAGCCCGCCCAGCGGCTCCTAACCCGCGCGGAATTTTCGGAAGCAGGCCGCGCGCCGCCGAGCTCCCTTGTCCCCCTCTCGCTCATCCGGGTGGACCACCCCCAAGCAGCGAAGCGCCGGGGCAGGGACGGCTTCGGGGACGCTGGCGGCCCGGCGAGACAAGGAACAGAAATGCGTGCATTCGTTTTTCCGGGGCAGGGCAGCCAGAAGGTCGGCATGGGCAAGGACCTGGCCGAAGCATCCCCCGCCGCGAGGGAGGTGTTCGAGGAAGTCAACGAGGCGCTTCTCCAGAACCTTTCCGGCATGATGGCCGAAGGGCCCGAGGACGAGCTGACCCTGACCCAGAATGCCCAGCCCGCGATCATGGCCAATTCGATCGCGGTGCTGCGCGTGCTGGAGCGCGAATTCGGGGTGAAGATCGCCGACCATGCGTCCTGCGTCGCGGGCCATTCGCTCGGCGAATATTCGGCGCTGTGCGCGGTCGGCGCGTTCGACCTTGCCACCACGGCGCGGCTCCTGAAGCTGCGCGGGCGTTCGATGCAGGCGGCGGTCCCGGTGGGCGAGGGCACGATGGCGGCGCTGCTTGGCGCGGACATTGAAAGCGCGAGGTCGCTTGCCGAAGCCGCCGCGGGCGAGGGCGAGGTGTGCGAGATCGCCAATGACAACGACCCGACGCAGGTCGTCATCTCCGGTCACCGCGCGGCGATCGAACGGGCGGTCGGCATGGTCAAGGAGCACGGGATCAAGCGCGGCATGCTGCTGCCTGTCTCGGCGCCCTTTCACTGTTCGCTGATGCAGCCCGCCGCCGATCGCATGGCGGACGCGCTGTCCCACACGCCGCCCGCCGCGATGGCGCTGCCGGTCTATGCCAATGTCACCGCAGGCAGGGTCGAGGATTCGGAAGAGGAACGCGCTCTGCTTGTCGAGCAGGTGACGGGCCGCGTGCGCTGGCGCGAAAGCGTGCTGGCGATGCGCGAGGACGGGGTGGAAAGCTTCGTCGAACTGGGCGGCAAGGTCCTTTGTCCCATGATCGGCCGGATCGACAAGGAGGCGGCGACCGTCAGCCTCATCTCCATGGAAGATTGCGACAATTTCGCCAAGTCGCTCGGCTGACCGACCGGCGCGCGGTTGACCCTGCGGCCTGCCGGGCGCACAGGGACGGCCGAAAGGCTTGAAGGAGGAAGGCCATGTTTTCGCTCGACGGGATGAACGCGCTGGTGACCGGCGCAAGCGGGGGAATCGGCTCGGCCATCGCGACCGCGCTGGCGAAGCAGGGCGCTCGGGTCGCGCTGTCGGGCTCGAACGGGCAGAAGCTGCGCGGCTTTCGCGAACAATTGCACGAGGAGATCGGAGGCGATCATGTCGAGATCACCTGCGACCTGTCGAACACGACGCAGGTCGAAGAGCTGATCCCCGCGACGCTCGATACGCTGGGAAGCATCGACATCCTCGTCAACAATGCCGGGATCACGCGCGACAACCTCGCCATGCGGATGAAGGACGAGGAATGGGACGATGTCATCCGCATCGATCTCGAAGCCGCCTTTCGCCTGATGCGCGCTGCTGCCCGTCCGATGATGAAGGCCCGTTTCGGCCGGATCGTCAACATCACCAGCGTCGTCGGCACGACGGGCAATCCGGGCCAGATGAACTATTGCGCCGCCAAGGCGGGTCTTACCGGCATGACCAAGAGTTTCGCGCAGGAAGTGGCTTCGCGCGGCATCACCGCCAATTGCCTCGCGCCCGGTTTCATCCGTTCGGCGATGACGGCGGCGCTCGATGAAAAGCAGACCGACGCGATCAATGCCCGCATCCCGATGGGACGCATGGGCGAGGGTTCGGATATCGGGGCTGCCTGCGTCTACCTTGCCAGCCGCGAGGCCGGCTATGTCACCGGCCAGACGCTCCACGTGAACGGCGGGATGGCGATGACGGGCTAGGCTCCTGCTGCTCGCGCCCCTTATCCCCAAACGAATCGACCCGCGCGAAGGCATTGATCTTGCCCGGGACACTGACCGCGCTAAGGTTTTCCGGACTGTTCCGGCGCTGGAGGGGCGATTCCGGCTCTCTCCCTGCCACCACGAGACAAGCGATAGGTTCCACAAATGAAGGCTAGGGGCACATGAAGGCTACGATCGAACGCGCGACGCTCCTGCGTTGCCTGTCCCACGTGCAGTCGGTGGTCGAACGCCGCAACACGATCCCGATTCTCTCCAATGTCCTGATCGAGGCCAGCGAAGGCGGCGCGGTCAAGGTGATGGCGACCGACCTCGATCTGCAGGTGGTCGAGACCATGACCGCCGCATCGGTCGACAGCCCGGGCGCGATCACCGTTTCCGCCCATCTCCTGTTCGACATCGCCCGCAAGCTGCCCGACGGCAGCCAGGTCAGCCTCGAGACCGCCGACAACCGGATGGAGGTCAAGGCCGGGCGCAGCCGTTTCAAGCTTCCGACCCTGCCGCGCGACGATTTCCCCGTCATCGTCGAGGGCGACCTGCCGACCAGTTTCGAACTGCCCGCGCGAACGCTCGCCGAACTGATCGACCGCACCCGTTTCGCCATCTCGACCGAGGAAACGCGCTATTACCTCAATGGCATCTTCCTCCACGTCACCGACGAGGACGAGCCGGTGCTGAAAGCCGCCGCGACCGACGGCCACCGCCTCGCCCGCTTCACCATCGCCCGGCCCGAAGGCGCTTCCGGAATGCCCGACGTGATCGTTCCGCGAAAGGCCGTGGGCGAACTCAGGAAGCTGCTCGACGAGGCATTGGACGGCAACGTCCTCGTCGACCTGTCGGCGAGCAAGATCCGCTTCACCCTTGGCGGTGAGGGCGGGGTGGTCCTCACCAGCAAGCTGATCGACGGGACGTTCCCCGATTACAGCCGCGTGATCCCGACCGGGAACGACAAGCTCCTCAAGGTCGATCCCAAGCTGTTCTTCGCCGGCGTCGACCGCGTCGCGACCATCGCCACGGAGAAAACCCGCGCGGTCAAGATGGGCCTTGAACCGGACAAGGTGACGCTTTCGGTCACCTCGCCCGACAACGGCACCGCAACCGAGGAACTGGCTGCCTCCTATGCGAGCGAGAGCTTCGAGATCGGCTTCAACGCCAATTACCTCAAGGACATTCTCGACCAGATCGATGCCGACGAGGTCGAACTGCATCTTGCCGATGCGGGCGCGCCGACATTGATCCGCAAGGATGAAAGCAGCCCCGCGCTCTACGTGCTGATGCCGATGCGGGTGTGATTTCGGGCGCCTCGCGGGTGGGAAAGCCGCCCGCAAGGCTGTAAGGGGTTCTCCGCAAGAGGAGAGCCCATGACCACCACCCGCATCCATGTCCGCAAGGACGCGCTAGAGCGCGCCGAACTCGTCCATGTCGAGCCGTTGGACCTCGCCGACGGCGCGGTCCGGCTCGCGATCGAGAGCTTTTCGGTCACCGCCAACAACGTGACCTATGCGGTCGTCGGCGACGGCTTCAAATACTGGGACTTCTTCCCCGCGCCCGACCCCTATGGCATCGTCCCGATGTGGGGCCATGCGCGGGTGGTCGAAAGCAACCATCCCGACATCGCCGTGGGCGAACGGGTCTATGGCTACCTGCCGATGGGAAGCTCGCTCGACGTGGTGCCGGGCAAGGTGAGCGCCTCCGGTTTCACCGACATGAGCGAGCATCGCCAGCCGATGAGCCCGGTCTACAACCAGTATTCGCGCCTTGCCGACGATCCCGAGCATGACCCTGCGTGCGAGGCGGAACGGATGATTTTCGGGCCGCTTTTCCGCACGGGTTTCCTGATCGCCGACTTCATGAAGCGCGAGAACTGGTTCGGCGCTGGCCAGGTGCTTCTCACCAGCGCCTCGTCAAAGACAGCCATGGCCCTTGCCAGCGTGGCGAAGGCGAATTCGCCCTCGATCCGCCGGGTCGGCCTTACCTCGAAGGGAAACGTCGATTTCGTGCGCGCGACCGGGCTTTACGATGACGTGGTCGCCTATGACGAGTTGGAGCAGATGGAGAAACGAGCGAGCGTCGTGGTCGATTTCGCCGGTAATGCCTCGCTGCTGGGCCGGGTCCACGATCATTTCGCCGACGCGCTCGAATACAGCTGCCTCGTCGGCGCGACCCACAAGGAGGCGCGCAGCACCTTTGGCGGGGGCGAGGCAATGACGGGGCCGAAGCCGCAGCTCTTCTTCGCGCCCGACCACATGATCGCCTTCGCCCGCGACCATGGCCGCGAGGAGGCCTCGCGCCTTGTTGCCGAGGCGTGGCGCACCTTTCTGCGCGAGGTCGCGGGCACGGTGGAGATCGACCGGCGCGAAGGCCTTTCCGCCGCGCGCGAGGTGTGGCTCGAAATGGTCTCCGGCAAGGTCGACCCGGCCCGGGGCATCGTGATCGAGCCCTAGGCGAGGGCCTTGCCCGAGCCCGCTATTCGGCCGCCTCGGCGAGTTCGACCCGCTGCGGCCCGCGCACGAGGCCGCCCGGCGTCGCGCCGGTCCACTTTCCGTTCTCGAAGGTCACCTCTCCCGACTTGATCGTGTAGCAGTAGCCATCGGCCTTCTGCAGCAACCGCTTGCCGCCTGCGGGCAGGTCGAAGGCGAGCCACGGCTTGCCGAGTTTCAGGGAATCCATGTCGATCACGTTGATGTCGGCGAGATAGCCCGGTGCGATCAGCCCGCGATCCTCGAGCCCGTAGAGAACCGCCGTATCGCGGCACTGACGCTTGATCGCGTGTTCAAGGGCAATGCGCTCGCCCCGGCGGCGCCCCTTGACCCAGTGTTCGAGCATGAAGGTTGGCGAGGCCGCATCGCAGATCGTCCCGCAATGCGCGCCGCCGTCGGACAGCGAGTTTACCGTGTCCTCCGACAGTTGCAGCGGGTGGAGGAAATCGAGATTGCCGTCGGCATAGTTCAGGATCGGCAGGTAGATGAAACCGCGCCCGTCATCGCGGCACAGCATGTCATAGGCGTATTCCTGCGGGTCCATGCCCTCCTTCTGCGCGCGGGCATTGACACTTGCCTCCGGCCCCGGCTCGTAGTCGAAATCGGGATCCATCTCGTATTGCAGCGCCCAGCCCTGGGTGATGACCATGACCACGCCGAGAATGTCCTTGGGCGCCTCGGTGTAGTCATTGGCCTCGGACAGGAGCTGCTTCTTGAAGGCCGGGTCGAGCAGCTTCGCCTTCTGCTCATCCCAGGGAAGGTCCTTGATCGCCTGCCAGCTCGGGCGGAAGGCGAAGGGGTTCACCGTGCCCTGCCACGCCATGATGATGCCGTTCCCGCGCAGCGCGATCTGGGCGACGATGTTCGCGCCGTTGTCGTTCTCGGCGCGCATCTGTTCGATCTGCTCGTCGAGCGGGAGTTCCTTGGCGATCGACTGAAGCGCGGCAAAGGTGACGGGGATGTCCGCCTCGCGGCTGAGCTTGCCCATCCACGAAAACTCGTTCCATTCGCGGTTGAGGTCGCTCGCCATCTCGAACACGGCGTGGCCGCCCGCCTGCTTTGCCCGGCCCATCGCGCGGCCGATCGCGACGAGTTCCCCCTCGGTCGCGGTGGTGCCTGGGACGAGCTCGCCGTCGACCGATTTGTGCAGCACGGTGCGCGAGGTCGAGAAGCCCAATGCCCCTGCGCGCACGCCTTCCTCCACGATCCGGCTCATCTCGGCGATGTCCTCCTCGGTCGGGACCGCGCCCGGCTTCTCGCGGTCGCCCAGCACGTAAGCCCGCACCGCCCCGTGGGGGACATGGGTGCCGACATCGACCGTCCGGGGCAGCTTTTCCAGCGCATCGAGATATTCGGGGAAGGTCTCCCACTCCCAGGTGATCCCTTCGGCGAGCGCGGTGCCGGGAATGTCCTCGACCCCTTCCATCAGGCTGATCAGCCATTCGTGGCGGTCGGGCTTGGCAGGCGCGAAACCGACCCCGCAATTGCCCATCACGACCGTGGTGACGCCGTGCCAGCTCGACGGGGCCATTTCCTGGTCCCAGGTCGCCTGCCCGTCATAATGGGTGTGAATGTCGACGAAGCCGGGGGCGACCACCTTGCCCGCGGCGTCGATTTCCCGCGTGGCCGAACCCTCGATCCGGCCGACACCTGCGATGAGCCCGTCCTTGACCGCCACGTCGCCGGTGAAGGCCTGCGCCCCGCTGCCGTCGACGATTGTCCCCCCGCGGATGATCAGATCATATTGCGCCATTGTCTCTCTCCCTTATGGGCTGGAATGATGTCGCAAAGCGCGCCTGCCTACAAGGGGGCGATCGCGGACCGGACCTTGGTTGACGAAAGTCATGCCCCCTCAAGGAGGACGAAAATGATTGCGAGGCTTGTCGCGGCGGCGGCGCTTGTAGGACTTGCTGGATTGGCCCCGGGCGAATCCAACGCGCGGGGCGGGTGGCGGCTGGTGCCGGAAACCTCGCTTTCGGCCATGCTCGACTGCCTCGAGGCGGAAGGACGCACGCTGGTGTCCGCGCATCGCGGAGGGCCTTCGCCGGGCCTCCCCGAAAACGCCATCGCGACGATGGACGCTGTGCTGACGGCGATCCCGGCGGTCATGGAGGTCGATGTCGCGCAAAGCGCGGACGGCGTTCTCTTCCTGCTTCACGACGACAGACTGGACCGGACCACGACGGGCGAGGGGGTCGCTGCGGAAAAGCCGTGGGCGGATCTTGCCGCGCTCCGCCTCACCGACGGCGCGGGCTGGGTCACGCCCTATGGCATCCCCACGCTTGCCGAGGCGCTCGACTGGGCGAAGGGCCGCACCGTCCTCCAGCTCGATTTCAAGCGGTCGGCCAGCTACGCGGACGTGATCGACATGGTGCGCGAAAAGGGCATGGAGGACAGCGTCATCCTGATCGCCTATTCCGTGCCTGCCGCAAAAAGGCTCCACGACCTCGCTCCCGAAGCCATGATCTCGCTATCGGTCGAAAGCCCCGGTGCTCTCGCCGAAGCGGTTGCCGCGGGCATCCCGGCCGAACGCATCATCGCCTTCACCGGCACGCGGCTGGCGCGGCCCGATCTCTACGCGGCGCTGGACGAGGCGGATGTCGAGGTGATCTTCGGCACGCTGGGCCGCTCGCCGAACTCGATCGACAACGTGATCGCGCGCTTCGGGACGGACGAACGCTATGCCGAATTGTCGCAGGGGGGCGTCGACGTGATCGCCACCGACCGCCCGCGCGAAGCGGCCGCCGCTCTGGCCGCAGCGGAGCGGCTGCCCGAGGCGGGAGTGTGCGGGGTGGAACAGGGCGGATAATCTGCGCGGACAAATGCAAGCGCCGCCGGCAAACCCATGAGGCAGGGCAGGTTTTTCTCGACAGGGCGGGGCGGGGCAACGGTGCGTCGCGCTTTGGCGCCGTGCGATTTGACGATCGATCCGGCTGCGTTTAGTTTTTTGCAATATAACAAGGGGGATGAGAATGTCGAAGAGAAGCCGCCGCCCAGTGACGGGTCGTCTCGCGCTGCTGTTCGGCGCATTGGCCATGAGCATCGCACCCCTTCCGGCACACGCGCAGCTTGAGAACATCGTGCGCGATGGCGTGCGCGGGGCTCAATCGGTCGAAACCTGCGAGGATGGCGAAAAGGCCGATACCGGGCGCAAGGTTCTCGGGGGCATCCTCGGCGGCCTTGCGCGCAGGACGGCCCGCAAGGCGCGCCTGCCCAGCTTTACCCCGGTCGCGGAATTCTCGGGCGAGCTCACCACCGCGATCGCCTGCAAGCTCGATCCCGAAGAACAGAAACAGGCCGCCGAGGCGACCATCAACGCGACCCGCGGCTCCGAGAGCGAACTTCGCCCCGCAGTCGGATCGAGCGCCTCTTGGGAATCCGAAAGCCGGGATGCGGTCAGCGGAACCTCGACCGTAACCGGGGTCGAGGAGCTCAGCGAGGATGCCGACTGCATCACCGTCACCGACGTCGTGATCGTGAAAGGCGAGGAAACCCGCGCCGAAAAGCGCATGTGCAGGCCTCCGGGATCGGCACGCTATTCGATCGTCGCGTGATCATGCGACCCCATCGCCTCCTGTTCCGCCCGCTCGCCGCGATCGCGGCGGCAGCCATGCTGGTGGGTGCGGGCGAGATGGATCCCGACAATCCCACCTGCCCGGCCAAGCCTGACTGGGGCCCCGCCGAGCGCATGACGCTGACCCCCGCTGACCGGGATGGCAAGCGCGTACTGCTTGCCGAAGGCGTGATCGATTTCACCTTGCCCCGGCGGCTGAGGCAGGCGATCGAAGCCGACGAAAGGATTTCGGAAATATGGCTGCGCTCGCCCGGCGGGGATGCGGTCGCGGGCAACGATGCGGGCAAGGTGATCCGGTCCTTTCCCGGCATGCTGACCCGAATTCCGGCGGGCTGGACCTGCTTTTCTGCCTGCAATTTCATTTTCATGGGGGGCGACCGTCGCCACATCGACGAGGGCGGGATCTTCATGGTCCACATGTTCACCCATACCCAGGACAGGTTCACCATCAAGGAAGCGGTCCGCGAAGGTGAGGGTGCAACAGCCGAGTTGATCGCGGAAATCGAACAGTCTTCGGCCCTGCTGGCGAGCCAGGACAACGATTTCCTGATCCGCATGGGCGTGAGCCGCAAGCTACTGACCGACATCATGTACCGGGTGCAGGCGGTCGAAAGCGAACGCGACAGCCAGACCCGCTATTGCCTGAGCCAGGCCGAAGCGCGCGAATACAACGTCGTCCCGGTCGAACGGCCCGCCGGCTGAAACACGCGCGAGGTATTCGGCGCAAGCCTGGAGCGCGCGGCGCTCCGTACCCTCAGGCCGCGAAGGCGCTCGTGCGGCCCGCTTCCTTTTCGCTTTCGGGCGCGTCGAGGAATTCGCGGATTGCAGCCACGCTTTCGTCCGCATGGGTCAGCAGGAAGAGGTGCCCACCGCCCTCGACCGTGACGAGGCGCGAATTGGGGATCATCGCTTTCAGGATCTTGCCGTTGGCCAAGGGCACGATCTGGTCGTCCTCGCCCATCATGATCAGCGTTTCCTTGCTCATGAAGGGCAATGCCGGAAGGCTTGTCCAGCCGATCATGCACATCAACTGGTAGAGATAGCCGCGCGGGGAAGGAGGCTTGAGCCGCCCGATATGGCTGTCCTTCTGGTGCTCGGCCCCATCCTTGTCGACCCCGCCATAGAGCGTGGCGAAATGTTCGTTCATGAACTCGGGATCGATGTAGCGGCGCGGGTTCGCCATCTTGGTGAAGGCGGCGGGGTTCCCCGGGACCATCGCCATGCCCGGTGTCGTCGCGATCAGGGTGAGCCGCCGCGTGCGCTGAGGATGCTGGAGCGCGAAATGCTGCGCCATCGCGCCGCCCCAGGACACGCCCATCACGTCGACTTCGCCAAGACCGTAGCGGCCAAGGATCTGGGCCGCGGTCCAGCTCATGGTGAAGGGGTTGTAGGGGATCAGCGGTTCGGGCGATTCGCCCACGCCCGGCATGTCGAACATGATGAAGCCGCGTTCGGGCAGCGCGTCCGCCAGCGGGGCCACCGCCTCGATGTTCGCGCCGATGCCGTTGAAGAACAGGATGGGCAGATGATCGGAGGGCTTGTCGAGCCTCCACGCAGCGGTCCGTAGCGTCCGGCCGCCGACCTCTTCCATGGTCACGACCGCGTCTTTCATGGGCTCAGACAAGTATTTTCCGTCCTTTCGTGCGCGCCTATCGATCCCCCGGTCTGGCGCATTCAATTGGGTGGGAGGCACGCGCGCGGATCCCTCGCGCCTGTGCCTCCCATAAGGTCTTGCGAACGGCCTGTATCAGACTTCCTCGACGACGTAGAGTCCCGGCGCGGGGCCGACGGGCTTGTATTTCGCATTGCCGAGCTTTGCGGGAGCCGCCTTTTTCTCTCCGGCGCGCGCCTGCAGCCATTCGATCCAGAACGGCCACCAGCTTCCCTTGACCTCCTCGACGCCCTTGAGCCAGTCGTCGGCGGTGGCGGGGAGCTTGCCCGCCTTCTTCTGGACGAAATACTTCGCCTTGGGATTGGTCGGCGGGTTGAGGATCGCCTGCATGTGGCCCGATTGCGAAAGGACGTAGGTGACATCCTTCGAACCGAACAGCTGGGTCGAACGGTAGGTCGCCTTCCACGGGGTGATGTGATCGGTCACCCCGCCGAGGATGAACAGGTCGCTGGTCACCTTCGACAGGTCCACCTTGTGATCGGCCATCTCGACCTCGCCCTTCTTCGTGAAGGCGAGCGTTTCGTAGAGGGTCAGGAAATCGGCCATGAGGCTCGCCGACAGGTTGGTCGCGTCCGCGTTCCAGAACAGCACGTCGAAGGCGGGCGGATCTGCGCCGAGCAGGTAATTGTTGATGACGTAGTTCCAGATGAGGTCGTTGGGCCGCAGCCAGGCGAAGCCGCGCGCGAGGTCGTCCGCCTCGATCACGCCGGCTTTCAGCGCGCGCTGACGGGCGAGCTGCATTCCGTTCTCGGAGACGAGCGAGCCTGCCTCTATGTCCGTCGCCTTGGGATGGAGCACGCAGACCATCAGGGTGAGCGTGCCCATGAGGTCGGACTTTTCGGCGGCGAGTTTCGAGGCCAGCACGCTCGCCGTCTGTCCGCCCGAGCAGCCCGCGGACACGTTGACCGTCTTCGAGCCGGTGATCGCGGCGACCGCCTCCATCGCTTCGGCGCAGGAGGCGACGTAATCCGCCATGCCCCACTTGCCCTGTTCCTTCGTCGGGTTGCGCCACGAAATGACGAAGGTCTGGATGCCGTTGTCGACCTGCCATTTGACCACCGATTTTTCGGGGCTGAGGTCGTTGATGTACATCTTGTTGATCTGCGGCGGGATGGTGAGCTGCGGGATCTCGTAGACTTCGTCCGTCGTCGGCGCGTAGTGAATGAGCTCCATCATCTCGGTCCGCAGCACGACTTCGCCTTTGGAAGTGGCGATGTTCTCGCCCAGCTTGAACGGGCGCTTGTCGACCTGGCTGACCATCCCCTTGTTGTGGACGATGTCGTTGTAGGCGTTCTGCAGGCCCTTGATGAGGCTGAGGCCGCCCGAATCGATCAGCCGCTTCTGCGCGGTCGGGTTCCCGGCGAGCGTGTTGGTGGGGCTGAGCCCGTCGAGAATGATCTGCGCGATGAAATTCGCCCGGTTGCGTTCAAGCTCGTCGAGCTCGAGGTCCTCCAGCCAGCCGCGCATCCCCTTCTGCACGGCGAGGTAATATTGCACCCCGGCGCGGAAGAACGGATTGAACTGCCAGGCCGGGTCCATGAAACGCTTGTCGCGGGGATCGGGGGCAAGCTCGCTCTTGCCGGTCATGATCTTGACCATGTCCTCGCCCATAGCCTGCGCATGGCGAAAGGTGCGCGCCGGGTCCGACGCCGTCTCGCGCAGCAGCAGCGCGACCGCGCCGACGAAATCCTCGCGCGCGACGCCGATCAGCGGCCCCAGCGCATTGGTCGATTGCGCCGCCTCGTTCTCCAGCCTGACACTGTCCGCCATGGTCCCCTTGCATCCTGTTTTCGGCGTGCCCATCGGGCCGCTCTCCGCCCGGCAGAGTGGCGCGCGCCCCTTCGCTTTGCAAGCGTCTCGCGCCCGATGCCGCGCTTGCCCCGGGGGCGTTACCGATTTTTTATCCATGATGGTCTAGCACGGCCCCGGATCGCGCCTTATCGAACAGGACTTCATTCAGGTGGCAGGGCTTTTCTCACGGATCAGGAAGCAGGGCGATGAGCCCGCAGCCGCCGCTCGTGCGCCCGCAGCGGCCGTCCCGATCGTGTCGAGCGACCTTGCGCGCCGGGTCGAACTGCTCGACAGCCTCGAGGAAACCGGCGTCGGCTGGTTCTGGGCGAGCGATGCCGAAGGGCGGATGATCTATTGTTCGCCCGCCGCGCTTGCCCCGTTCGAAATCGGGCCGGACGAACTCGCCAGCCGCACGATCAACCAGATGTTCGAACAGGAACGCAAGGAGGAAGGCAAGGGCGAGGGCAGCGCCCGCCCGCTCAAGTTCCTCCTCGCCGCGCGCGCCACGCTCGGCCCGACGCCGGTCCGGGTCAAGCTCGGCAACGGCGAGACCTGGTGGGAAATCGCGGGCAAGCCGCGCTTTGCCGGGGACGGCAGCTTCACCGGCTATCGCGGGACCGCAAGGGACATCACCGGCACGCACGAGGAACGCCGCAAGGCCGAGCGCGCCTCGCAATACGACTCGCTCACCGGCCTGGCCAATCGCTACCGCATGAGCCGCCAGCTCGAACAGACGCTCAAGGCCTTCACCCATGCCAAGCGGTCCTGTGCGCTGCTGATGATCGATCTCGACCGGTTCAAGCAGGTCAACGACACGCTCGGCCATCCGGCGGGCGACGAATTGCTCAAACAGGTCGCCGCGCGCATTCGCCGCCTGCTGGGCGAGCGGATCGAGATCGGACGGCTGGGGGGCGACGAATTCCAGGTCATCCTGCCCGATCAAGACGATCGCGGCGATCTGGGTGACATCGCCCAGCAGCTCATCCAGATGGCCTCGCAGCCCTATTCGATCAACGGCAGCCGCGCGGTCATCGGCGTGTCGGTCGGCATTGCCGTCGCGCCCTATGACGGGGTCGAGCCCGAGGAGCTGACCAAGGCCGCCGACCTTGCGCTCTACGCGGCGAAGGGTGGCGGGCGCGGCCAGCATCGGTTCTATTCGCGCGACCTGCGCGACCAGGCGAGCTTTCGTCACCAGATCGAACAGGACCTGCGCGACGCGCTCGTCGGCGAACAGCTGCGGATGCATTACCAGCCGATCGTCGATGCGAAGACCCATGAGGTCGCCTGCATGGAAGCGCTGATGCGGTGGGAACACCCGGAACGCGGCATGATCTCGCCTGCCGATTTCATTCCCGTCGCCGAGGAAGTCGGCCTGATTCGCGAACTGGGCACCTGGGCGCTGAACGAGGTCTGCCGCGAGGCCGCGACCTGGCCGGGCAAGGTCAAGGCGGCGGTCAATGTCTCGGCGGTGCAGTTCGCCGCCGACGATTTCGTCGATATCGTGCGCAAGGCGCTGAAAAGCTCGCGCGTCGATCCGGCGCGGATCGAGCTCGAGATCACCGAAAGCGTTTTCATGGGCGATGTCGAGCGTTCGCAGCGTGTGTTCGCCGCGCTCAAGAAGCTCGGCGTGCGGCTCGCGCTCGACGATTTCGGAACCGGCTATTCGTCATTGAGCTACCTGCGCGATGCGCCGTTCGACAAGATCAAGATCGACCAGGGCTTCGTGCGCGGCTGCGCCGGCAAGGACAGCAACAATCTCGCCATCGTCGCCGCCGTCGTCAGCCTGGCGGATGCGCTGCGCATGGAAACCGTCGCCGAAGGGGTCGAAACCCAGGACGAACTCGCCGCGGTCACCCGGCAGGGGGCGAGCCATGTACAGGGCATCCTGTTCTCGCGCGCCATCCCGGGAGAGGAGGCGCTGCGCCGGTTCGAGGAGGGGGACCTCATCCTCACCCCGCGCGGACCGGAGAAATACCGCGCCGAACGACGCACCGAATTCCGCCGCGTCGGGCTGATCCATGGCGATCATCGCTACAACGTGTTCCTGCGCAACCTGTCGAAGACCGGGGCCAAGATCGAGGGCCTGCTGGGCGTCGAGGTCGGGACCGAGATCGTGCTCGACCTGGGCGGCGGGCAGCTTGCCGTGGGGGTCGTGCGGCGTTCGGAAGGGGCGGCGCAGGGGGTCGAATTCGAGACCCCGCTGATCAGCGACGGGGCCGACGGGCTGTGCACCCGCCACCGGGTTTCGCCCTACCAGATCGAGCTTGCCGGAAAGCCGCTCCAGGCGCTGGGCGATGATCCCTATGCGGCGTTGATGACGATGCAGAATCGCACCCCCAAGGCCTTCATGGAAGTGCAGCCGAATTAACTCCTTTTGCCCCGCAAGCCGCGGAAAAGGGTCGGTCTTCACAGCGCGTTAACTCTTGGTCTTAGCCAGAATGCAAAAGGATTTGCCCTAGGACTGCGCAATGGTTGCGCGTGCAGGCATTTCCGGATCGGGAGGGGGGAGACAGATCGTCCCCGTACCCGATCGCGCGCCCGAAGCGCCCGATTGCGAACGTCGCGAAGGTGAACGGCGCGAGACGCTGCGCGCAGGCGAGCGGCACACCGCGCTAAGAGCCGCGCATCCCGCACCGGTCAGGCGCAGCCACGAACATTTCCTGCCGCGCCATTCGCGCGCGCTCGCGCTGCTTCTGGGGCTCGCCTACGTGCCTTCGGCGATCGTCGCGGGCGGCCTGCCCGATGGCATCGCGCTTGCGGCGGGCTTCGCCTCGGTGATCCTGCTCGCGGTCGGATCGGTCTTTTCCCGGATCGAGCGGCGCGAAGGCACTGGGCTTGCCCTGCGGCTCGCGCTGGTCGGGGTCGGCGTGGTCCTGCCGATGGGCTGCGCGGGCTACACGGTCGCGCACTGGGTGGCCGACGGCCTGCCGTGGCAATGGGCGGTGGCGACGCTGCTGTCGATCAATGCCGCCTCGGCGACGGTCTATCGCACGCGGGTCATCTCGCTGTTCGCGGCCAAGATCGCGACCTGGGTGCCATTTGCGCTGGTCGATCCGAGCCCGCTGACGATTTCGGCCATGATCGCCGCGGGGATCGCGCTGATGCTGATCGCGCGCTTCGAATGGAAGGACACCCAGCGCCGCCGGGCCAGCAGCGAGGCGCGCGAGCGGGTCGCGGCGCGAGCCGAGGACATCCTCAGGAGTTTCGAGGAGACGGGCGAGGGCTGGTTCTGGGAAACCGACCGGCGCGGCCAGCTCACCTACATCTCGCCCAAGGCGGCGCATGTGCTGGGCAAGCGGCCGGGTCAGGTGATCGGCCGCCCGCTGACCGAGATCGTTCATCCCGCCCCCGGCGCGTCCGATGCCGAGCGCACGCTCGCCTTCCACCTTTCGGCGCGCTCGGCGTTTCAGGACATCGAGCTTCGCGCGGCGACCCTGGGTTCTGGTGGCGAGGATCGCGAAGACGCGCGCTATTGGGCGCTGACGGGACGGCCGGTCTACGATTCCTACAAGAATTTCTGCGGTTTCCGCGGTCACGGCACCGATCTCACCGAAAAGCGGCGGAGCCAGCAGCAGGTCTCGCGCCTCGCCCATTACGATTCGCTCACCGGCCTTGCCAACCGGGTGCAGATGAGCCGCGCGCTCGAACAGATCCTTGCCGCGCCGCGCGAACGCGACCGGGCCTGCGCGCTCTTCCTGCTCGACCTCGACCGGTTCAAGCAGGTCAACGACACGCTCGGTCATCCGGTCGGCGATGCGCTGCTCAAACAGGTCGCGCAACGGCTCGAACGGGTGATCGGCCCGGCCGGGCGCTGCGGGCGGCTGGGCGGCGACGAATTCCAGGTCATCGTGCCCGCGCCGCAGACCCGCCGGCATCTCGCCGATGTCGCGCGCGAGATCATCGCCTCGCTCTCGCAGCCCTATACGGTCGAAGGCCACGCGGTGGTGATCGGCGCTTCGGTCGGCGTCGCGGTCGCCCCCGATCACGGCACCACGAGCGAGCACCTGATGCGCAATGTCGATCTTGCGCTCTATGCCGCCAAGGATGCGGGGCGCGGCTGCCACCGGTTCTATTCCGACGAACTGCATTCGGCGGCCGAGGAGCGTGCCGAACTCGAAAAGGACCTGCGCGAGGCGATCGCGCGCGGCGAGCTTGATCTGCACTACCAGCCGGTCGTCCATGCCGCGAGCGAGACGATCGTCGCGTTCGAGGCGCTGATGCGCTGGAACCACCCCCGCCGCGGGAGCCTTGCGCCCGACAAGTTCATTCCCATCGCCGAGGATGCCGGGCTGATCGACCAGCTCGGCCAGTGGGCGCTGCGCACCGCCTGCGAGGACCTCGCCCGCTGGCCCGTCGCAACGAGCTGCGCGGTCAATGTCTCGCCGCTGCAATTCGCCAATCCCGAACTGCCCAATGTCGTCGCCAATGCGCTCGCCCATGCCGGGATCGCACCGGCGCGGCTCGAGCTCGAAATTACCGAAAACGTCTTCGTCGGCGACGGCTCCGCGACCGAGTCGATGTTCGCGGCGCTCAAACGCGTCGGCGTGCGGCTCGCGCTCGACGATTTCGGGACCGGCTATTCCTCGCTCGGCTATCTGAAGAAAGCGCCTTTCGACCGGATCAAGATCGACCAGAGCTTCGTGCGCGGAGCGAGCGAGAAGGGCAGCCGCAATGGCGCGATCATCGCCTCGATCACCAGCCTCGCCGATGCTCTGGGCATGGACACGACCGCCGAAGGGGTGGAGACGCTGGACGAACTCGAACTGGTCAGGGTGCTGGGATGCAGCCACGTCCAGGGCCATGTCTACCACCGGGCGATGGACGCATCGGAGGCCGGAAAGCTGGTCGAGAGCGACGCCGTGGTCCGCCCCAACGGCCCGCGCTCGGCACGCTCGTCGCGGACCAACCTGCTGCGCCGCGTGCTGATCATGCATGCAGGCGGCACGGTGAGCGCCACCTTGCGCAACATTTCCGAAGGCGGCCTGCTGCTCGATGGGGTCAGGAACATCCCTGCGGGCACCGAGGTGGAAATCGAATTCGCCGGCCGCCAGCGCGCGAGCGGGGTGATCCGCTGGAACCGCGACGGGCGCACCGGGATCGAGTTCGACCAGCCCCTCGAGCGCCGCACGGACGGCTCCTTCGCCATCCTCGCCGGCGCTCCGGCGCGGCTCGCCGGATAAACGGCGGCGCCCGGATTGGCGCCGGCGTCTTAGCGAAAAACTAACCAACCGCCTTTACGCCGGGGTGAGATCAGGAACAGCTTTCGCGCGCGCCATGCCCCGGAAAGGGGGCCGCGTGCGCGGTGGACCAAAGCCGGGAGGACATAGGCGACGTGCCCTTGAAGGGTCTGCTGTCTTCGAGAAGCGGGAACATTGCCGCGAACCCGGGCGCAAGAGGCGCCGGGGCAGGATCGTCGCTGTCCGACGCGCAGAAGCTCGCCATGCTCGAGGATCTCGAACGCTCGGGCCTAGGCTGGTTCTGGGCGAGCGATACCGATGGCCGCCTCGCCTATCTTTCCGCGACCATCGCCGAACGGCTCGACGTGCCGATCGAGGAACTGGTCGGTCACCCGGTCGCGCAGATATTCCAGCCGGCTGCGAGCGACGGGCGCGAAAAGCCGCTCGCCTTGAGGCTCGGCGCGCACAAGGCGTTCACCGGCCTCGCCGTGCGCGCCGCGAGACGTCCCGACGGCGCGGTCCTGCGGCTTGCCGGGCATCCTGTGTTCGAGCCGTCCGGGCGGTTCCTCGGCTTTCGGGGCACGGGCGCGGACATCACCGAGGAATGGTACCGCGAGGAGGAGACGGAGCGCCTCGCCAAGTTCGATTCGCTCACCGGCCTCGCCAATCGCCACCGCATGGCGCAGTTCATCGAATCGACTCTCACCGCGTTCCGTGCGGCAAAGCGCAATTGCGCGGTGATGATGCTCGACCTCGACCGGTTCAAGCAGGTCAACGACACGCTCGGCCATGCGGCGGGTGATGAATTGCTCAAACAGGTCTCCGACCGCCTCAAGCGCGCGATCGACCGCGAATGCGAAATCGGGCGGCTTGGGGGCGACGAATTCCAGGTCATGCTGCCCGACCTCGACGATCGCGGCGTTCTGGGCGAGATCGCGATGAAGGTCATCGCCATGGTCAAGCAGCCCTACAGCCTTGCCGAGGGGCGCTGCGTGATTGGATGTTCGGTCGGCGTTGCGATCGCCCCGCATGACGGGGTCACGCGCGAGGAGGTGGTGCGTTCGGCCGACCTTGCGCTCTATGCCGCGAAGAATGGCGGGCGCGGGCAGTTCCGGTTCTATTCGGGCGAACTCGAGAACGAGGCGATCTTCCGCCGCCGCCTGGAGGCCGATCTCGGCACGGGGCTTTCGGAAAACCAGCTCTTCGTCAAATACCAGCCGGTGATCGAGGCGAAGAGCGGCAAGGTGACGACGCTCGAGGCGAAGATCTGCTGGAATCATTCCCAGCGCGGCGAGATCGACGAGGAGGAATTCGCCAGCATCCTCGACGGCTCCTCGCTGGTCGGCGACGTCGGGCGCTGGGCGATCCGCGAGGCGTGTTCGCATGCCACGCTGTGGCCCGAAAGCGTGCGGGTCGCGATCGGCGTGCCGGTTGCGCTGTTCAGCGAGCATGGCTTCGTCGACACGGTCGCCGAGGCGCTGTCGGAGGCCGATCTGCCTGCGAACCGGCTGGAACTGGGAATCAGCGAGGCGGTCTTCTTCGGCGATGCGAACGAGGTCGACCGAACGCTGGGGCGCCTGTTCAAGCTCGGTGTTCGCCTGACGCTCGACGAATTCGGCTCGGGCTATTCAAGCCTCGCCTATCTGCGCCGCGCGCCGTTCGACACGATCCGCATCGACAGCCGCCTCGTCGCCGAGGCCGACCGCGAGACCAATGGCGGCGAGAGCCGCGAACTGGGCCTTGTGCGTGCGATCGTCGCGCTTGCGGGTGCTCTTGGCATGGACACGCTGGCAGGCGGGATCGAGACGATGTCGCTCAACCATGCACTGACCGAATGCGGGATCGGTTTCGTGCAGGGGCCGATCTATTACGAGGCCGCCCCGCGCGAGACTGTCGAGGCCGAGATCATGGGCGAGGGCTGGCGGATCGACCCGTCGAGTGACCGCACCTCCCGCGCGCGCCGCCGCACCGTGCTGCGAAAGATCAACGTCATCCATGACGACCATTCCTACGAAGTGACCCTGCGCAACCTGTCTCGTACGGGGGCTCTCATCCAGGGGCTGATGGACGTGCCCAAGGGGACGCAGTTCGTCGTCGACCTTGGCGGCGGGCAGCTTGCCGTTGCGACCGTGACGCGCACCAATGGCGACACGCAGGGGCTCGAATTCGAACAGCACCTCGTGGATGACGGCTCGGGCGGTCTCGTCACGAGGAACCGAGTCAGTCCCTATGCGCTCGCCGCCGCCGGGGCGCCGCTCGCTGCGCTGTCGCCGGGAAGCTACAAGGCGATGGGCGGAATGTCGCGCCAAGGCGGGCACGGCGAAGGGGGGCACGGCGAAGGCGGGCAGGGCGAAGGCCAGTCGATCCCGCAATTCGGCTATGCGAAAAGCGCGCGGGCCGAACAGGCCTGATACGCACCTCCGAAGCTTCCCCTGAAACGCCTCGCGCGCTGACTTGCGTTTTTCTCGCATGACACTGCGCGAGAGCGGCGCTATTCGCGTGCGCAAATGACCGACCTTTCAAAGATCCGCAATTTCTCCATCATCGCGCATATCGACCATGGCAAGTCGACGCTCGCCGACCGGCTGATCCAGGTCTGCGGGGGCCTCACCGAACGCGAGATGAAGGAGCAGATCCTCGACAACATGGATATCGAGCGCGAGCGCGGTATCACCATCAAGGCGCAGACCGTCCGGCTCGACTACACCGCGAGCGACGGAGTGACCTACCAATTGAACCTGATGGACACGCCGGGCCATGTCGACTTCGCCTACGAAGTAAGCCGCAGCCTCGCCGCGTGCGAGGGTGCGCTGCTGGTGGTCGATGCGGCGCAGGGGGTCGAGGCGCAGACTCTCGCCAATGTCTACCAGTCGATCGAGCACGACCACGAGATCGTCCCCGTTATCAACAAGATCGATCTGCCCGCCGCCGATCCGGACAAGGTCCGCGCCGAGATCGAGGACATCATCGGCCTGGATGCGTCCGATGCGGTGCTCACCAGCGCGAAATCGGGCATCGGAATCGAGGACGTGCTCGAGGCGATCGTCAGGCGAATCCCGCCGCCTGTCGGCACGCGCGAGGCTCCGCTCAAGGCGAGCCTGGTCGATTCCTGGTACGATCCCTATCTCGGCGTCGTCATCCTCGTGCGCGTGCTCGAAGGAACGCTCACCAAGGGGATGGGCATTCGCTTCATGCAGGGCGGCACGCAGCATCTCGTCGACCGCGTCGGCTGCTTCACCCCCAAGCGCACCGACCTGCCCGAACTCGGCCCCGGCGAAATCGGCTTCATCACCGCCCAGATCAAGGAAGTCGAACAGGCCCGCGTCGGTGACACGATCACCACGGTCAAGAACGGCGCGGACAAGGCGCTGCCCGGCTACCGCGAACCGCAGCCTGTCGTCTTCTGCGGCCTGTTCCCGGTCGATGCCGCCGATTTCGAGAAACTGCGCGAGAGCATCGGCAAGCTGCGTTTGAACGACGCGAGCTTTTCCTACGAAATGGAATCGAGCGCAGCGCTCGGCTTCGGATTCCGGTGCGGGTTTCTCGGCCTGCTGCACCTGGAAATCATCCAGGAGCGGCTGAGCCGCGAATACGACCTCGACCTCATCACCACCGCGCCCTCGGTCGTCTACCGCGTCCATCTCGGCCATACCAAGACCGAGGACGCGAAGGTCATCGACATCCACAATCCCGCCGACTGGCCGGACGTCAACCGGATCGAGATGATCGAGGAGCCGTGGATCAAGGCGGTGATCTACACGCCCGATGAATATCTCGGTGCGATCCTCAAACTGTGCCAGGACCGGCGCGGGGTCCAGACCGACCTCACCTATGTCGGCGGGCGCGCGCAGGTGACCTACGAATTGCCGCTGAACGAAGTGGTTTTCGATTTCTACGACCGCCTGAAAAGCATTTCGCGCGGCTATGCGAGCTTCGACTACGAACAGATCGGCAATCGCGAGGGCGATCTCGTCAAGATGAACATCCTCGTCAACAACGAGCCGGTCGATGCGCTTTCGCTCATCGTCCACCGCTCGGTCGCCGAGGAGCGCGGGCGCGGCATGTGCGAGCGGCTGAAGGACCTCATCCCGCGCCACCTGTTCAAGATCCCGATCCAGGCCGCGATCGGCGGCAAGATCATCGCCCGCGAAACCATCGCCGCCCTGCGCAAGGACGTCACCGCCAAGTGCTATGGCGGCGACATCAGCCGCAAGAAGAAGCTGCTGGATAAGCAGAAGAAGGGCAAGGCGCGGATGCGGGAATACGGCAATGTGTCGATCCCGCAGGAAGCGTTCATCGCAGCGCTGAGGATGGGCGAGGAATAGCGCCCCGCGCCGCGATTGCGCGTCAATCGGCAATCGGGCCGCGGGACGGCTTCACTTCCGTAGCGGGCTAACCCGCCTCAGCCCTCGGGCATCTCCACATCGTCGCCCAGCCGCGCCAGCACCGCGCTCGCATCGAACGTGTCCTCGGCGCTTGCAGGGGCGGTCCCGCGATACATCTCGATCACGGCCGAGGCGCTGTACTGGTCGCTCGCGCTGATCCGCGCGGCGGGAAAGGGGGTCCCGCCAAGGGGATTGTACACGCCCCAGCCGAAATCCGCGTTGTAATAGCGCCAGCCGGGAGCCCAGCCCGGATAGGTCGTGGGCAGCGTGTCGATATCGATATCCGCCTCGGTCTGCTCTCGCACGACATAGAAGCCGTCATAGCCCTTCTGCCGGGTCAGTTCAGCGGCGCGGTAGAGGAGATATTCCTCGACCGTCTCGCGCGCCGTCACCTCGTTGCCGGAAAAGCTCACGCGGTAACGGTCGGCGGCGATCTGCTCGCTCTGGTAACCGAATTGCTGGCCGGCGACTTCGGCCGACTGGTAGGGCGTCGACGTCGCGCAGGCCCCGAGCGAGACGGCCATTCCAAGCGCGGTGGCGGCAGCGAGTGCGTTGCGGGTTCCTAACATATGTAACCTCCTGAAATATAATATTCTTTTTCAGGAACGAGATCGGGCGGGGCGAAGTTCCGAAATCCGTCAGGGGAAAGACGATCGGGAATGTCCCCGCACCGCTCGCCAACCTTCACTTGGCGTTCAGCGAGGGCGCAGCTATACGCTCGCCCCATGACGACCCGGATCACGACCAAGCTTTCGCGCGCTGCTCTTCTCGGCGCCGCCGTCCTTGCCACGAGCGCCTGCGGCGGCGGCTCGGCCAACGAGGATGTCGCCTATGTCGCGCGCGACGTCGAATCGCTCTATGCCGAGGCGCAGCGGCGGCTCGACCGGGGCAATACGATCCTTGCCGCCGCCCTGTTCGACGAGGTCGAGCGCCAGCACCCCTATTCGCCCTGGGCCCGCCGCGCGCAGTTGATGAGCGCGTTCAGCTATTACCTCGCGCGCGATTACAACAAGGCGATCCAGAACGCGCAGCGTTTCCTGTCGATCCACCCGGGCAACAAGGACGCGCCCTACGCCTATTACCTGATCGCGCTGTCCTATTACGAACAGATCAGCGACGTGAACCGCGACCAGAAGATCACCGAACAGGCGCAGACCGCGCTCGAGGAGGTCAACCGCCGCTTTCCGCAGAGCGAATACGCCGCCGATGCGCGGCTCAAGCTGGACCTCGTCGCCGATCACCTCGCGGGCAAGGAAATGGAGATCGGGCGATTTTACCAGCGTTCAGGCCAGTGGCTTGCCGCCGCAATCCGGTTCCGCAACGTGATCGAGGAATTCGACACGACCAGCCACACGCCCGAGGCGCTCTATCGCCTGACCGAAAGCAATCTCGCCCTCGGCATCCCGGACGAAGCGGTGAAATACGCATCGGTGCTGGGGGCGAACTATCCCGGCAGCGAGTGGTATGAAAAGGCGTACAAACTGATCGACAAGCACGCCGACGGCGTCAGGCCGAGCTAGGTTCCCGGCGCGCTCACACCGCGAGTCTTGCGCGCAGGTCTTCGACGCGCGCCGCGTTGACGCCATTGTCCGAATGACCGACCCGCGAGGCCGAGCGCACGTGCACCGCGTCTTCGGCCCTGCGCAGTTCGAGGTCATCGACGAAACCGAAGGTGGGTGAGCTGAATTCGGCCGCGATGTAATCCGCCTCTTGCCGGGTCACGGTGCCGCCCATTTCAGCGATCGCGCCGGGCAGGACCTCCCAGTTTTCCAGCGGGAGCGGCGGGGTCCGCCTGGCCGGCGCCGTCCCCGCTTCGCTGGAGACGCAATTGGGGCTGTCGGGACAGGGCGCCAGCGCGCCGTCCACCCGTCCGGGAGCGCTCCCGCGCTTCGAATACTGCCCGAGCGCGGCGAAACCTCCCACGGCCAGCGCCGCGAGGCCGATCAGCGTGACAGTGCCCGTTCGGATGATGCTCATGTGTTCTCCAAATACCGGCGATCATAACCGTTCCCGTCGCGCTTCGATAGCTGTTCGCAAAGGGCCTCTGCACGCGTGACCGGCGGCCAAGCTTGGGCTAACAGGTTTGCGCCATGCTGACCCGGCTTTCGATCCGCAACATCGTCCTTATCGAAGCGCTCGATCTCGAGTTTCGCGGCGGGCTCGGCGTGCTCACGGGCGAGACGGGGGCGGGCAAGTCGATCCTGCTCGATGCGCTCGGCCTCGTGCTCGGCGACCGGGCGGAAACCGCGCTGGTGCGCGCCGGGGAGGACAAGGCGAGCGTCACCGCCAGCTTCGATTTTTCCGTGTTGCCGGGGCCGGTCGCCGAAGCGCTGGACGATGCCGGCATCGAGATCGAGCCGGGCGAACCGCTGCTGATCAGGCGGCAGGTCAAGGCCGATGGCGGCTCCAAGGCCTTCATCAACGATCAGTCCGCCAGTGTCGCTCTGCTGCGCGCGCTTGCCCCGGCGCTGGTCGAACTGCACGGCCAGCACGACGATCGCGGCCTCGTAAACCCGCGCGGCCACCGTGAATTGCTAGACCGCTATGCCGGGACCGACCTTGCCGCGCTCGCCGCCGCATGGCGCGACTGGGCGAAGGCCGAGGCGCAGCTGGCCGAGGCGCGGGCCGAGGTCGAACAGGCGAAGGCGGACGAGGACCTGCTCACCGCGCATCTCGGCGAACTCGACGCGCTCACGCCCGAGGTGGGCGAGGAAGAACGCCTCGCCGCCCAGCGCATCGACCTGCAGAAAGGCGAGCGGCTGTCGGGCGAACTCGA
>Ga0207419_1000193_pt1 | contig 49621 bp, 48 predicted proteins | sample ElkSloMetagenome_4_FD_184723 | JGI IMG/M metagenome (GOLD analysis project Ga0207419, IMG submission 184723) | Hot spring microbial communities from Elkhorn Slough, Monterey Bay, USA - MD2A (version 2) | ecosystem: Environmental > Aquatic > Marine > Intertidal zone > Estuary: Microbial mat ...
AGCCATTACCGTTTTTTCGATATCATCCTTACTCAAGTCTAAAGGTAAATCCATAGTAAAACGCATTTTACCATTAAACGAAATTGGATAAGTTTTACTACTTTCAACGAGATATTTTTCTTCAAACTTTGGGAAAGGTGCGGCAGATATGCCCTTATAATCTTCGGGTAGATTATTAACATCTACCGTCTTCCCAAACTGAATACAAGCGTAAAGCTGTTCTGATATGTGCGGGGCATAAGGCGATATTAAAATTAATAAGGGTTCTAAAATTTCCTTACTGCTGCACTTTTGCTGGCTAAGTTCATTAACCGCAATCATAAAGGAGGATACCGAAGTATTAAATGAGAAACTTTCAACATCTTCCTCTACTTTCTTTATGGTTTTATGTAGAGTTTTAAAAGACTCCTTGCTTGGTTCGGTATCTGTTATTTTTAATCCTTTTTCATCCACATATAATTTCCAAAGTTTTTTTAGAAAACCGTGTACACCTGTGATGCCTGAGGTGTTCCAAGGTTTAGCCTGTTCTAATGGCCCGAGGAACATTTCGTATAATCGCAGACTATCTGCACCGTATTGTTCGCAAATCTGGTCGGGATTGACGACGTTGTATTTGGATTTGGACATTTTTTCGACTTCGCGCGAAACGGTCCATCTTAAATCCTTCCCTAGGGGAAGGACTTCTCCATCTTGATTTATAAAAATCGCGTCTTCAAAGTCTTTACCAAATTCTTTATCAATTTTAAGCGATTCAACATCAAGTTCGTCTGACGAATTTACGTATTCGACTTTTACACGAAGTTTTGAAATTGATAAATCTATTTTTATAATATCATCCTTGGTGTACTCGCTATTAAATTTAAAAGGGCCATATTTATCATGAGTGTGATATAATATCTGCGTTAAAGCCTCATCACTTTCACTAAAATCCTTTGAAATAAAAAATGAGTCTTTCAGTTCATAGAAACCAAACCCTCGACCATTCGCATTTTCATATTCATAATTAATTTTATCAACCCTATTCAAAAAAGCACTAGTCCCCAAAATCATCCCCTGATTTATCAGCTTTTTAAAAGGCTCATCAACGCCTACAAATCCGCGGTCATTCAAAAACTTGACCCAAAAACGAGAGTACAACAAATGCCCCGTTGCGTGCTCACTTCCTCCAATGTATAAATCGACGTTTTCCCAGTAATTTAGCGCTTCTTTTGAGGCAAAATTTTCGTTACGGTTTTCTTTTCCCTCCATGTAACGGAAAAAGTACCATGAACTGCCAGCCCAACCGGGCATGGTGTTCAGCTCTAAAGGAAACACGGTTTTTTGATCAACCTTGTCATTACTAACAACAGTATTTGATTTAGTACACCAGGCCCAAACATCAGCACGCCCTAATGGCGGTTCCCCCTCTTCGGTAGGGAGGTACTTTTCAACTTCTGGTAGGGTTAATGGCAGATGTTTTTTATCAATCATTTGTGGCATTCCATCCTTATAATATACAGGGAAGGGTTCTCCCCAATAGCGTTGTCTTGAAAATACGGCATCACGTAATCGATAATTGGTTTTACCCTTACCTTGACCTATTTTTTCAAGTTCAAATATGGCGCGTTTAACCGCTTTTTTATAAGTTAAGCCATTTAAGAAATCGCTATTTGTAATTACAACATTGTCTTTTGCAGAATAGGCTTCCTCAGAAATATCAACATCCTTAAAAATATTAGGGATTTCAATGCCAAAGTGCTTTGCGAAATCATAGTCCCGTTGGTCTCCGCAAGGCACTGACATTACCGCTCCCGTTCCATAACCTGCCAAGACATAATCACCAATCCAGATGGGAACTGGCTCTTTGGTAAATGGATGCTCAGCGTAAGCACCTGTAAAAGCTCCCGTAATAGTTTTTACATCAGCCATACGATCGCGCTCGCTGCGCTTTGCGGTGGCTTCAATGTAGGCCTCAACTTCGGGTTTTTGCTCAAGTGTTGTGATTTTTGAAACTAAGTCGTGTTCAGGGGCGAGCGTCATAAAACTTACGCCGAAGATGGTGTCTGGTCTTGTCGTGAAAACTTCAATATGATAAGATGTCTCGACTTCGCTCGACATGATATTGCCTTTTACTTTGAAAGTGACTGACGCCCCAACCGATTTCCCAATCCAATTGCGCTGGCTTTCCTTTAAGGATTCCGTCCAATCGATTTTATCTAAGCCTTGAAGCAATCTCTCAGCATAAGCCGAGATACGCATGCTCCATTGAGTCATTTTTTTTCTGATAACTGGATGACCGCCTCTTTCAGATATGCCATTTACAATTTCATCATTGGCCAGTACCGTTCCCAAGGCTGGGCACCAATTGACTTCGGTTTCGGCGAGGTAGGTTAATCGGTATTTCAAGAGGATTTGCTGTTGTTTTTCCCAAGTAAAACCGTTCCAATCTTCTGCTGAAAATAATTCAACATCATCATCGCAAGCAGCTTTGACTTTGGTATTCCCCTTATCAATAAATTTAGATATAAGTGTGCCAATGTGCTCTGCCTTATTAGCCTCATTGTTGAACCAAGATTCAAAAAGCTGAATGAAAATCCACTGGGTCCATTTATAATAATTCGGGTCACTGGTACGAACTTCCCTGCTCCAATCAAAAGAGAACCCAATTTGATCTAATTGGCGTCGGTAAGTTTTAGTGTTAGTTTCTGTGGTAAGCGCAGGGTGCTGACCCGTTTGAATGGCATATTGCTCGGCTGGCAGACCGAAACTGTCGTAGCCTTGAGGATGTAAAACATTAAAGCCCTTGTGACGTTTATAGCGCGCATAAATATCACTGGCAATGTAACCAAGCGGATGACCAACGTGAAGACCTGCACCGCTTGGGTAAGGAAACATATCCAGCACGTAATATTTTGGCGCCTCTTTCAAATTGCTGGAAAGCGGAGGGTTTTGGGCTTTAAACGTTTGCCTTTTTGCCCAAAAGTTTTGCCAGTCTTTTTCAATTAGGTTGAAATCGTATGCCATCAATTAAAATAGTTTAAAAAATTCATAGAATAGGAAAATGCGGATATATTCTAACGAGGGCAAATTTAATCTTAATAAAACAATTAAAAAATTTAAGCTGGGGCATTACATGCGTTCTTTTACCCAAACCCTATGAACTCCTAGACCTCCATGTTTCGCTCCCCAATTTTAAATCTGCCCATACCTGCTTAAAAAAACGGCCGATTAAATACATGAGGTAAATCTAAAATTTTGAAGCAATGCTTTTGAGAGGTAATTTGTACTAAACTTTCAACGTTGTAAGTGCGACGCAATGAACATAGTTTTTTATTTTTACGCATTAATCCATTGACATTTTATGGCTTCCTCATTTGACCAATATCAAAAACGAAAGTTGATTTCCTCTTACTTCTCCGTAGTCATCAGTATTGCTTTAGTGTTGTTTTTATTAGGTTGTTTGGGACTATTGGTTTTAAACGCCAAAAAAGTAGCCGATCATTTTAAGGAGCAAGTTGTAGTAACTATTTATTTAAATGAATCTGCCAAGGAAGTTGAAATCAACCAACTAAAAAAAAGTCTTGCAATGGCCGATTATACCAAGCGTACCAAATACGTCTCCAAAGAGCAAGCGGCCGAACTCATGAAAGCTGAAACCGGCGAAGACTTTATGGATTTTGTAGGTTATAACCCATTGCAGAATTCGATTGATGTGTATCTCAAGGCCGACTACGTTACCAATGAAACCCTAACCGGTATAACAGAAGGGCTTAGCAATAAAAAATTTATAGAAGAAATTAGATACGATAATGACCTGGTTGAATTAATGAACGACAACGTTAAAAAAATCTCGTTTTGGATTTTGATTTTAAGCGGTCTCTTCACCTTAATTGCGGTTCTTTTAATAAACAGCTCCATACGGTTGGCGGTCTATTCCAAACGTTTTATCATTAAAACCATGCAGATGGTTGGTGCGACCAAATCTTTTATTCGAAGACCGTTTATAAGTAAAAGTGTGCAATTGGGCATTATAGGTTCTATCGTTGCCATGATTGGAATGGGCGTCGTATTATACTACCTTAATAACACCTTTCCTGAATTGGAATTTCTAAGAAATCCTGTTTTAATTATTAGTCTTTTTGCAAGCATTCTACTTCTTGGAATTCTAATTACCTGGATAAGCACATTTATTGCCACCCAACGCTTTTTGAATTTAAAAACGGACCAGTTGTATTACTAATATCCTACTTTCTATAAATTTAGCAATGGATTAACGGATTTTTCAGCATGAAAATATTTAATTTGCAATCCTAATTTAACAACATGGGCGAACAGAAACGTAAAGAAGCTGCAAGGAAAGATTTTATCTTCGGTAAGAAAAACTACAAGTTCATGCTTATTGGTCTTGGATTTATTGCCTTAGGCTTTATATTGATGGCCGGCGGCGGAAGCGATGACCCAAATATTTTTGACCCTTCAATTTTTAGCTGGAGACGAATTAGATTAGCGCCTACTTTGGTGTTAATTGGTTTTGGAATCCAAGTTTACGCTATTTTACTGAATCCCAACAAGAAATAGATTTCTAAATAATTAAACTTTAATACTAAAACATCGGGACTTCAATCCTATTTAAATTTTGATACTTTTGCCCAATGGAAATTATTGACGCCATTATCCTAGGTATCATTCAAGGGCTAACTGAATTTCTTCCGGTTTCCTCAAGCGGGCATCTAGAATTGGGCAAGGCTATTTTGGGCGACAACTCTGTGCCAGAAGAAAGCTTGATGTTTACAGTTGTACTTCATTTTGCAACGGCCTTAAGTACCATGGTGGTATTTAGAAAAGATATTTTTGATATTTTAAAAGGTGTCTTTAAATTTCAATGGAATGATGATTTAAAGTTTATTACCAAAATCGTAATATCCATGCTCCCAGCAGTTCTCGTTGGAGTGTTTTTTGAAGATGAACTTGAGCAACTTTTTGGTGGAAATATTCTGCTTGTGGGTTGCATGCTTCTCATCACCGCCGTCCTTTTATTTCTCGCTGATAGAGCAAAGGACACCAACAAATCCGTATCATTTACAAATGCCTTTGTGATTGGGGTTTCTCAGGCTGTTGCCATGCTCCCAGGGATTTCTAGGTCTGGTGCTACTATATCAACCTCAGTTTTATTGGGTAATGACAAGACCAAGGCGGCTCGATTTTCATTCTTAATGGTGGTGCCGCTTATTTTTGGGAAGATTGCCAAAGATATAATTGGCGGCGAACTCTCCTATGAGAGTTCAAACTTCACAAGTTTAAGCATTGGTTTCATTGCAGCCTTTATTTCGGGTTTGTTTGCCTGCACCTGGATGATTGCCTTGGTTAAGAAAAGTAAGTTAAGCTACTTTGCCATCTATTGCGTAATTGTTGGGCTTATAGCCATTGGCTTTGCGCTAACAAATTCAATTAACCAATGACGGCAGACGAATTTCAAAACGGTAAAATATTACTTATAGACAAACCGCTCAATTGGACTTCCTTTCAGGCGGTAAATAAGCTACGCTGGGAAATACGCCAAGCGTTTAAAATTAAAAAAATAAAGGTAGGCCACGCCGGAACACTCGACCCTTTGGCAACAGGACTTTTGATTATATGCACCGGCAAGATGACCAAACAAATCAATACCTTTCAAGGGCAGAATAAAGAATATACGGGTACGATAGTTCTAGGGAGCACAACACCCTCTTACGACTTAGAAACCGACATTGATAAAACATTCCCTACCGAACATATTTCCAAAGACCTTATTTATAAAGCAACCACCGATTTTTTGGGTGAAATTGAGCAATTGCCACCTGTTTTTTCAGCTTTAAAAAAGGACGGTAAACGCCTTTACGAATACGCCAGAGCTGGTGAAAACGTGAAAATCAATTCGCGTAGGGTTCGTATTTCAGAATTTGAAATAACCGGAATCGATAATCTTACGGTAAATTTCAGGGTTGTCTGTAGCAAAGGCACTTACATTAGGTCTCTGGCGCATGATTTTGGGAAAGCATTGAACTCTGGAGCCCATCTTTCTGCATTACGTAGAACTAAAATTGGGGATTTTGATGTTAATAACGCCATAGCCCCTAAGGATTTTATTTTCAGCTTAAATAATTAAATAACTACATAACAATTACTTAAGTCTGTACTTTTAGACACCTCAAAATAGTATTGCAACTTTTTTTCTATATTTAACGTATATAATCCTCCCTCTACAATTAAACCTTGACTTGCAGTTTCTTCAAAAACATAAAGCCTTGCTAATTACGGTGCTGATTTCTGGCACGGTACTCTTGGCGTTGTTTTCACTACATATTACCAAGACAACCGAATTTCTTGCAGAAAGTTATTTTAAAATTGAACCTCAGACCGAAGATGAGCTTAAGGAGTTAGAAGAACAAGAGCTCATTGAAAAAAAGGGCGCAGAAACCAATCAAGCCTTTAACGAAGACCAAGAGTTTAAGGACATGATGCGAAATTTCAAAACAGCATCAAATGCTCCTGTTAATGAAACCAATGAAGCCGAACAACCACCTCAGGAAGAAAGCTCTGAAAACGAAAATGATGTATTGACCTCCAATTCTGATATCAATGCTTCAAAAAACCAGGGCGTTGATGAACAAGAACGTAAATCCTTTAAAAAGGCCAAGGATATTTTGGCGATGCACTCTCCTAAAAAATCCACTGACAAAAGCATAAGTAATAAAAATAGCAGCGTCTCTTTTTCTCTTAAAAACAGAACTAAGGTAAAACTACCACCTCCGGTTTATTTATGCGAAACCTCCGGCAAAATCATAGTAAATATTAAAGTAAACAATATCGGTAGAGTTACAGATGCTTACTTAAACACGTCCTCATCCTCTAAGAATCAGTGTTTGGTTGATAGCGCTTTGGATTATGCAAGAAATGCTATTTTTTCCGCAGATGCCAACAAAACAGAACAAATCGGCTCAATTACCTATTATTTTAAAGGGAAGCGTTAAACCTTCAATAAATCCAAAATATCTAAAATTACATTCTGCCCTTTATCCTTATTATACCAAAGCTGTAAACGCTCTTTAAATTCTGGCGTTAATTTACCGTGCTCATTTTTATAGTCTTCCACTAATTTAGTTGCTTCAGATGGTCTAGGTCCAAAGGTTTCCAAAACTTCATTGCTTTTTTTATCAATCATTATGAGTTTTGCAATGGCCTTTCCTCCGTTGGTTAAAAAGTGATTCATCAATTCCTCATTGTCATCCCTAAATACCAATTTCAAATCGATGTTATCGGAGAGTTCAGCAATCTTGTTCAGTACGGGAATAACGTGAGCGGCGTCCCCACACCAACTTTCGGTAATGACCAACCAAATAACGTTTCCTTTGAAACTTAGGATCCTGTTTTTTTCAGCTTCGGAAATTTTAAGGGTCTTATCCCAACGTTTCATGCGCCGGTTATTTAAAACGGTATAAGCAGCAAGCGCTTCGGTTTTTTCATTGCCAGACGTAGAGTTTTTCAAGACCAAATCCTCGGTTAAGGTCCGATATTCAGGATAGCTTAAAGCCTTATTCAGACTATTTATTATTGTATTTTTTATATTGTTTTTTTGAGATAATGTTTCCAAACTATAATTTTTTAAGTTAAATCATATTAGACGCGGATTTGTATAAAATCTTACTAATTTTAAAAGCGTTCCCAAAACTATGAAAATGGAAATTAAAAAACCTAAAAGATGCGGCTGGTGCACAGGCGACGAGTTATATGAAAAGTACCACGATGAAGAATGGGGCAAACCCGTTATGGATGATGCTAAACTTTTTGAATTTTTAACATTAGAGACCTTTCAAGCGGGACTCAGCTGGGTGACCATTTTACATAAAAGGGAAAATTTCCGTAGGGCACTCGATAATTTTGACTATAGAAAAATTGCAAAATATGGCCATACAAAAATTAAGGCCTTGCTTCAAGATAGCGGTATTGTACGACATCAATTAAAAATAAAAGCCACCATTACCAATGCGATAGCTTTTATGGGCATACAGCACGAGTATGGTTCGTTTTCAAAATATATTTGGGGATTTGTAGATGGAAAACCCATTGTGAACCGATTTGAGGATTATCGTAATGTACCCGCTAATACAGAGCTAAGCGATAAGATAAGTAAGGATTTAAAGAAACGTGGCTTTAAATTTGTTGGTTCTACCATAGTTTATTCGCTCATGCAAGCTGCGGGAATGGTAAATGACCATGAAATTTCGTGTTTTAAATATAACCAGGTAGCGAAAATTAAAAGATAATTACAAAGCGATATCTCTATGCCGCAGTTACAATTACCACAAATATCACTTTACAACACATGAAGTATCGCATATTTACACTCTTACTCGGCTTCCTGCTCTCGGTTTCGATTTCGGCCCAAACTAAAAACGAAAAAGAAAAACGCATTAAAAAAAGCGAGTTCCCGAAAGGTGCCAACCTGTTATTGAATGCTATTCCACAACAGGCAAAGCGTATTCGCTTTTACAAGGAAACCGATGGCGATAAAACCAGTTTTGAAACTAAATTTAAATTTAAAAAGCACTGGTATAGTGTTGAATGCGACAGCCTTGGTAAACTGGAGGATATTGAAATACAGATAAAAGAGGATGAACTTCCTGAGGAAACCGACGATGTTATTGAAGATTATTTTGAGGACAACTCAGAAAAATATGATATTATAAAAATCCAAGAACAGTTTATTTACAGCTCAAAACCTTCTGATACCGAGTTTTTGAAACATATTAGTTCCAACCGAGAATCATTGAGGCCAAATTACGAAATTATAGTAGCCCTAAAAATCGATAAAGTTTGGGTATTAAAGGAGATTACATTTTCACACCAAGGTCAATTTTTATCTGAAAGAACCATAAAACCAGATAGCTATGAATACATCATGTACTAAGCTTTTAGTACTGTTTGTTATGCTTTTCGGTATAAAAGGTTTGGCTCAGGACTATTTAGAAACGTTTAGCGAGAGCGCGTTTGCGCTAAGACACCGTGTTAATAAATCCTACAGCACCAACTGGGAATTGAGTACCAGGGCCTATCTCAACCAAGATGACCAATTTAGTTATGTAACTCGGCAAATCCAGTTTGGTCATTTCTCAACTTACAAGCTAAATCTAAAAAATAGTATTGCCTTGGGCTTAATGTACCGAAATCGTGACGTTTTTGAAAACTCCAGTAACGAAGTAAGGATTACTCAACAATTTAACCGAAAATCCATCTATAAAACGCTGCGTTTTGGACATCGGTTTAGAAGCGAACAACGTTTTTACAAAAATTTTACGGCATATAGATTTCGATATCGTTTAGCACTGGATTTACCACTACAAGGCTTAAAGCTCGATGTTGGCGAGACTTACCTCGTCATAACCAGTGAAGGTTTACTTACCACGGCAAAACCCAACAAACCAGAAATTGAATACCGCCTCAGCCCAGCAGTCGGCATACTTTTAAGTGAACAGCTCATTCTGGAGTTTGGGGTAGAACTCCGTCTTGATGAAATTAATATCAATACGAATGAGGTCTTATTTTTTAACACTTCGGTTGATTTCAGGATTTGAAAAGATGCATTTTAACGAATATTTTTGGTTTTTGTCGAAGATATAGGTATGCTTGCACCTTAAATCATAAAATAATTAAAGATGAAAAAAATCAGATTATATTTAGTAATTATGTTACTTACCAGCATCACATTCTCTTGTAGCGATGATGATGACGCCGGAGAAAACACAAGTGTTATTGGTAGCGGCACGGGCTCTGCTGTAGTTGATGGCGATAATTTTACGCTCTCTGGTGGTGCTGTAGTTGACTACGGTTCTTATAATGATGAAACATTTAATTTTGATATTGAATTGCTATCTAGTGATTTTGTATTGACAGACGATAGCATATCTGGAAGAGGTGAGAATGTTTATTTTGAACTTTTAACCGACAATGCTACTGGGTTAAAGAACGGTATCTATACATTTAATGAAAACGGTGGTGATTTTACGTTTATTTCTTCTGATGTGTATTTGGATTACGATTTTAATTCAGACGACGGTACTGTAATCGACATTACTAGTGGCACATTAGAAATTACCCGCGCTGGTGACAACTACGACCTACAATGGAATGTTGAAGGTAGTAATGGTGAGGTTATAACCGGATCGTACTCAGGAACATTACGTTTATTTGACGAAACTGATTTATAAAATATTTCTTAGAAGTTATCATAAGGCTAATTAATGGTAACTCCAATTTGATATAGATTGAAAATAGGGATTAGAACATAAATATTAATAAGTAAATCAACGTTTTTGCATACTTACCTAAAAAAAACGCTTAGAATACTGAAAATTTACCTATTTAGTCTCTAATCCCTAATTTCTTCTATTTCGATTCTTTGCTCTTGGCTCTTGGCTCTTGGCTCTTGGCATAATATTAGAATAATTTGATTTTCCTTAAAGAAACTCCACAAATTTGCCCCTAGGTATATTTTCTGCTCCAAAACTTGCTAAATGTTTGGTGTAAACTTGACAGTCTATCAATCTGTAATTACAGGTTTGAAGGTATTTGATAAACCCATACTTACTCGCATTGCTCACTTTGGTAAACATGCTTTCCCCACAGAAAACCCCGTTGTTCAAATCAATGCCGTAAAGCCCTCCAACCAGATCATCATCTTGCCAAACCTCAACCGATTTAGCCAGCCCTAATTGGTGTAATTTTAGATAAGCTTGCTTCATCTGTTCCGTTATCCAAGTGCTTTTCTGGGCGTTGCGCTTTACGTTTGAACAGTTAGAAACGACCTCTTCAAAGTGCTGGTTTACGGTCATACTAAATTTGTCACTTCTTAGTATTTGTTTCATGCTTTTTGAAATCTTGAGCTTCTCAGGAAACAAGACAAATCTTGGGTCTGGTGACCACCAGATAATAGGCTGTCCCTCTTCAAACCAAGGGAAAATTCCATTTTTGTAGGCTAGAATAAGACGTTGTGGCGATAGATCACCGCCAATGGCTAAAATACCTTCAGGGGAGGCCGTATCAACTTTTGGGAACTTAATATTTTCATTTAAAAAAACCATTATACTTTATTGAACGCGTTTCATATACTTTCTCTATCTTGAACTTTTGGAATCAAAAATGCAAGACCAATCACAAAAATATCAAACAAGGTGGCAGGAGAACATCAAGTCAAGGCAAAAAAGTATCTCGGACAACATTTTCTTAAAGATGAATCTGTGGCTAAGCGAATTGCCAACAGTTTAACACTAAAAGGTTATGGGCAGATACTTGAAATTGGTCCTGGCACCGGCGTCCTAACAAAATATCTTCTAAAAAAGGATACCACAACCCACGTTATAGAAATTGACACAGAATCGGTTGAATATCTAAAGGCTAATTATTTAAATCTTTCAGAACGGATTATAGAGCAGGACTTTCTAAAGTACGATTTAAGCCAGATTTTTGGTAATAAACCATTTGCCATTATTGGAAATTTCCCTTACAATATATCATCACAGATTGTTTTTAAGACTTTGGAACTGCGCCATCAGATTCCAGAATTTTCAGGAATGTTCCAAAAAGAGGTCGCCCTAAGGATTTGCTCCAAAGAGGGTAGTAAGGTGTATGGCATTCTTTCAGTCTTAACCCAAGCATTTTATGAAGCCGAATATTTATTTACCGTGCCGCCCTCTGTATTTAATCCTCCGCCTAAAGTAGATTCGGGAGTTTTGTTTCTTAGACGCAAACCAGATTTCAAATTGGGATGTGATGAGAAATTGTTTTTTAGGGTGGTAAAGACAGCTTTTCAGCAACGCAGAAAAACACTGCGCAATAGTTTAAAAATTTTTAATCTCCCAGATAATCTAAAAGCAAATACTATCTTTGGGCGACGGCCAGAACAGCTTAGTGTTGCAGAATTTATCGATTTAACATCGCTAATTGAAAACGACCAAAACGCTTAACTACAATTATAAACTTTGCAAGAGGAAAACGACAATATTCAATTTGAGCTTACCGATGAGCTCTTAAATATGGTTAGGCACTTGGTCGAGACCAGGGATAATAAAGCCCTTAAAGGGCATCTCAATTATTTCCATTACGCCGATATCGCTGAAATACTCGATGAACTTAATCTTGAGGAGGCGGTTTACGTTATTAAGCTCTTGGATTCTGAAACTACTGCCGACATCCTAATGGAATTGGATGAGGACAATAGGGAAAAAGTGCTTGCCAACCTTTCGGCCAAGGAAATTGCTGAGGAAGTAGAAGAACTGGATACCGATGATGCCGCCGATATTCTCGCCGAACTTTCTGATGAGCGACAGGCACAGGTTATCGCACAAATTGAAAATGCCGAGCACAGGGATGAAATTACCGAGCTGCTCGCTTACGAAGAGAATGTTGCGGGTGGACTTATGGCGAAAGAATTGGTAAAAGTCTATGAAACCTGGACGGTTGCTGGATGCCTGCGCCGTATTCGCGGTCAAGCTAAAGAAGTAACGCGAGTGCATTCCATTTATGTGGTAGATAAACAGAATAAGCTAATTGGAAGACTATCGCTCAAGGATTTAATCGTTGCTAAAAGCGATCAAAAAATCTCAGATATTTATATTTCCAACGTAGATTGGGTAAACGTGCACGAAAATGCCGAAGAGATTGCTAGGGTAATGGCAAAGTACGATTTGGAAGCCATTCCCGTGGTTGATGATGACCAAACCCTCTTAGGGCGGATTACGATTGATGATATTGTTGACGTTATACGAGAGGAAGCCGACAAAGATTACCAGCTCGCAGCTGGTATTTCCCAAGACGTGGAAGCCGATGACAGCATACGGCAATTAACAAGAGCCCGTTTGCCTTGGCTAGTCTTAGGCCTTTTTGGTGGTTTGGGAAGTGTTTTTATTATGAAGGGTTACGAGGAAATTATGAGCACCGTGCCGTCTCTATTTTTTTACACGCCACTAATTGCCGCCATGGCAGGAAATGTCGGGGTCCAATCCAGTGCGATCATTGTTCAAGGGCTAGCCAACGATAATGTAAGGGGAAGTATTTTAAGCCGTTTATTCAAGGAGGTTACACTTAGCTTAATCAACGGTTTTGCTTTAGCTATTTTGGTGGTTTTATTTGGATTTTTAATCAATCAAAACACTACAGAAAGTTTAGCTATTGCCATTTCAATGATGAGTGTGATAGTTGTGGCTGCATTGGTCGGCACCTTTGTACCAATAATTTTAGACAAGCGGGGTATTGACCCTGCAATTGCTACTGGGCCTTTTATCACTACCAGCAATGATATTCTTGGCATTTACCTGTTTTTTGTATTGTCTGGGGTTATTATTGGGTTTTAATCGAAAAAATAACAAGGTTTTAAATGAAATCTAAAAATTCAATTTTAGGCATTAAACGATTGAAAACTATAGCACAAAATCTAAAACTAATAAGTTTAATTTTGGAATGAAAATCCTACACCTCAATACCAACCATCCCTTACTAATCACCCAATTAAATCAGCTTGGTTTTACAAACCATGAGGATTATTCATCTTCAAAAAAAGCCATTGAAATGAAAATTTCAAACTACGATGGCATCGTTATAAGAAGCCGTTTTAAAATTGATAAAACGTTTCTTGATGCAGCTAAAAATCTAAAATTTATCGGTAGGGTTGGTGCTGGTCTCGAAAATATCGATTGTGACTACGCCGAAAAAAAAGGCATCAAACTCATTGCTGCACCAGAGGGAAATAGAAATGCCGTTGGCGAACATAGTTTGGGGATGCTTCTAACTCTTTTTAACAAACTGAACAAAGCTGACAAGGAAGTAAGAAATGGTAAATGGCAACGAGAGGCTAATCGTGGACTCGAACTCGATGGAAAAACCGTTGGACTTATCGGTTATGGAAACATGGGAAAGGCTTTTGCAAAAAAGTTAAGAGGTTTTGACGTTAACGTTTTGTGCTACGATATCAAAAATGATGTGACAGATGAAAACGCCAGACAAGTTTCGCTCAAAGAATTACAAGAAAAAGTAGATATTCTCAGCTTACACACCCCGGAAACCAAATTGACTAGAAATATGGTCAACCAAGAATTTATTCAAGGGTTCAAAAAGCCTTTTTGGCTAATCAATACAGCTCGCGGAAAAACTGTCAATACAAAAGATTTGGTTTCAGCATTAAAATCAGGTAAAATTCTCGGCGCCGGATTGGATGTTCTGGAATATGAAAAATCTTCTTTCGAAAATTTATTTTCACCATCAAATACATCTGAAGCAACCGAGATGCCACCCGCTTTTAGATATCTAATAGAAGCTGAAAACGTATTATTGACACCGCATGTAGCAGGATGGACCATTGAGAGTAAGGAGAAGTTGGCTCAAACCATCGTAGATAAAATAAAGCGCGAGTTTGGTTATTGATTCTGTAATTAAATTTTTATTAGAGCTGGGGCGGTCTTTTGGTTTGAATGATTTATAATATATACCAAAGCCTTATCTGGCTTTAAATTACCTGTTTGATTATATTTTAAATCAGCTTAGAGACTATGCAATACGAAGCAAATTCGCCAGACGACTACATCAGCCAAATTCCAACAGAAAGACAGGAGGCACTTAAAACATTACGCCGCGTTGTAATTAAACACTTACCCAAGGGTTTTGAAGAGGGCATGCTTTATAAAATGATTGGCTACTACGTACCACACTCGGTTTACCCTGTTGGTTACAACTGCGACCCGAAAACGCCTTTACCCTTTATGAGTATTGCCTCACAGAAACAGTCAATAAACCCTATACCATAGTGGTATTTATGCGAATAAGCAGCTTTACAATTGGTTTGTCTCACAATACCCAAAACATTGTAAGTACAAGCTAGATATGGGTAAAAGTTGCATAAGATTCAAAAAAATGAACGATATTCCTTTTAAGTTGATAGGCAAACTTACTACGAAAATGACTTGTTATGAATGGATAAAGCTGTTAAGAGTTCATAGGTCTCAGACATTCGTTTTTAAAGTTTGAACAAATCAAAACTTGGCAAAAAACCAAATAACATAAGGAAGCGTAATGGCACACAGTAAATCTTTCTTAAACTCGCATTCAACAACCAATAAGAATTGAAAACTGCATCCTTACTAACAGTGTTAATATTAAAGATTGGAGGGATAATTGCGAACATACAAGAGATTTAGTGCAATAATTTTGGTTGCGTCACCAATATCGATGTTAGGGTAATCTAAATTTGGTAAACTGAAAATAAAGCCTTTATGTCATTTGAAACTTTATTTTTCTTACATTTATAACGTTTTAACCAACAAATCAATATTATGGCAGAAGATTCAAAAAATCTTAGTGACGATTTAAACGAGATGCTCGATGATGCCAAGGATTCGGCTAAAAAAGTAGGAAAAAAAATTAGTAGCTCCACCAAAGAGTTTAGTGAGGATGCCAAAGGAAAAGCCAAGGAGTTTTCCCAAAATGCTACCAATACATCTAATGAATTTTCAAAAGACGCACAGCGCGCCTTTAGCGACGGAAAAAACATTGCAATTATAGCACATATCACCATTATTGGTTGGATCATCGCCATTGTAATGAATAGTAGCAATAAAACCGAATTTGGTTCATTTTACATCCGTCAGGTTCTAGGTATTTTCCTGTTTTCGTTCATACTTTCGTTTATTCCATTTGTCAATTTAGTGGCTTGGGTCATTGGCTTGGCGATGTGGGTAATGAGTTTAATCTCATCATTGAACGGAGAAATGAAGCCTGTGTTTTTATTGGGAGATAAGTTTCAAAGTTGGTTTAAGGGACTATGAAATAATTGATTAGTCTAACCTTAAATTACTTTGAGCCTAGTTGGTCTAAGTTAAAATCAAGTGGAAGTGCATCACCAATTCTCAATGCGCCCATATATCCCGAAAAGGAAAATGCGGTTGGTGGTCCAAAATTTCGGTCATTATCAATGTGGAATGTCGTATTGTAATAGGACGTATGTCTTCTCTTTAAAGAAATGGTATCACGACGCTTTAGCGCTCTAATTTTTTCGGAGGTTGTAGTGTCCTTGTTTTTGAAAATTGGTTTTTGCCTTAAGGTTCTTCCAGCTTTAAATCGAGGTATTAAATCTGTTTGGTGCCTCTTGTCATATAATATAGAAAAGGGCAATCTCATGTTAATATCCACTAGATTGGAATCTGCTCTGGTTTTAACCGCTATATATTTTTCTGGTTTTACCAAGAGCCCACTGCTAAACACTTGGTAATCCTCTTCTATTAATTTCTGGTCGCAAATGGCTCTCATAAAATGAAGAATAGAGCCTTTATAGGCTTTATCCCTGCGCTTCTCAATTTTGTTATCAATATCCCTTATCGTTTTATAAAATGAAGTACCTTGGTAAAAAACACCATTTACCTTGTAAACCTCCTTATTTGGATTAATATAGCCATAATCTATGGTAAAAGCAATTATTTCATAATCAATTAAATAACCTAACTTTTCATTCTTTATCCGTATTGGTTGATAAGCACTTGCCTCTAGTTTTCTTGTTTTTTTATTAAAACGCAGTATCAAATCTTCTTCGTTTAAAATAGTACAGGACTGCCCGTTTTTGGTTTCACCAAGAAATTCACGCTTAAATTCTTTTAACTTGCGTGCTCTGGTCATGCCCTCATTAACAGATATCACCACTTGTTCTAGTTCATTCTCGGCTTCATCTAAAAATATTTTGTAATAGCTATTAATATCGTATTCTTCAATACGCACCTTTTTTAACCTAAATAAGATATAACCAAAGGTGTCGATACATTTTCGCTCTTTAAATTTCAAACTTACCTTCAGCGTTGGTTAAGGTACCAATGGTTGTTTGGTCAAAATAAACGGCCGCATTTTCGATTGGCTTATTGGTATTTAAATTTTTAACGATGCCTAAAATCGTTTGACAGGATAACATAGTAGAAAATAAAATACTCCATATAACAATAGCAGTACGCATCCTATTTTCCGGTAAAAAATTTACGCTCCAACTCGGCTTGGAACTCTTCCATTACGGGTTTTACGGTGCTTTCAGGTAAGTCTGCAATTCTAATGTACATTAAACCATCAACGGCATTATTGAAGAGTGGATCAACGTTAAAAGCCACGACCTTGGCGTTCTGTTTAATGTATTTTTTTATAAGTACGGGCAATCTCAGAGCCCCTGGCTCTAACTCATCAATAATTCTATCAAACTTAATTAAATCAGCTTCTGTTTCGTCAAAAACAAAATCTTTATCAGCATCTTTAAGCTTAACCTTAAATTCCTTTTTTGGTCTAACGTACTGTGCCACGTAGGGGTCGTAGTAATTGGATTTCATAAACTCAATCATTAACGACTTAGAAAAATCTGTAAATTGGTCGCTTATGGTCACGCCACCGATTAGGTACTTATGCTCAGGATGACGAAGCGTTGTGTGCACAATACCTTTCCATAGTAAAAATAGGGGCATTGGTTTTTGCTGGTATTCGCCGGTAATGAAGGCCCGACCCATCTCGATGGACTCGCTCATCATTTTATAGAGTTCAGGCTCAAACCGAAACAAATCCTGAAGATAAAACCCGTTGATGCCATGGGCTGCAAATATCTTAGAGCCCAGGCCCATTCTGTAGGCCCCAGCAATTTTTTTTGTGGCGCTGTCCCACAAAAACATGTGGTGATAATAATCGTCAAAATGGTCTAGATCAATAGGCTCATTAGTGCCTTCGCCTACCGCACGAAAGGTAATTTCACGCAAGCGGCCAATTTCCCTTAGAATATTGGGAATGTCCTTGGGCTCAGAGAGAAAGACTTCATAATTTTTACTTAACAAAAGCCGCTTTTCATTGATCCGTAGCGATTCTATTTCAGGCTCCATGGCCTCGCTGCTTACAGGAGTTATAATACGCTTTGGCTGTTTGGTGATTTTTGGAACTTTTAGATTGCTGGCCAAATTACCAAGAAACTTGCCCTTCTCGTCAAAACTATTTGACAGCATGTAGGTTTTTTTTCTAATAAAATCAGAAAAATCATCAATTGATTCATGCTCAACTTGGTCTGAAACCGAAATAGGCCTGCCTATTCTTACCTTGATTGTACGTTTCTTTTGGGTGAGTAGCTCTGAGGGTAATTTCGCAGTCCTGAGTGTATTGCCCAATTGAGATAATTTATAAAATAATTTGCTGTTCTTTGCGTGAAAATATATAGGCACTACCGGCACTCCGGCCTTTTTAACAAGTTTCATGGCCGCTTTTTCCCAAGGCCTATCCACCACCAATTTACCATCCCTATAAGTAGAAACCTCTCCAGCGGGGAAGAGCCCCAGGGGATGACCATCTTGCAAGTGCTTAATTGCACTCTTAAAACCTGAAATACTTGATTTTACATCTTTTCTGTTCTCAAATGGGTTTACAGGCATTATGTAAGGTTTAAGCGGGGCAATGCGGTGCAGTAAGAAATTGGCAATGATTTTAAAATCTGCGCGTTGCTCTAGCATTAACTTCAATAATAAAATACCGTCTATCCCACCTAGCGGATGGTTTGAAACCGTAATGAATGCCCCGTTTTTGGGCAATCGCTTTAAATCTTCTTCTGGGATTTCGAACTTTATTTGAAAATCATCCAAAATAGCTTCTAAAAATGCTCCATTGCTCAAATGCTTATTGCGTCTGTATATGTTGTTTAATGTGGAGATTTTCAGGATTTTCATTAATGACCAACCAAAGAAGGTGCCCAGGTAGCCGTACTTATCTGCGTGAACTGCAGATGCAACCTCTTTTGCGGTAACTAGTCCGGTATCTTTGTGTTTGGTCATATTGGTAAATGTACTAAATCCTGCTAAGATTTATTTTGTAACAATTTGCATGGTTTCTCGGGTTAGCTGTTTTAGCAGGATTTCCTTGCCGTTTTCAATAGACTGCACTGCACTTTCGTTATAATGCCTTACCGTGTAAAGGTTAACATTTGTATAATGTGCAACGTTGAATTTTGCCTTTAGATGCTGTATGAGCTTTTCTAAATTACCGTAGCTATTTTCAAAACATACCGAAAAGCTAATCGCCGAATTCTGTATCACATCCACTTTCATTTTGTAATAATGAAGCAGTTTGAAAATCTCACTTACATTCTCCTCTACTATATACGAAAAATCAAGCGAAGACAGGCTAACCAAAACCTGATTTTTTTTTAGGATAAAGCAGGGAACATTCGGTTCAATACCTCTACCCTTTCCTACTACCGTACCGCTATCTTTTGGGTTGAGAAAGGATTTAACATGTAATGGTATTTCTTTTTGCTGGAGGGGCTGTAGGGTTTTTGGATGAATAACGGACGCACCGTAAAAAGCCAGCTCAATGGCCTCGCGGTAAGAAACAGAACGTAACAATTCTGCATGCTCAAAATACCTTGGATCCGCATTTAACACTCCGGGGACGTCTTTCCAAATCGTAACACTTTCTGCATTTAAACAGTAAGCAAAAATCGCAGCGGTATAGTCGCTACCCTCACGCCCTAAAGTCGTTGTGAACCCATTGGCATCACTCCCTAAAAAGCCCTGGCTTACGTTAAGGATTGACGTATTGACCTTTGAGCGGATTCTTGTTTGGGTCTGTTCCCAATCTACATTTGCACGGCGATAATAATCATCGGTTTTTATAAATTCCCTAACGTCTAACCACGTATTGTTTAAGTCGCTCTCATTTAAATAACAATTTACAATAGTTGTTGAAACCAGTTCTCCGTAACCAATTACCTGATCGTAAACAAAATTATAGTCGGGTGACTTATTTCGGTCCAAAAACCCCTCTAGTTCCTTAAAGAGCGATTTAACCCGAGTAAAAACGCTATGCTGTTTATTGCTGAAAAGATCATTTAAAATTTCACTGTGAAATGATTTGACCTCCTGCAGTACAGGTTTCAATTTGGATTTATTTTCAAAATACTGTTTAATAACAAGCTCCAAGGCATTTGTTGTTTTCCCCATGGCAGAAATAATGACAAGGGTTTCCTTGTGCCCTACTTCCTTTAAAACCCTAACTAAGTTTTTTACGCCATTGGCATTTTTAACCGATGCTCCTCCAAATTTGAATATTTTCATAGTAGTGTCACCACATTATGGCGAAAACTTTTTTTATAATATTGGCCCCAACAGATTAGATTAAAAATGGGCAATTTATTTAATTGATTCTTTTTATGTAATTCTCGATGGCATTCTTATTCAAATGCACCACATCCCAATCCCGTTTCACATCGGCCCCTTTGCTTTCATAAAAGTTGATGGCAGGTTCATTCCAGTCCAATACCTCCCAACTTATACGTTTTACCTTGGTTTCATAGCCAAACTTCACAACCTCATTTAAAAGTAAAGTACCGATTCCCATACCCCTATGTTTTTGAGAAACAATTAAATCCTCGAGATGCAGCACCGTTCCCTTCCAGGTCGAGAAGCGATTGTAAACCAGAGCAATGCCTATAATCCCAGAATTACCTTCGGCAACAAAACAGTTAAATTGGGGGTTCTCCCCAAAACCGGCTGCCTCTAATTCCTTTACGTTAACTTCCACCTCATCCGGTTCTTTTTCAAAAAGGGCTAGTTCTTTTATTAAAGTTAAAACGCCTTTCATATCCTGTGGTTGCGCTTTTCTTATATCTACGGTCATTTTTTGCATTTGTTCAAATATAATCCAATCTCTAAAACACATCTTATAATTATTATACGAAATCGATGTAGTTGAATCAAAAAATTAGATATTTGCAGAAATTTAACACCAAAAGCAGCTTAACAAATGACCAATAAAATCCAGACTCTAGGCGAATTTATTATTGAGAATCAGCAAGCCTTCAAATATTCCTCTGGTGAGCTTTCAAGACTTATAAATTCTATTCGCCTAGCCGCAAAAGTTGTTAACCACGAGGTCAATAAAGCTGGTTTAGTTGATATTCTTGGTGCTGCCGGAGAAACCAACATTCAGGGCGAAAACCAACAAAAACTTGACGTTTACGCCAATGAAAAGTTTATCAAAACCATGACCAAACGCAACATTGTTTGTGGCATTGCCAGTGAGGAAGAAGATGATTTTATGGCCATTAACAGTCAAGATGAAAATCACCAAAATAAATACATTGTACTTATTGACCCGCTTGATGGCTCCTCTAATATTGATGTAAATGTTTCGGTAGGCACCATATTTTCCATTTACCGCAGGGTTACGCCAGTAGGTACTCCCGTAACCATAGAGGACTTTTTACAAAAAGGGCGCCAGCAAGTTGCCGCGGGATACATTGTTTACGGCACATCAACAATGATAGTTTACACTACTGGTCACGGCGTTAATGGCTTTACATTAAATCCTGCAATCGGTACCTTTTATTTATCCCATCCTGATATGAAATTCCCAGCCGATGGGAAAATCTACAGCGTAAATGAAGGTAATTACATCCATTTTCCGCAGGGTATTAAAAACTACATTAAATACTGCCAGGAAGAGGAAGGTGACCGACCGTACACCAGTCGCTACATTGGCTCCTTGGTTTCTGACTTTCACAGAAATATGATAAAGGGCGGTATTTACATGTACCCAAAAAGTTCCAAAAACTACGAGGGTAAGTTACGCTTACTCTACGAATGCAACCCTATGGCATTTCTTGCCGAGCAGGCCGATGGTAAAGCCAGTGACGGTTTTAGGCGCATCATGGATATAGAACCTACTGAATTGCACCAACGCGTGCCCTTTATTTGTGGCAGTAAAAATATGGTCGAAAAGGCTGAGGAGTTTATGCGTAATGCGCGGGTTTTGAATACCTGATGCCTTTTGGCGATTGAATATTTAATACGGAATATTCAAATGAAAAAATCAGTGATTCATAGTTTTCATTTCCTCGATAAACGTATCCAAATCCACTTCATCTTCAACTAAAGCCATCGCCTTATCAACGATATATTTTACATTCTTTGCCGAGAAGCCAAGACCGACTCCTATTTTCTGTAAAAGCTTGTGCTGTTCTGGGTCAGTAATGTCATCAACATAGACCATTCTTACCAAATCGTAAAGACGTTCCAGACGTCTGTCGTAAGAGGTTGGTGGATTTATTGGGTGGGAGTTGTAATCCTTTAAAATCGCTTTATAACTACTCTCGCTTATGTCCAATCGTTTTGCCAAACGGTCCAAAAACTGTCGTTCATCGTCGGTAATGACACCATCGTTCATCGCAACCCTTACAATAGACGCAAAATGGTTCTGGTTTCGATTTCTAAATCCGCTATCAAATAATTTTGAAAAAGACATACCTAATTTTTAAAAGTCGGGCAAAGATAGCTTTATTATATGTTTTTACAAGTCGGTCAAAAACAAATCTTAGTATATTTGCACCTCGGTTTTTTTAGATAAAGTTTCCTTCCGAAAATCACTATGTATTGAGTAAAACCAATCTCTCCTCGACATATGCACGGGCTTTGCAAACGCAAAATCTGCAACAATCTATTGCTCAAAATTTTGATACGGTCGCCGAAGGTAGGCCAAAGATTCACTTAAAAGGTTTGGTTGGCTCATCACTCTCTTTTGTGATTTCTGAAACCTTTAAATCTTCAGAAAAGCCCTATTTATTAATTTTTAACGATAAGGAAGAAGCTGCGTTTCATCTCAACGATTTGGAGATGCTTCTGAACGAAAAGGACGTACTGTTTTACCCTGGCAGCTACCGAAGACCTTACCAAATAGAAGAGACCGATAATGCCAATGTTTTACTCCGCGCCGAAGTTCTAAACCGAATTAATTCCCGAAAAAAACCGGCCATTATCGTTACTTATCCCGACGCGCTTTTTGAAAAAGTGGTCACTCGCCGCGAGCTTGATAAAAATACGCTTAAAATTTCGGTAGGCGACGAACTTTCCATTGATTTTGTAAACGAAGTTTTATTTGAATATAAGTTTAAACGGGTTGATTTCGTAACCGAACCAGGGGAATTCTCGGTGAGAGGCGGAATTGTGGACGTTTTCTCATTTTCGTACGATGAACCCTATCGACTTGAATTTTTTGGGGACGAGGTGGACAGTATTAGAACCTTTGACGTTGAGACCCAATTATCAACCGAGCAGATTAAAAAAATTAGTATTATACCCAACGTCGCCAATAAGTTTTTAGAGGAAAGCAGACAGAGTTTTCTAAAATATATCGCTCAAAAAACAGTTGTTTTCACCAAAAACACGTCTCTGGTATTTGATAGGATTGACGACTTCTTCGAAAAGGCAATTAGCGCCTTCAAGAACCTCTCTTCTGAAATAAATCATGCTAAGCCAGAAGAGTTATTCTGTAATTCTGAAGAATTGAAAGAACAGCTTTTAGGTTTTTTAATGGTTGAGTTTGGAACAAATCCTGTATTTAAACACCATGAAAGCATTACGTTTAATACCTCCCCACAATCCGCCTTTAATAAACAGTTTAATTTACTTATCGAGGATTTAAAATCCCACCACGAGGATGGTTTTACAAATTACATTGCCTGCGCCAGTGAACAGCAAGCTAAACGCTTTCACGATATTTTTGAGGATGCCGATTTCAACATTGAGCAGCACGTGCATTATCAAACCGTGGTGCTATCCCTTTATCAAGGATTTATTGACCTTGAGCAAAAGATAACCTGCTATACAGATCATCAGATATTTGAGCGCTACCATAAATTCCAATTAAAAAACGGCTACGCCAAAAAGCAGGCCATTACCCTTAAGGAACTCAATAGTCTTGAGATTGGCGATTACGTCACCCACATTGACCACGGAATCGGAAAATTCGGCGGGCTTCAAAAAATTGATGTCGAGGGTAAAAAACAGGAAGCTATAAAGTTAGTTTATGGCGAAAGGGATATTTTGTATTTGAGCATCCACTCACTGCATAAGATTACAAAATTTAACGGTAAGGATGGCAAACCACCAAAGGTCTATAAATTAGGTAGTAAAGCATGGAAGACCTTAAAGCAAAAAACCAAATCGAGGGTTAAGGAAATTGCTTTTAACCTTATAAAGGTATATGCTAAACGTAAGCTTGAAACAGGGTATCAATATCAACCAGATAGTTACCTTCAACATGAGTTGGAAGCTTCATTTATTTACGAAGACACACCAGACCAGGTATCATCAACCGCAGATGTAAAGGCCGATATGGAGTCTCAGCGACCCATGGATCGACTCATTTGTGGCGACGTTGGCTTTGGTAAAACTGAGGTTGCTATTAGAGCCGCGTTTAAAGCTGTTGACAATGGCAAGCAAGTAGCAGTTCTCGTACCTACTACAATCCTCGCCTATCAGCACCATCGCACCTTTAGCGAAAGACTCAAGGATTTCCCAGTGACCGTAGATTACCTAAACCGCTTTAGAACCGCAAAGGAAAAACGCGAAACTCTTGAAAAACTGGAGAAAGGGCACGTTGATATCCTTATCGGCACCCATCAACTGGTTAATAAAAATGTTAAGTTTAAAGATTTGGGGCTTCTTATAGTTGATGAGGAACAGAAGTTTGGCGTTGCCGTAAAGGAAAAACTAAAATCCATCAAGGAAAATGTGGATGTATTAACCTTAACGGCGACCCCAATCCCACGTACCTTGCAATTTAGTTTGATGGCAGCTCGAGATCTTTCGGTGATTACAACGCCCCCTCCAAATCGTTACCCCATTGAAAGTCACGTCATCCGTTTTAACGAAGAAACCATCAGGGATGCGGTTTCCTATGAAATACAGCGCGGCGGTCAGATTTTCTTTATACATAATCGAATTGAAAACATAAAGGAAGTTGCAGGTCTTATCCAGCGTGTCGTGCCAGATGCCAAGGTTGCAATTGGCCACGGGCAAATGGAAGGAAAAAAACTGGAACAGTTGATGCTATCCTTCATCAACGGCGAGTTTGATGTTTTGGTAAGTACCACCATAGTTGAAAGTGGCCTTGATGTTCCCAACGCAAACACTATCTTTATTAACAATGCAAACAATTTCGGCTTAAGTGATTTGCACCAAATGAGAGGTAGGGTTGGACGAAGCAATAAAAAAGCGTTCTGTTATTTTATTACCCCAGATTATTCTGCGATGACCACAGACGCAAGAAAACGAATCACCGCATTGGAGCAGTTTACCGAACTCGGTAGCGGTTTCAATATTGCCATGAAGGATTTGGAGATTCGGGGAGCCGGTGACCTATTGGGAGGAGAACAAAGCGGCTTTATAAATGAAATTGGTTTTGACACCTATCAAAAAATCCTAAACGAAGCTATACAGGAACTTAAGGATAATGAGTTTTCAGACCTATATGAAAATGATGGCAAAGACAAACATTATGTAACGGATATCACAATAGACACCGATTTCGAATTACTGTTTCCAGATGATTACGTCAATAATATTACAGAACGCCTCAATTTATATACAAAATTGAACGGTTTAAAGTCTGAAGAGGAATTAGAGACCTTCACCAATGAAATTATTGACCGCTTTGGTGAGATGCCAACCCAGGTTGTAGATTTGTTAAATAGTGTTCGTATAAAATGGATAGCTGCAAAAATTGGCCTCGAAAAAATAGTGATGAAACAAGACAGGTTCATTGGATATTTTATTAACGACCAAAATAGTTCTTTTTACCAGAGCGAAGATTTCTCAAAAGTTTTACAGTTTATCCAAACGCGGCCGAAAGACTGTAAAATGAAAGAAAAAAAGACTAGAAATGGATTGCGCCTATTACTTACATTTGAACATATAACATCGGTTGATAAGGCTCTAAGCCGTCTTCAAGAAATATGAAGAGAGAGCATTACAAGCACCTTTTTCTTTTAACGCTGGCAACAGTTTTTATAAGTACTTCTGGAGCGCTTGGCAAGTATATTGATATGCCTCCGCCGGTAGTTATATGGTGGCGCTGTGCGCTTGCCGGTCTTTTTTTATTGTTATACTGCCGGTTCCAAAAAATCAAACTTCGTTTAATTAGTAAGAACGATAGAGCTTCATTTCTTATCGCCGCACTATTAATGGGAGGCCATTGGATAACCTATTTCTTTGCATTAAAGCTATCTAACGTTGCCATCGGTATGCTTTCATTATTCACATTTCCCGTGATTACCGCTATTCTAGAACCGCTGTTTTTTAGAACGAAATTTGACGTCATCCACATTTTTCTGGGTGCTATGGTGTTATTGGGTGTGTATATTTTAGCCCCCGATTTTAATATTGAAAACAGCCAGTTACAAGGTGTTTTGCTAGGAATCTTATCTGCGATTCTATACGCCACCCGCAATTTAATGCTCAAACAAAAAGCGAGCTCCTATCATGGGAGTGTATTGATGTTTTATCAAGTCGCTATTTTGTCGGTGCTACTTTTACCAACGCTTTTTTTGTTCGATACCACTGGAATAATATCTGAATATCCATTTGTTATTCTTTTGGCACTTTTGACCACGGCAATCGGCCACACCATGTTTGTAAATAGCTTTAAGCATTTTAAGGTGAGCACTGCAAGTATCATAGGTAGCTCTCAACCTGTTTTTGGTATTGTTATCGCCTTTCTTTTTTTGAATGAAGTGCCCAACTGGAATATTATTTTTGGTGGTAGCCTAATAGTTTTTACCGTTATAATTGAAAGCGTTAGGTCAAAATAACTTTAATGAGAATTTCTAAATCTTTGGCGTTATATTTGAATATAAGTTGAAAAACACCAAAAATGTTGAAATACTTTTTTCTATTAGCATTACTTCCCAGCCTTTTGATTGCTCAAAATACCGTTAGCGGTAGGTTCTCTCCTCCAGAGAACTATGAGTTTGTACTTCTCTATAAATCTACACCAACCGGAACAGCGTATATTGATAAAGGCGAATTAACCAATAAAGGTCATTTCAATATAGCACTTGACAGCGCCGCTACCGCAGGAATCTACAAGATAGTATATGGGTCGCCCCCGCAAGCCAATAATTTTGATATTATTTATAACGGAAATGAATCTATTGAACTCCATTTTGATGAGCAAAACGGTTTGAACTTTCTAAAAAGTAAAGAAAACAAACTTTGGGCCTCATACCAACATAGTATGGAGATGGTAAACCAGACGATTAGTAACTACTACACAAAAAATAGTACCGATAAGGCCGCTTTTGGCGCAATTTTCAAAACCTTAAAAGAAACTCAAAATGCATTTGAAGAGGCTTCGGAAGGCATGTTGGTCTCAGATTTAATTACATCCAGCAAACCCTACATACCAGTATCCTACGAGGATTTACCCACCTATAAAAACAACCTCAAACACCACTATTTAGAACCTGTGGCCTTTGGGAATACCTTGGTACAAAGTTCAGATTTTTTGATGGATAGAGTTATGGCTTTTGTATTTGGAATGGCCGATGACGACAATTCCGAATATAAGAAACAAGTTGATATTTTAGTAGATAATATAGGTCCGGGCAAAAAGGTCATTGAGACTATTTTATTGGAAACGGTATGGCGTAATTTTAAAATTATGGGACATGCTAAGGTGGCCAATTATATAACTGATACCTATTTGCTCGATTTATCAAAACAATTTAGATACAACGAGTTGACACAGGATTTATTAGCTTATAAAAATACGTCGATTGGCTCAAGGGCCGTTGATTTTGAAATTGGTTTTGACAACGAAAATAACACCACCTTACATAACCTGGATGTAGCCCAAACGTATCTTCTAGTTTTTTGGAGCAGTACTTGCAGCCATTGCCTAAAAGAATTACCTAAAGTAAAACGCCTAGTCAGTGAGCTTGATGATATTAAGGTTATAGCCCTTGGAATGGAAGAAGAAGACGCTAACAACTGGAAACAAGAAATATCTGAGTATCCAAATTTTATTCATGTTTTGGCCATGGGGAAATGGGACAATCCTATTGCCAATCTTTATGGTATTGAGGCGACGCCAACTTATTTTTTACTCAATGAAAAAAAAGAAATCATTAACAAGCCAAAAGATTTTGAAGCACTTAAAATCCTTTTAGAGTAAGGGATTAAAATATAATTTGTAGTGATGAACCACTATTTAAAAAAGACCATACAATCCCTGACGGGAATATTATAGACCATGTCATTTTTTTAAACAATAGTGTTTTGACATGTTTTTAACCTCAGATAAAATTAATTTAAGCTCAAAGTACTATTTAGCCTATTCCTCTGGTGCAAGTTCTACCTCTAGGCCATTTAAGGTTTCTGTTATTTGTATTTGGCAACCCAAGCGTGAATTATCCTTAACATGAAACGCTTCACTGAGCATTGCCTCTTCTTCATCGTGTTTTTCCGGCAGGTCATGATCAGACGTTATGTAGCATTGGCAAGACGCGCACATAGCCATACCACCACAAATACCAATAGTGCCCTCTGGGGCCAATTCATAACTTCGCACTACTTCCATAAGGTTCATGGCCATATCAGTTGGTGCTTGAATATCGTGCGTCTTCCCTTCTCGGTCGGTTATTTTTATGTTGATATCTTGCATATAATTTCACGTAGATTCACATAGATTACCCAGCCTCTCGCTGATAACGTTTTAATTTACATATAAAATCTGGCAAATATACACATAGAAAAGTAATGCGGCTTTAAGTTTAAAAACCTTAAATTATAATTATGGCAAACGTAAAGGCTTCAAAGGTTTAAATTGCGATTTATTTACTAAAGTCAAACTGTTTACTTAACCTTTATTCTATTGCCTTTACAACAGCCTTAGGTGCTTCTTTCCTGCTACCATCAAAACCATCAACACCGGCTACTGTGGTATATTTCATAACATAGCGTTTATTGGGGTGTATAATTTTGTAGGCTGCTTGGCACATCAAGGTCGCTTCGTGAAAACCGCAAAGTATTAATTTGAGTTTTCCAGGATAAATATTAACGTCACCAATGGCGAAAATCCCTGGGATGTTAGTTTGATAGTCAAGTGAATTATCAACCTTAATGGCATTTTTCTCAATTTCCAAGCCCCAATTTGCAATCGGGCCAAGTTTTGGGGACAATCCAAATAACGGAACAAAATGGTCACATTCTATCTCGATTGAAGCATCGGTGTCATTTTGCCCGCTTTGGGATTTAGAGACAACCACTGCCTTTACCTCGCCTTGGCCAACAACGTTTACGACTTCAGCGGGGGTAATTAAATTTATTTTGCCTTGGTTCTTTAATTCTTGAACTTTTTCAACAGAATCCAGAGCACCTCGAAATTCGTTCCTTCTGTGGATGAGCGTCACTTCCTTAGCCACATCGCTTAGAAATATGCTCCAGTCTAATGCAGAATCACCACCTCCAGCTATTACGACTCGTTTATCCCTATAAACTTCTGGATCTTTAATAAAATATTCAACACCTCTATCCTCAAAGTTGGCAATATTGGCAATTAGGGGTTTACGAGGTTCAAAACTTCCTAAACCACCAGCAATAGCCACTACGGGCGCATGGTGTTGGGTACCTTTGTTTGTGGTAACGATAAAGGAGCCATCCTCTTGTTTTTCGATGGTTTCGGCACGTTCACCCAAGGTAAAGCCTGGCTCAAACTGTTTGCACTGCTCCATTAATTTATCGGTAAGGTCGCCCGCAAGAATCTCGGGATAGGCCGGTATATCATAAATTGGTTTTTTTGGATATATTTCTGAACATTGCCCGCCAGGTTGCGGTAAAGCATCAATTAAGTGACATTTTAATTTTAATAAACCTGCTTCAAAAACGGCAAAGAGCCCAGTAGGGCCAGCACCTATTATTAGTATATCTGTCTTAATCATATTTACATACCGCCAAAACGGTTATCTTCTTTATAGTTAAATTAGGTGTTTTATAATACCTAAATACCTTTTATTACTTTTTTTAAACTGCGCACTACTACAGTTACTGTTTTTATAAAATCACATTTTTATCCCCAAACCTTTAGAAGGCGCGCAAGATAATAATCTCAAGAATGCTCAATAAATTACTTTTTTGGCGAAAGCCAGTTATAAAAGCATTTACCTTACGCTCACGTCCAACTATGCTTCAATATTAATAACTCGCTCAATTTGTGGCGCATGCTTTTTAATGGTCATCTCCACGCCAGATTTTAAAGTCATTTGGTTGACGCTGCAGCCAACGCAATTGCCTTGAAGTTGTACCTTGACTAATTTACCGTCTTCAATAGACAAAAGGGAGATGTCGCCACCATCGCTCTGTAAAAAAGGACGAATCTCGTCAAGCGCGTTCTCTACGTTTATTTGTAATTCTTCTTTAGTCATTTACTTTTTATTAACCGCTGAACATCCGGCCATGGTTGTTATCTTGATTGCCTCTGTGGGCGGTAGGTTCTTGTTTCTATTTACGGTTTCTTGAACCACATTTTTGGTCAACTCCTCAAATGCTTTTTCGAGTGGTGTAGCGGTTTGCATTGCTGCAGGGCGACCAACATCGCCTGCTTCCCTTATGCTTTGCACCAAAGGTAATTCTCCAAGAAAAGGTACGTTTAAATCGTTGGCGAGGTTTTTAGCACCTTGCTTCCCAAATATATAATATTTATTATCTGGCAACTCCGCCGGGGTAAAATAGGCCATGTTTTCTATAATACCTAAAACTGGAACTTGAATACTATCTTGCTGAAACATAGCAACTCCTTTTTTAGCATCGGCCAGTGCTACATTTTGCGGTGTGCTTACTATTACAGAACCCGTAATTGGTAGGGCTTGCATTATGCTCAAATGTATATCGCCGGTTCCGGGTGGCAAATCGACCAAGAGAAAATCCAACTCTCCCCAAGCGGCATCAAATATCATTTGATTAAGCGCTTTTGAGGCCATAGGGCCACGCCAAACCACAGCTTGGTCTGGTTTGGTAAAAAAACCTATGGACAGAATCTTTACACCGTAATTTTCTACGGGCTTCATTTTTGATTTTCCATCTGTATTTACTGCAATGGGCCGCTCTAGCTCAACGTCGAACATTATAGGCATGGATGGCCCGTAGATATCGGCATCCAAGATGCCCACCTTAAATCCCATTTTGGACAGACTCACGGCTAGGTTTGCAGTAACAGTAGACTTGCCAACGCCCCCCTTTCCTGAAGCCACGGCAATGATGTTTTGGATGCCGGGTATGTCCTTACCTTTAATTACATTGTTCTTTGCTTTTGCAGGCGCATTAACTTTTACATTGACTGTTATCTTTGCTTTTTCATAAACCTCCCGGTGAATGGTCTGCATGATTTCGACTTCGCACTTTTTCTTGGCTTGAAGACTTGGATTATTTATTGTTATATCAACAATTACCTCATCTGCAAAAGTAACTACGTTGGTAACCGCACCACTTTCAACCATATTCTTTCCCTCACCAGGAGCTGAAATGGTTTCGAGCGCCTTGATTATATCTTTTTTGTTTAATTTCATGTATTAATGTTAATTATTATAATAAGCACTTTTAACAACCAAATTATTACTGTATTACCTAAGGTATAATGCTGGTTGCTTCGTTTTAATTACTCAACACATAACACATTCTTGCTAAAATGCATATGGGATACAAAGATATTAAATGAAAGGCAAATTAATGATGAAGTTGAAACTCAAAATTTATAAAGACATTGAGGGTTTAAATAGTTTTTTGATGATTAAAGATTAACGGCAAAAGCTAGAGTTTACTCGTTTTGCAAAATAGCTTGATGACTTTTCCGAAAAAAAGAAATCTTCGGTTTTTGAAAACATCCTATACATTACTTGACCCAAAACCAAATCGCTATTTGGCTAATTATTGGTCCCACCTGTCTCTCAGGCCAACTTTATTGGAGACCGTCTGATTGAACCCTAATTGATCAAAACAACCTGCTACTCTGGCTCCCAAAAAACTTCTTTAAAATTCCTGACTTTATTATCAACTACCTGTACTCCTTCATTTTCAAGCAACTGTTGCATGAGATTAGTGCCTTCAAAATGGTGCTTTCCCGTTAGCAGACCGTTGCGATTTACAACGCGATGTGCCGGCACATCTTTACCGTGTGACGCATTCATGGCGTACCCTACAAGTCTTGAACTTCTTTTTGCACCGAGGTAATTAGCGATAGCACCGTAACTAGTAACACGTCCTTCTGGGATTTGCCGCACCACTACATATACTTTTTCAAAAAAACTTAGTGTTTCAGGCTTCATTAAAGATCCATTAAAATATTAATAAAGGTAAAAATGGAGACAATACCTGTAATAACGCCAATGCTGTAATTCATGGTTTTTTGAGAGGTCAATGTTTTACTATTTATTTTATCAAAGAAGAAGATATAGAAGTAAAGCATAGTAAATGTGCCTGTAGCGGCACCAGAACAATAGGTTACAATGCTCGTAATATCAAAGGCGAACCAACCAAATGTAGCAATGGTAATAGTCATGTAAGATTGATAGGGTATGGGAAATACATTAATGGCCGAAAGAAAAATACCTTGGAAAAAACGACTCCCCTTTGAGGTTTCATTTGGCTCCACTTCAGCTTTATGCTTGTTTTTCGCTACGACTAGAAAATATATCGTAATCAGCACAAATATCACAAATGCAACGCGTTGTAAAATTTCAATAACATCTTTGTGGTTGCTCAAATACCTCGCAAACATAGCTGCAATATAGGTTTGGAGAAACACAACCAAACACACCCCGATTGAAAACACAATACCGGCAGGGTGACCATCCTTTAAGCTGATTTTTGCTGCAGACATATTCAACAATCCTGGTGGAATTACCCCAATAAGGGCAATTATGAAACCAAGACAGAATATAATTGTGATGTTCAAGACCTATCTAATTTTGAATTTAATGTAGGTAATGGGTTTATCCTTTTCCAAATATAACGATTCGTAATAGGTTTGTATTTCTGTAACCTCCGCCGGGCTTCCTTGTTGGTGATAAACATCGTTATTGGCGTATAGGACCTCGTGGCCTTCTCCGTGTAACAACCCTAGGGTATAGCCGTGCATAAATTCACTATCGGTTTTTAGATTTACAGTACCGCTAGGCTTCAAAATAGTTTTATACCTCTGTAAGAACGCAGAGTTTGTCATACGGTGCTTAGTACGCTTATATTTTATTTGGGGATCTGGAAAGGTTATCCAGATTTCATCTATTTCGTTTTCGGCAAAAGCCTTATCGACAAGTTCTATTTGGGTCCTCAAAAAGGCGACGTTTAACATGTTATTTTCGGTAGCTGTTTTTGCCCCTCTCCAGAATCTAGCACCCTTAATGTCTATACCTATAAAATTTTTTTGCGGGTATCGCCGGGCCAAATTAATGGTATATTCGCCACGCCCACATCCCAATTCCAGAATAAGCGGATTTTCGTTTTTGAAATGTGTTTCGCGCCATTTGCCTTTGAGGTAATATTCTGCTTCCACCAAATCAGAGCGACGGGGCTGAAATACATTCTCAAAGTTTTCATTTTCTTTAAATCTCTTTAGTTTGTTCTTGCTTCCCACGTGATATCTTAACGGTTTCTTATTATTGGCTTTACGTGGGTAAAATTAAGGAAACATTTTAAGGTTATATTTGTTTTGAGTTTAAAGTCTCTTAAAATTTAATACTTATTGCAGGTAAGAAATCGTAAGAAACGTATTTTGGTAGCACCCTTAAATTGGGGTTTGGGGCATGCCACACGGTGTATTCCCATAATTAAGGCTTTAATTGAGCAAGGTTTCGAACCTGTTTTGGCAAGTGATGGTATTGCCCTCAATCTGCTCCAAAAGGAATTCCCGCAACTGGAAAGTACAGAATTGCCATCTTACCAAATTAGCTATTCAAAGAAAAGGTATTTTTTTAAACTGAAGCTGATTCAAAATACCCCAAAAATCGTTAAAGCAATCAAAGCTGAGAAGAAGCTTATTGCAGATATCATTGAAGCACTTCATATTGACGGTATCATATCAGACAACAGACTTGGGGCGCACAACAAAAAATTACCCTGTGTGTTTATTACTCATCAATTACAGGTTCTCAGCGGAAACACAACCTGGTTGAGCACCAAATTGCATCAAAAAATCTTTAGGCGTTTCGACGAATGTTGGGTACCAGATAATATTGGTGACATGAATTTAAGTGGCAAACTAGGGCACGACCAAATAAATGAGTTGCCCATAAAATATATTGGGCCGTTAAGCCGGTTTGAGAAGAAAGACACCGAACCAATTTATGATATAATGGTCTTACTTTCTGGGCCCGAACCCCAACGCACGTTTTTAGAAACAAAACTACTCAAGAAATTATGCCAGTTTGAAGGTAACGTCTTATTTGTTAAAGGCCAAATTGAAAATGAACAGCAAATTTCTGAACAAAAACATATTACGAATTATAATTTTATGATGAGTGGCGAATTAGGCGATGCTATAAATAAAAGCAAACTAGTGATTTCGCGCTCTGGTTACACAACTGTAATGGATTTGGCCAAGCTAAGCAAAAAGGCTTTTTTTATACCAACTCCTGGTCAATTTGAACAAGAATACTTGGCCAAGAGACTAGACGAACAAGGTTTTGTACCCTCATGCAGCCAAAATGAATTTAACTTAGACCAATTGGAACGACTTAAGGATTACACGGGGCTAAAATCAATGGATTACGAGTTGAACTACAGGCGACTATTTGGTCTTTTCGAGGGTAAATGAAAACTCACTCCCAACACCAAGCTCACTTTCTACGTAGATTTTTTCATCGTGCGCCTCAATGATATGCTTAACAATACTGAGACCCAAACCAGAGCCACCCTCTTTTCGAGAACCGCTCTTATCAACTCTATAGAAACGCTCAAATAGCCTAGGAAGATATATATCTGAAATACCCTCGCCATTATCCGTCACCCTCACAATGACCTTGTTTTTTATTAAATTCTCGATGCTAACCTCTGTGGTACCCTTATTAAGACCATACTTTATTGAATTTACGATAAGGTTGGTCAACACCTGTTGAATACGCTCTTTATCTGCCGTAACGAAAATGGGTGCTGGGTAATCCATATCAAATATGAGGGAGATTTTCTTTTTAGCCGCTTTCATTTCGAGTAGATCAAACACACTTTGTACCAGTTCTATAATATCAAAACTTTCAATATTTAGGCTTAAATCACCGACCTCTAATTTGGTAATCATATCTAAATCCCTCACAATATATATTAATCGCTCAACGCCTTTATTAGCACGATTAAGATACTTTTCACTGATCTTTGGGTCCTTAATAGCACCATCGAGAAGGGTTAGCAAGTAACCTTGTACTGTAAACAGTGGGGTTTTTAATTCGTGTGAAACATTACCCAGAAATTCCTTTCTATATTCTTCCCTTATTTTAAGGGTTTCTATTTCTACCTTTTTATCCTTGGCATATTTATCAATTTCACGCGTGAGTGTCGCCATATCGGTGGTTATAGGCTGGTTACGCAGTGATGTGGCTTCTAGTAAGGTTAAATCGTCGTAAATACGTTTGACCCTTCGATAAATAAATCGTTCGACCCTGTATTGAATAACAAAAAAACAAATAATATAAGTAAAAACCGTAAAACTTATCTGATACTGCCAGTCGAAAGAATGCATAATATATAAAAAAACACTCGATAAGAGCGTTAGAAAAAGGGTAATGAAAAACGAAGTCCTAATGGCAAACCTATAGGTTTTCTTTAGTTTAATCTGCATTAATCCACAAACTTGTAGCCAACGCCTTTAATGGTCTTAAAGCGTTTATTGCCAATTTTTTCGCGAAGTTTTCTAATATGTACATCAATGGTCCTGCCGCCAACAACAACCTCATTGCCCCAAACCTTATCCAAAATTTCCTCGCGCTTAAAAACCTTATTAGGCTTGGTTGCCAATAAAGATAACAATTCAAATTCTTTTCTTGGCAAAACAAGCACTTTACCCTTTAGCGAAATTTTGTATTCATCCCTATTGATGATTAAATTACCTATTTTAATTATGTCATCCTTTTCCTCTTTTTCCTTTAAACGCCTTAATAAAGCTTTTACTTTACTAACAAGCACTTTAGGCTTAATGGGTTTATTTATATAGTCATCTGCACCCGCATCAAAACCTGCCATTTGTGAGTAATCCTCTCCACGGGCAGTTAAAAAGGTAATTATGGTTTCAGATAAATCTGGATTAGCGCGTAATTTTTCACAAGCTTCGATGCCGTCCATTTCAGGCATCATAACATCCAATATGATTAATTGTGGTTTTTCTTTTTTAGCAATCTTCAGGGCTTCAGCACCATTTTCGGCAGTGAATACTTTATAGCCTTCTGAAGAAAGATTGTACCCAACAATCTCCAAAATATCCGGCTCGTCATCTACCAGTAGTATTTTAATATGCTTTTTTTTCATATGATTTTCCGTATCAACGGAAATGGTTTTGTAAAACTCAATCGTAAATATAAGATTAATGGCAAAAACTAAAGCCTCCCTCATAATTCATAACGTTAAGTTAACTTTATAATGTGCTTATAACCTCGAGGCCTAATAAGTTCATCTTACTCACTATTATCCTTCTTTAAGCATTTTTATAGGCTTTCACCTCAAATAGCCCTAAAACAAGCCCGCTCATAATTTGAAACACAATTTACTAAAATCACTATCCTGATTTTAGATGTTATGATATTGTAAACAAGCCCAGTGCTTTAAAATATAATTATATTTGAGCCCATACACCACCATTAATCAACGTTTTATGAAAAAAATTTACTCTCTACTTTTATTTATCTTTGTTTTAATTTCCTCTGCTCTATCGGCGCAAGATGTCGTTATCAATGAAGTAGATGCCGACACTCCGGGCTCAGATACCGCAGAATTTATTGAATTGAAAGCCGCTCCCAATACATCCTTGGATGGCTATTTAATTGTTTTCTTTAGTGGAAGTAGTGATTTGAGTTATGGCACTTGGGATTTAACCGATTTTACAACAGACGCTAACGGCTTTTTTATTTTAGGAAACAACGCCAGTACCGTTGATATAGAATTACCTCCGGGCGGAACTGGATACGTACAGAATGGTGCAGATGCAATTGCTATCTACTTTGATGCTGCCGCAAATTTTCCAGACGGTACGGCACCAACCACTAATAATTTGGTAGATGCGATAGTTTATGGAACAGGGGACGCAGACGACAGCGATTTACTTACAGCTCTCGGCGAGACAGCACAATGGGATGAAAGTGCAAATGATGCAAATGCAATAGAGTCCTTACAATTAAATGCCACTGGCACGGCCTATGAGACCAAGGCACCAACATTTAGGGCAGAAAACAATTCTGCTGTTTGTGCATTATCCTTAACGGCCACCTCTACAGCTTGTAACACGTTTACAGCTGGTACCGATACCTACACCGCAACTCTAGATTTTTCTGGTGGCGGTACATCAACCTATACGGTAACTTCTAATTTTGGAACTGTTGATTTATCAATGGGAAACCCTACAACAGATGCAACCGGAACCATAACGATTACCAATATAAGCGAAGGTACGGATGTGTCTATTACCGTTTCTGATGATGACCTTTGCGACCTTTCAACTGTTATTGCTTCGCCCAGCTGCAATGCGTTATTGAACCTTCCGTTTACTGAAACATTTACTTATGCTAATGGTAGTCTTTTAGGAAATGGTAATTGGGAAAATCACAGTGGTACCGAAGGCGATATTCTTGTCGATTCTGGTCGGGCGATCGTGCAATTAAATGGTGCTTCAAGTGAAGATATCAATCTTCCATTTACCCCCGTTACCGGAAGTGTCTTTTTTGGTTTTGACATGACCGTTCAAGACCCTGGAAATCCCATCTCAGGTACAGACAATGAATATTTTGCTCACTTTAAAGATGATTCTGTCGGTTTTTTTGGACGAGTTGATATTGTCGAACCCTCTGGAAGTGGCGATTTTACGCTTGGTATCTCAACCTCAACCAGTGCGGCACAGGCCACATGGGCTACGGATTTAGTTTATGGCACTACCTACAGAATTACTGTGAAATATGACCAAATTGAAAATATAGCAGCATTATGGATCAATGCAAATTCTGAAACTGATACCTCCATTTCTGGAGTTGACGGGCCTAATAATGAAGAAACTATCTTCTCATTTGCTTTGAGGCAATCGGCCTCTGCTAATGGGGAAACCGTACTTATTGACAACTTGAGGATTACCCAAACTTTTGATGCCACGTTAACAAATAGCTCGTTTACGGCTAAAAATGTGAACCTTTACCCAAATCCGACGTTTAATGGATTTGTTACTGTTAAAACTGCAAATCCAAAGGATATCTCAGTTTCAGTGTTCGATATTTTAGGAAAAAAAGTGATTTCTCGAAGTTTAAACACTAATCGTTTGGATGTTTCAGCATTGAACCCTGGTGTGTATATATTAAGATTATCACAGCAAAAGGCCTCTGTGACGAAAAAGTTAATCATCAAATAATTTTACTAAACCTAAATTTTTAGATTAGGCCCAAAAGGTTTCTAAAACCTGGGGGTCTTTTTTTTTATCTTTGGTATTCCCAAATCCAATTCAGGTGTTACATGGCATTGAACTAAGCTATTTATGATTGACAAAAACAGGATTTTTTCGATTGGTTCTAAAGCAGAATTCGAGGATGTTGCTCTAAAAGTCTTTAAATTTCAGTTTGAAAACAACCCCGTTTATCGATCATTCTGTGACTTACTCCTAAGGCATCCCAGCGATATAAATACCTTAGCAGACATCCCTTTTTTACCCATTCAATTTTTTAAGAGCCGAAGTATTTTGAGCTCACCCTCTAAAATTCAAGGTACTTTTATTAGTAGCGGCACTACCGGAAGCCAGACCAGTAAACACCACCTTACAGATTTAAGTATTTATGAAACTAGTTTTAGACGGGGCTTTTCCCATTTCTACGGAAATATAAAGGAATATACCATTCTTGCCCTATTGCCAAATTATTTGGAACGTAAAGGTTCTTCCTTGGTTTATATGGTTAACGACATGATCAAACAATCCAACCGTCCTGAAAGTGGATTTTATCTTAATAACCTCTCTGAACTCAAAGAGCAACTTATTAAACTTGATGAGAGCGAACGTAAGGTTATTTTGATTGGCGTTTCCTTCGCGTTATTGGATTTAGTGGAGTTGCACCAATTTCAATTAAAACACACTATAGTTATTGAAACCGGAGGGATGAAAGGCCGCCGGAAGGAGTTGGTAAGAGAGGAACTTCACCAAATCTTAGGAGAGGGTTTTGGTGTGAAGGCAATCTACAGCGAATATGGAATGACTGAACTTTTGAGCCAAGCGTATTCTCGCGGCAAAGGCAAGTTTGAATGCCCGCCATGGATGCGCGTTCTAACGCGCGAAACCGAAGATGCGCTTAAAATCCTGTCAAATTGCAAAACTGGTGGTATAAATGTTATAGACCTTGCCAATTTAAATTCATGCGCGTTTATTGCTACCCAAGACCTCGGCAAGGTTTACCATGATCAAAGTTTTGAAGTTATTGGCCGTTTTGACAATAGCGACATAAGGGGCTGTAACTTAATGGCGCTATAATTTACCATGTTAGAAAAAATTTTCAATAACAATTGTAAGGTATAACACAAACAACGACTCATTTACCGAAGCTATGAATCTTAATAAGTAGTTTTAAGAGTTCTATGAAAAAGAAGGATTAGCTTCAAAATAGTTGATTGGTTAATGTTGGACTCCCCCGCTAAAAGTGGGGGAGTTTTTTGTATTAAGATATTTATGAAACCTTAATGATATAAGTGTTCTTCTTGCCTTTGTTCAAAATAATATAAGTCCCGTTTATTACATCATTTTCGGAGAGTTGATAGTCTTCCGTTACTTTTTCCTTGTTTACCGAAACAGCATTTTCCTTTAATGCACGCCGAGCTTCGCTATTGGACGCGAGAAAATTTGTTTTTGCCGCAAGAGCGCCTATCATATCCATTTGCATGAGTTCACCCTTTGAGATTTCTGCTTGTGGCACCCCTTCAAATACATCTAAAAACGTTTTTTCATCAAGGGTATTAATATCTGCCTTAAACGATTTACTAAACAAAATGTTTGAAGCCTTTTCAGCGTTTTTGAAATCTGCTTCAGAATGTACCATTTTGGTAATTTCCTCTGCCAATCGCTTTTGTAACTGGCGATGGTGTGGGACTTTCCTGTGGTTATCGATAATGGTTTCTATCTCATTTTTGCTTAAAAAAGTAAATATCCTAATGTATTTTTCTGCATCATCATCACTTGAATTCAACCAATACTGATAAAATTTGTAAGGCGATGTTCTTTCGGGGTCCAGCCAAACGTTTCCACCTTCAGACTTTCCAAACTTTGAACCATCACTCTTTGTAATCAACGGGCAGGTTATTGCAAAGCCTTTCCCCTGTGCAATACGCCTTATCAATTCCGTACCGGTTGTAATATTACCCCATTGGTCGCTACCGCCCATTTGTATAGTGCAATCATGTGCCCTGTATAAATGCAAAAAGTCGTAACCCTGCACCAATTGGTAGGTAAACTCCGTAAATGACATGCCATCGCTGGTACTTTCTGTTGAGATTCTATTTTTAACCGAATCCTTGGCCATCATGTAGTTAACGGTAATATGCTTGCCAACGTCACGGATAAAATCCAGGAACGAAAACCCTGTCATCCAGTCGTAATTATTTACCAGCAATGCCGAATTTTCGACATCACTTTCAAAATCCAAAAAATGTGACAATTGGCTTTTTATGGCTTCTTGATTGTGACGCAGCGTTTTTTCGTCAAGAAGGTTGCGTTCGCTCGATTTTCCTGATGGATCACCAATCATACCTGTAGCCCCGCCTACAAGAGCAATCGGTTTGTGACCGCAACGTTGATAATGGGCCAACAGCATAATTGGCACTAAGTTACCTATATGCAAGGAGTCTGCAGTGGGGTCAAAACCAACGTATGCACTGCGCATGTTCTCTAAAAGATGCTCTTCAGCACCAGGCATAACATCGTGAATCATCCCTCGCCATTGCAGTTCTTCAATAAAATTCTTTGTCATCTTAATCATCTATTCTAAAAACAAAGATAATTTTATACGGCCAAACTCAAAAAAGCAATCGCTTTAATTACGTACCTTTAACTTATGGTTTTAGTCACAGGCGGAACAGGGCTGGTCGGTTCGCATTTATTATACAAACTGGTAAGTGAAGGTCATAAGGTAAATGCTATTTATAGACGAAAAAAGACCTTGGCGAGGGTTAAAAAGGTGTTTTCTTACTATACGGATGATCTTGAAACTCTTTTAGATAAAATCAATTGGATAGAAGCAGACATCACCGACATACCAGCACTTGAAAAAGCATTTATCAATATTGATTACGTTTACCATTGCGCTGCATTTGTGAGTTTTGAGCCTGATAAATATAATCAACTACGAAAAATCAACATTGAAGGTACGGCTAATATTGTCAATCTTTCTATTTCTAATACTGTCAAAAAACTCTGCTACGTAAGCTCAATTGCAGCCTTGGGGAAATCCATATCGCCCGAGACTTTTATCACTGAAAAAACCGAATGGAATCCTGAACATGACAATAGCGTTTACGCCATAACAAAATATGGAGCTGAGCTCGAAGTATGGCGTGGCAGCCAGGAGGGTGTTGATGCGGTAATTATAAACCCAGGTATAATTCTAGGCCCCGGTTTTTGGCATGGCGGTGGTAGCGGCAGCCTTATAAAAAAAATATACCATGGCCTAAGCTATTACCCAATAGGCAGCGCAGGATACGTTGACGTTTATGATACCGTTGGGATTATGTGCAGATTGATGGAAAGTGACATCAAGAATGAGCGCTTTATTGTGATTGCTGAAAATAGAAGTTTTAAGGATTTTCAAAATGAGGTTGCCAAATACCTTAATGCTAAAAAAGCCCTAAAACCAGCGTCTCCATTTCTACTCAATATAGCTTGGCGCTTGGATTGGCTTAATAGTAAGCTTTTTGGTAAGCGAAGAACGCTCTCAAAACAAATGGCTAAGTCCATCAGTACTATTTCTAAATATGACCATTCAAAAATAAAAAAAATGTTGGCTTATGACTTTGAGGATTTAGATAGTTCCATAAACCAGGTATGTGGATATTTTAAGGAGGATATGAATTTGTAATATTAAGCTACTTAGCACTATATAAAGGTTCTAAATCAACAATTCAAATCAACAGATCTTGCGTTCAATCAAAAAGACTTTAGTAATAACACAGAGATTGCTAGGGCATATCAAAACGTTATCCTTAAATCTGTCTTCTAATATATACCCTAAGCAGGCCGTTTAGAACCATGAATTCCAGTATTTTAAAAGCTATTATTTTTGAAACGAGCATAACCTTTTTTTGAAACCACTTTAATATGTACCATAAATAGAAGACTAGGCCAAAGACCCATAACGTACTTAATTTTTAGAGTATTATCCACATCGGCGAAAATTTATGGTGTAGCAATAAATTAAGAAGTTATCTATACATGTTGTGAACTGTATTACATTGTTAGCTTGGTACATTTTACTCATTATTATTATGCAGCAGATATTCAATCCCACTAAAAACAAACTTAAACTATTTGTATCATCAATACATAAACTGCTGTTCTGACCCTAATAAATTAATCTCGTTTCTTCATTATTTTTAGCTTCAAATTTTCGTTAAGCTATCAGGCCTATTTTATCATTTTTAGAAGAATAAGTGAGTTTACTTGGGTTATTGTATAAAGACTAGAATCAACCTTTTGCAAAAAAAGATATCTAATTCTCAATTTTTCTAATCGCTTTAGCTAAACTATCCTTTGCCTTAGGCCGTATTGATGTTCTACTTTTTATAAGACTATCGTTAAGTTTGTTTAAGGAATCCCGTTCGCGTTTCCTTCTTTCCATTTCTGCATCAATTTTGGCTTGATAGATTCTCTTATTCCTAGCCACCATTGTATCCACCTTGGTGATTATGGCGTCGTAAGTTTCGCTATCATAACTGTAATACTCATTGCTCTTGGCAAATTGCAAACTATCGATGCCAAATTTTTCAAAGACATAATCCTTTGGCATAATACCGCTGTTTTCCAATACTGTTTTTGCCGATCCCTTGGCGGCATTTAAAACAATGACATCGTATAATATCTGGGCCATTTTATCCTTCGGGATAAGATTATCTGGCCTGTCTGGCTTGTTTGTTGGATTACAAGCCAGGAACAGGCTTAAAATTATAATGGAGAATCTAAACGTCATTTTTAAATATTTTGATGCCAAAGTACAGGTTGATACAGCAAACTAGCATTATGTTTTGGCATAAAACCTACCAAGCCACACCACTAGCGTTTTAGGGCATTACCTATTAAACGTTAAACGCCTAGCCGCCTTAACGTCTAAAAATTTAAAGTTGTTATAGACCAAAGTTCCATTAAGGAAGGTATGGGTCACTCTTGATTTAAAGGTTCGTCCCTCAAATGGTGACCAACCACATTTGTACAAAATGTTTTGTTGATTGACCGTCCATGGGCTATTGGCATCCAAAATGACCAAATCTGCGTAAAACCCTTTTTTAATGTAGCCGCGTTTTTCTACCTGGAATAAAATTGCCGGATTATGGCACATTTTCTCGACCATTTTCTCTACAGAAATTTTATTATTATGCACCATTTCCATCATAGCGACCAAAGCGTGCTGTACCAAGGGGCCACCAGATGGTGCTTTGAGGTAGTTGTTGTTTTTCTCCTCCAAGGTATGTGGTGCGTGATCGGTGGCAATAACATCAATGCGATCGTCCAGTAAAGCCTTCCATAATTGCTGCCTATCTTTTTTGGACTTTACTGCGGGATTCCATTTAATGTGGGTACCCTTGGTTTTATAATCCTCATCTGAAAACCACAAATGATGAATACAGACCTCTGAAGTAATCTTTTTGTCCTTTAAAGGCAGCTTATTTGAAAACTGTTTGGTTTCTTTACCGGTAGATAAATGAAAAACATGTAATCTAGCGCCCGTTTTTTTTGCTAAGGCTATGGCTTGTGACGAAGATAGGTAACAAGCCTCTTCGCTACGTATTATTGGGTGTTTTTCTATAGGTATATTTTCCCCATACTCATTAATATGGACTTTTAAGCTTTGTTGAATGGTTTCCTCATCTTCACAGTGTACGGAAATGACCATATCGGTACTGCTAAAAATCTTTTCCAAAACTTTTGGATCGTCAACCAGCATGTTACCTGTTGATGAGCCGAGGAACAATTTCAAACCAGCAACAGACTTGGTGTCCACCTTTAAAATTTCGGCTAGGTTATCGTTTGTACCTCCAAACATGAAGGAATAGTTCGCAAAGGACGTTTTTGCAGCGATGGCGAATTTCTCCTCTAATCTTTCAATAGTGGTAGTCTGTGGCACCGTGTTTGGCATTTCAATAAAAGAAGTAATACCGCCCGCGATTGCTGCCTTGGATTCTGTTGCAATGTCAGCCTTATGGGTGAGGCCGGGTTCCCTAAAATGCACTTGGTCGTCAATAATCCCGGGAATGACGAACTTACCTTCCACATCTATAATCTCAACCTCTGAAGATTTGGCACTTATGGAACTGGCAACATCTTTAATGTGCTCTCCTTGAATTAAAATGTCACCTTCGATGACTTGTCCTTCGTTAACGATTTTCGCGTTCTTAATTAGCGTCAATTTTTCTTCCATCTTTTAAGAAATCAAACTTTTAACTTTCAATTTTATAACTCCAAAAATAGCCTCGGAAATGATGCCACTGCTCATTTTTGACTTACCCTTGGTACGGTCTGTAAAAATTACTGGTACCTCTACAATCTTTAATTTTTTAAGGTAGGCCTTAAATTTCATTTCAATTTGGAAGGCATATCCTACAAATTTAATGTTATCAAGATTTATCTGCTCTAATACTTTACGTCTATAACATACAAAACCTGCTGTGGCATCTCTTATTTCCATTCTAGTAATAAAACGCACATATTTAGAAGCCCCATAGGACATCAGCACACGGCTCATGGGCCAATTCACGACATTAACGCCCTTAACGTACCTAGACCCTATAGACATATCTGCACCTCCTATCTCACAGGCGTTGTATAATTTTATCAAATCCTCTGGATTATGCGAAAAATCGGCATCCATTTCAAAAATATAATTATATTTTTTATTGAGACTCCACTTAAAACCAGCAATGTAGGCAGTTCCCAATCCCGTTTTTTTGGTTCTTACCAAAAGATGCAACTGTTCCTTAAATTCATCTTGTAGAAATTTGACCTTATCGGCGGTTCCATCTGGGGAATTATCGTCAACGACCAGAACATCAAATGCTTTTTCCTGGGAAAAAACAGCTCTAACAATCGCCTCGATATTCTCTATCTCATTATAAGTTGGTATGATGACGAGGGCATCTCTCATTCAAATTATTTTGCTATCGAGTGATTGACAAATGTAAAGGATTATCCCATAATTTTGGAAGTAAACATTATAAAGAAAATTTACTTAATAATTCTTTTTAATTTTGAGCCATGCTAAGAGAAACAATGACTTATGATTGGTTTACGGTAGCATGGCTAACAGGCCTAATTGCTCTAGCAGTCTCAAAATCCCTATATGCCCATAGATTTAGTGATTTTATGTCTGTTCTTGGGAACTCTAGGTATTTAAAGATTTATTCAAGAGATCAAAAATTTATTGATGGCTTTGACTCCCTGTTCTTTTTAAATTTTGTTATAGCAATTTCAATCTTTATTTACATTACAGTGTCTTTGTTTACGGAATTTAAAGGTTTTGAACTTAATCTTTTTTTAAAGATTCTTTTTGGAGTAAGTATTCTTAACCTTTCTAAAATCCTATTTGAGCGGCTCATAGGCAGTCTTTTTGAGATAGATAAGATTATTGATAACTATTTGTTTCAAAAAACCACATACAAAAATTTTACGGGATTGATTTTACTGCCCTTAAACTGCTTTATCATTTACGCCCTAGAGCCTTCAAAAACTATTATTTATTCAATAATCGGTTTACTTTTCGCAATAAATTTCGTTGGTTTTGTTATCTCTTTTAAAAATCATCAAAAAGTACTACTCAGTAACGTTTTCTATTTTATTTTGTATCTTTGCGCTCTCGAAATCGGGCCCTATCTGATTTTAGCTAAGTTAATTATAGATTTCAACGCTTAAACGACCTAATGAGCTATGACGAAAGTGAAGACCATTTTAGTATCCCAACCAGAACCTAAAATTGAAAATTCGCCTTATTTCGACCTTCAGGATAAACAAAAAGTAAAGATAGATTTTAGGCCTTTTATACATGTTGAAGGTGTTGATGCCAAGGAAATCAGACAGCAAAAGGTAGATTTACGCCAATATACAGCAATTATACTTACCAGCCGAAATTCAGTTGACCATTACTTTAGGGTTGCAGATGAAATGCGCTTTAACGTGCCAGACACAATGAAATATTTTTGCCAGTCTGAAGCGGTAGCTTATTACCTTCAAAAATATGTGGTATATAGAAAGCGAAAAATTTACGTTGGCAAACGCGCTTTTGCGGATTTGGCACCTCTAATAAAAAAATATAAGGATGAAAGCTTTCTTCTACCCACAACAGATAAGCTAAAGCCAGAGGTACCAGAGATTCTTAACGAACTCGGTGTAAAATGGAAACAGGCTGTATTTTATAAAACGGTTATTAGTGATCTATCAGACTTAGCAAATGTTTATTACGACATTTTAGTGTTTTTTAGTCCTTCTGGTATTGAATCCCTGTTTCATAATTTCCCAGAATTCAAACAAAAGGACACCAAAATTGCGGTCTTTGGCAATACGACGATCAAAGCGGTAGAATCTCACGGACTTAGAGTTGACATTGCCGCGCCTACTCCTGAAACACCTTCAATGACCATGGCCCTAGAAAAATATATTGAAGCCAATAATAAACGCAGATAGCCTAAAACACACGGCTATTTTAGTAGGCAAACTTTGTTAAACGCTGTCTAATCGAAAGTTGGATTTAGGTTAAGTAAAATTGAAAGTCCCCATGACTGAAAATTATTTTAGCAACATCCCATAATTGCATAAAAATCGGTTTCTATAGGTTAAACATCTTGTAGCTGTGCAGTAATTGAATTTTGGAATATGCCTTTAATTAAATCCTTAAAAGGAAAACAGCCCATAATACCCAAGGATTGTTTTATTGCCGAAAATGCAACCATAGTAGGCGAAGTAAGCCTAGGAGAAGGTTGCAGCGTTTGGTTTAATGCAGTAATTCGCGGAGACGTCCATTTTATAAAAATTGGCAACAAGGTAAACATCCAAGATGGTGCCGTAATTCATGCGACCTATAAAATATCCCCTACTACCATTGGTCACAATGTGTCTATTGGCCATAATGCTATTGTACACGGGTGTACTATTCAAGATAATGTGCTTATTGGTATGGGAAGTATCGTGATGGATGATTGCTTAATAAAAAGTAACAGTATTATAGCTGCGGGCGCAGTGGTCACCAAAAATACCATTGTTGAATCTGGAAGTGTTTATGCTGGCGTGCCCGCCAAAAAAGTGAAGAATTTAAGTGAAACGCTTTTAAATGACGAAATTTACAGCATTGCAAACAACTACGTAACTTATAAAGGATGGTATAAGTAAACTGAAATATTTACAGTACTTAACAGTCTATGAAAGACTAATTATAATATGCCCATTAAACGCATTAAAATTGCATAAAGTTGATTGTATGTTTTGTGCTTAAAATCGATTTCAACACTTCGATATTCCCATTGGAATAAAACTTGGAATAACCCCTTTTTATCTGCGTGTTAAGCATCTGTTGCTTTTCTAAAACCGCTTTTGTCTGTTTCGCGACAGCTTGACCTGAATCTATGATTTTAACATGTTTTGGTAGCATTTTCAAAAGGATTGGAATTAAATATGGATAATGCGTACAGCCCAAAACGAGGTAATCAATATTAGCCTTTAGCATAGGCGCTAAATAAATTTTGAGAAGACTTTTCATTTCTGTTGAATTGGTCTTTCCCTCCTCAATTAGAGAAACGATGCCTTCACCCTCCTGCTCTATAACCTTAATGCCCCTGCTGTATAAATCTGTAGTTTTATGAAATAGTTCGCTTGATAGTGTTCCTCTGGTTGCCAAAATCCCAATGGCATTTGTTTTGGTATTTAGTGCTGCAGGTTTTATTGCTGGTTCAATCCCAATAAAAGGAACTCTGTAAGTTTCACGTAGTACCTTAATGGCGTTAGTTGTTGCTGTATTGCAGGCTACAACGATGAGTTTAGAATTTTTTTTAATTAAAATCTCGGTGTTTTTGACACTGAGTTTTATAATGTCCTCTTTCGATTTTGCGCCATAGGGAGCGTTTGCGCTATCAGCGAGATATATGCTATTTTCATAGGGTAGCAATAGATTGATCTCATAAAAGATGGAGGTGCCTCCAACGCCAGAATCAAATATGCCAATAGGTCTATCGCTCATTACACCCCAAAACTAAAAAAAGCCGCTTACTAAAAGCGGCTTCATTTAAAATAAATAATACTATAATTTAAAATCCTAGTTCTTTTTTTACGTCTGCCATTAAATCCTTACCCTTGGCGACAAGAACACCGCCACCTTGGGTTGAATCTAGTACGTATTCGATACCTTGGGCATCGGCTACTTTTTGTATAGCAGTCTTAGCTTTTTCAAAAATTGGCTTTAAAAGCGTTTCTTCTTTTTTAGCTAAATCCTGCTGAGCTTGGTTTTGAAACTGGCGAATACTTTGTTGCATTTCTTGCACTTCTGCAGCTCTCTTAGCATTTTCTTCCTCAGTCTTTGTATCAACCTCAGCTTGGTATTGCTTTACCTTGTTTTGCATTTCGGTTGCCATTTCCTGAATTTGAACTTCATAAGTCTTAGTAACTTTTTCAATTTCGGCCTGGGCAGTCTTCATCTCTGGCATGGCTTGAACCAATTCAGTAGTATTTATATGCGCGATTTTACCTTGAGCTGTTGAGAGGTTAGTTGTACCAACAAAAAGTAGAGCTGCGAATAATAAAGTTTTAAAGTGTGTCATTTTTTTGTATTTGTTTGTTTTGTGTTATAAATATTTAGTTAATTATTACCTGAAACAGAATCCTGCTCCTTTTTCTTAGCTTCCCGTTCTTCTCTTGCTTTTCTTCGGGCTTCTAAAATTTTTTGTTTTCGTTCTTCTAGTTCTTTTTTACGCCTCGCCCTGTCGGCTAATTTGGCTTGACGTTTTTCTTCTGCAATTTGCTCTGGCGTTTTAGCTTCATCTTTTGATGCTTCCTTGTTTTTATCAATATCTGCATTTTCATTAGTAACAGTATCGGGTTTACCGGTCTTGGCCGCATTGATACTACCCCTTTCTGCTTTAGCCGCTGCCCGTTCATCAATAATTTTTTGTCGTCTCGCCGCGGCTGCATCCTTGAGGGAATCCCTTCGTTTTTGACGTAGGGCTTTTCGCTCCTCAATAGCTTTTTCACGCTCGTCTAATTTTTCTGCCTGTTCCTTTTCCCGCGCCTCTAATTCTTCATTAATCTCTGGCACAACTTCCTCTTGTTGTGCAGCTCTTCTCTCGGCCTTTGAATTGGCTTGGGTGCGCTTTGAAGTCCTGGTTATGCTCCT
>Ga0207419_1000195_pt1 | contig 49542 bp, 48 predicted proteins | sample ElkSloMetagenome_4_FD_184723 | JGI IMG/M metagenome (GOLD analysis project Ga0207419, IMG submission 184723) | Hot spring microbial communities from Elkhorn Slough, Monterey Bay, USA - MD2A (version 2) | ecosystem: Environmental > Aquatic > Marine > Intertidal zone > Estuary: Microbial mat ...
AGGGCGTCCCGGAGACGGATATCCCGCATATCTGCCATGACCAGTTCCAACTCAGCACCGCTTAATTTGATATTGGCGGGAACCAAATCCATGCCGTGAATTTTGGGGTGGATGGATAAGGGGCGATCGGCTATCACGGAGTCATATATGGTTTCCGTAAGCTCAGATGGTTCCAAGCCCATAAAAAGTGTCAGTGACCCTTGGGGGTCCATGTCCACCAGGAGGACGCTGTGTTTACGCTGCTGTAAGTGATAGCCCAGGTTCATCGTCAACGTACTTTTGCCCACACCCCCCGACTGATTAAATAAGGCAATAATTCGGCTCACTCTCTTGCAACTCCTGTGTACTCCCAATGTCTGTCTTAAAGCGCTGTCCTTACCTTCCCTTTGGCTCCCCCCCAAATCCCAACCACAATAGCGCTGAGGAATAGAATAGATCAACCAACCTGCATATTATATAGCCAAAAACAAATCAGCACGAGCGCGTGTCAGAGCGACAAATTCCAAATTACGTTCCTGCTTTCTTTCCCAATCTTTAGTGGCTCTTGAGTGAGGGACTAAATCCGGTCTAAGATGGAAGACTCGATTAGCTTCCAACCCTTTTGCACCATGTATTGTGGTTAAATTCACTGCATTTTTATCCTCTCCCGATAGATTCATAATTGCTTGCCTTAATTCCCCTGTATTTACACATTTACTGCCCACGTATACCGCATTTAGGGTTTGTATCCGGTCGTGCAATCCGACAATCACCATCGTCTCGACTTCATCCTCTGTCATTTCTTGTTTTCTTTTCACATACCATTCCCTTAAAATGTCAGTGAATTCACCGGGAGAATAGTCTTGCTCTCCTTCTCCTACAATTTGTGCCAGCAGGGAAAAGAGTTGAGGAATAATATCTCGGTTGCGAACTTTAGCTTTTATCCCGGCACAAAGTAAATCAAAATATGTTTTTATTAAGGGATAGAAGCAGCGACAAATTATCAAATCTTTTGACCTAACTAACTTTGTAATCTCTTGTTTATCTATTTTTGTTACCGTCCCGGCTGGTGCATGGCGGCGAGGTTCAATCACTGGGTAAATTTTATTGGCTAATTCAATATGAGAGGTCGGACATCTGTAACATATTGATAAAGGAAGTTGAGTTGCACAAGTGGTTGAAACAATTGTCTCAATACTGCGATGATCAGCGGCACAAAACCCCATAATTGCCTGATTAGCATCGCCCACATAAATACCCCTTGCTCCTTGGGCATGAGCTTTGAGAACAAGTTGTAATTGCGCTCGGTTCAGGTCTTGAGCTTCATCCACACAAAGAAAATCATAACTATTTACGGTTAAATCCAATGCACAAGGCAGCCAAATCATATCTGAGTAGGAAATACTCTGTGGAGCTTGATAAATGCCAATAGATAGAATTTGATTAACCGCTTTTTCGAGAAAATCCCAATCCTTGAATGTACAAATGCCGTAGTGCTGAATTATTTTTTTTAAAGCTTCTTTGTTTATCGGGTCAGTTAAAGTTAATTGGGTAAATTTTATTAAATCAATTAATCCCCGTCGTTCTTCCGGATGATACTTGATATTTTTGGCGGCTAGATACCCGCTAACCAGTTGGTTATATTTTCTGTTATCAATCTCCGGCATTCCCCGATAACGGCGACAAATACTGGATAATCCTAATGAGTGAATAGTGCTGGCTTTGATATAGCGAGGTAAGCGATCAGACAATTCTTCAGCAATATGTCGATTGAAGGCTAAAAAGCGAGAACGTAGATGAGAGGGAATATAATTAGCTCCTTTGAGTAGGGTGGTGGTTTTCCCGCTGCCGGGAACGGCTGACACCACACATGAACCTTCGCCCCCTGATAACCAATCGAAAATCACCCTTTGATATTGTGATGGCTCAAATCCCAGGACTACATCAGTGGGACGAGGTGAGAGTGTTGAATTGCCCGAAGCACCGGAACGATGGGGAGTCCCCAACACCATATCTCCTAGTCCGGGTATTGGAAGTTGAGAGCTTGACACAATCGCTCACCCTGGTCATAACGTTTCACTTTCCAAGTCGGGAGTAGGACAGGAATCCTATACCCCTACATTAATCCTACTCTTGGTGCATCATACTCAGATAAATAAGGCGTGCTGATTAAATAGCACACCTTATGTACCCAAATTTACCTATTAACCCCATGATAACAAGTAACTCTTTCCTCCAAGGGAACCCCAGAGAAACAAAAGTCACATTTTGTTTCTCTGATCCCATGCGTGAACAGTCCACTCACATCTCCCAGACTGATAAGCTCATTGATCTATGGCTAGTCGGTAAATCTCAAACGACCATAGACGCTTACAGGAGAGCCGCCCTATCATTCCTGGAGTTCATCGGTAAGCCCCTCGATCAAGTGTCTCTACCCGATTTACTCCAGTGGCAGCAAGAATTAATTAATTTGAGTAAATCGCCTAATACGGTTAAGACCCAAACCGCTATAATCAAGAGTCTGTTTAGTTTTGCTCATAAATGCGGACTAATTAAGACTAACCCCGCCGTGGCATTGCGATCGCCAAAAGGACGGGATGCATTAAATCAGAGAATACTCTCGGAGATCCAAATCGCCAGTATGATCGCCCTGGAGACTAATCCTCGTAACCGTGCTATCTTGCGCGTTCTTTATAGTGCTGGTGTGCGGGTGTCGGAACTGTCGAGTCTAACTTGGGGGGATTTGATCGAAAGACCATCTCACAGCCAACTTACGGTAACTGGTAAAGGGAGTAAGAACCGTTCCATTTTGATTAAACCCGACCTGCACCAAGAATTATTATTGTTGAAGGCTGACGATGATACTCCTGATTCCCCTATCTTTAAATCGAGAAACGGGGGAAAGCCCATCAGCCGGATTCAAACCTGGCGAATAGTCAATGAAGCGGCAAAACGGGTAGGGATTGATAACGTCAGTCCGCACTGGCTGCGTCATGCCCACGCTAGTCATAGCTTAGATCGGGGTGCGCCCATTCATTTGGTGCAGCAAACGCTAGGTCATGCGTCGGTGGCGACGACTGGGCGCTATTTGCACGCTCGACCAATGGATAGTAGTAGCTTATATTTGCCTTGACTAAATCTAAATGAGGAGAAAGCCCTGACCCACGAACACAAGCAACTTAGCCTATTTCAGGATCTAAAGCCCAAGCGTCGGCTAAAAAACCGAGGCTTAATGATGGATGCGGATGCCTTGAAACGCTGGAAATCCCAGATATTTAACTATCAACAGCACGTTCGGAAAATCCAACCAACCAAACAAATTCCACTTTTTGACTTATCTCCAACATATTGCGACCCGGATCAAATAGATCCATTCAGTCTACGATTACACTCCATACATTTTTGGGAGTATCCTGCCGACAGTCCAGGCGACGCCTGCCTGTATTTTGTCATTGATAATTCGCTTCCCTTACTGCTGTATGTTGGGGAAACTTGTCGATCATACCAGCGCTGGAAGGGAGAGCATGACTGCAAACATTATCTTGGCAAATACCACGATCTACATTATCGATACAATATCGAAAGGGCTGTCAATATTGCGTTTTGGTGGGATGCTCCGATGTCCCGTCAGCCTCGTCAGGAGTTGGAGTTAAGCCTGATCCACAAATGGAAACCACCGTTCAATAAAGAAAATTGGCAACGGTGGGGTCAGCCATTTGGAAAATAAATAATGGACAGGAGGATAGTGCGATCGCGTCCATTTTCCTCTTTTAGCTTTAAAATTTCAGTCAGGGAACTATACAAAAGCTATCAAAATGCAATCTCTAGGAAAAATAGCACTGTGGATACTATCGGTCTTTTTTATCCTAATCGGGCTGGCGTTTCTGACGACAAGCGTTTCTGCCGCGTTAATGGCGCTGCTAATAGGGGTGATTTTACTCCCGCCAATGGTCGGATATGTTAACTATCCGCCCTTCAAAATAATTCGTTGGGCTATTGCTGGGTTAGCGTTTGTCTTATTTGTAGCATTTGTACCCCCTTCCGAAACAGAGAACCTAGCCCAACCAGACCAAATACAACAGCAATCCCAAATCTCACCTACTCCCACAGAGGAAACTCCGAGTCCAAGTCCAACCCAGAAAGCAAATCCTACCAATCAAGCGACTATAACAGAAACTCCTTTTGTTAACAGAATCAAAGACGGCGATACTTTAGAACTTAGACGGGGCGATGAATTATTGACGGTTAGGTTGGTTTGTATCGATGCGCCAGAAAGCAACCAGCCATTTGGAGAGCAATCAGCAAACCGCCTTGGTCAATTGCTTCAAGTTGGTCAAGCCGTAAGAATAGAACAGAAAGGGCGCGATCGCTATAACCGAGTTTTGGCGGAAGTATTTGTAGATAGTCAATCGATCAATCTGACTATGATTCGAGAGGGGTATGCAGTTGCTTATCGTAATTATTTGGATAATTGCGATAGAGGGCAGTATTTGCAGGCTGAAGAGACAGCTAAGTCAGGACAATTGGCATTTTGGAGTCAAGAGAACCCAATTTTACCGTGGGACTGGCGGCGAGGTGTAAGAGTGGCTGAACCACCTTTGACACAACCCCCACCTGAATCGCCATTGCCATCTCCCGTACAACCCACACAAGTACAACCCACACAAGTACAACCCACACAAGCTAATCTGCCCGCTTGTGTAAATTCCGATTGCAATTGTTCTGATTTTAGTTCTCAGGCAGAAGCCCAAAGGGTTCTAGAAACATTTCCTGGTGATCCCCATGGACTTGACAGAGATAACGACAATATTGCTTGTGAATCCCTGTAATACTTGTTTGCAAAACTCTATATCAAATGGAATCATCTATCCAACCACATCTAGGACAATCCCAGTGAACCGGAGGTGGATTGATTAATTCAACACTCTGTCGAAATTCTTGGTTCGTCAAAAATGCCCAGAACCTGGTCTAGGTAAAGGTTTTGGAGAGTGCGATCGCAAAACTTGTGAGAAATCCGGGACTGCTACTACTAATTCTTATCATTATCCATTTCTGGGCAATAGCGATAGGTCCCATAACTAATACGTTGCCAGGGCTTACGATTTTTACCTTTGCCTTTCAACCCTTTAGATAATAAATCTCCAATGGAAGCAACGACCCGTTTCTCTTCCTGCTTGCTTAAATGAGATAGATCATAAAGCTCTTCACATATATCTCTGGCTTTGATCTCGCTAGGATATTTTTGCCTTAAAACTTCCTCAATGAGATCCATTGTTTTTGGATTGCTACCCTTTTTAAAATACGAATGTAATGCTTTTTCAGAAAAAGGCATACGAGAAAAGCGTACCCGTTCTTCCGCAGGTACAACCCGATCTTGTTTGCTTTCAAATGAAACAGAAAAGTTATCATCTATATTGTCGATTTCATCACTATCATTATTGATAGCAACCTGCTGATTAAACTTCTCCAAAAATACTTTTAAATTTCTAGCCTGAGATAACTGCTGCTTTGCGAGTTCTATTTTTCGATTATGATATGTAATTAAACCTTGGCAATATTGTATTATCTCATCTATTTGCTCTGGGCTGACTAGCTCTGCTGGAGGATTTGGAGGAGATATCAAGTCCACATTATGATGCTTATGATTATTTTGTACTGCCATTGCCTTCAGACCTCAAGTCAAATCCAAGCTCCCAAGCCTATTGTACGCTCCAATCCCGTGTGCTTACAAAGCCTATCAACATAATTCAATACAGCATTGTCAAACTCGATATGATACACCCTTCCCAAAAGTAGAATAGGGCTGTCTCATTGTTACTGCTGGCGTGACCCAGCTTAATTGTGACTTACAAAATGCTACACCCCTTATATTACAAGAATTTGAGCTAATTTTGGATTCCACCATTTTAGCTGGGTCACGGCACTACACTGCGTTACTGTGTTAGAACGTGCTGTACCAACACGATAACATAGCATAACGCCTACCGAGTCCTGCCCAAGTTCGCTCAGACATGGCTTGTCAAGCTTATCTAAAATATAACCAAAAGACTAGAATAAATTAGCCCGAAGAGTTTCCTGTTATCGCATAACCCCAATAAACGGATTATGCAGCAAAGATATTTTTATTGACTCCCCTGAATGGATGAATCAAGCACTTGCCCATTGCCAAATCTGTGGAATAGCTGTATTTAACTGTTGTAAGAAACTGGCAGCTTGAGATTCCAGCAAAAATAGAACTTGCCAACGCTGCTCAATCGACCACCGACAGAAAACAGCCCTAACGGTTTCGCTCCCATGCTCCACCGCTGCTTGGAGCAATTCAATACGCCGCCGATAAACTTCTGCGATCTCCGAACTGACCACACCTACAAGTTTTGCTACTCGCTGCCAATAATTTGAAGGCAATTCGCAAAGCATCCCTTGGCGCTCTGCTTCTAAATATGCCTCAATTAAGTCTGACTCACAGACAAAAGCCGACCCTCCGATCTCTAGTTTACCAAGAAAATCTTGGCAAAACTGAAAGGCATAGGTGGTATCCACCCCCCCCTTAATTTTCTCCTGATTTTCTTTAGGGGGGGGTGTGGATACGGGCTGACTCCCGTAACGCTTTTTCACCTGAGCTGCAAAAGAAGCGTTGTGTTCATCTATCTCTCGTTGCTTTTGCTCTCGTTTCTGGCGCTGCTCCTGCCGATATGCCAAGACGTGTAGGGCGAATTCTTTGGATTCGGGATCGAGTTGATAATAGCGAACTTGCTCTCCTCTCGATCCTCGCTTGTGGGATTGAAGTTTTAACCCAAGCTGCTCTAAGAATAGAGCTAGTGTCCAAATTGGTGATTTTGATTTATCTGGGGATACCCAGAATCCCAGAATTGCTTTGATTTGTTTGGCACAGCGAGTCGCTAAGTCCTGGAAAAGCATGAGCTGAGGAGATTCTCGTGTAAATTCTTCTCCTGCAAATAACTTTAATACAATATCCCGCAATCCAATATTAAATCGCGCCAACCAAGCAGAGGAACGATTTTTCCAGTGGAAGCAAAGCGGCAGATAATCACGCTCTGAACTATCCCGATCAGCAACCAGACTAGGAGGGCAGGTGTATCGCTTTCTTGTCTGTTCATCTTCGAGTATTTCCTGTGGATCAGCTAATAGTTCTTCCAGGGCAATAAGTTTAGTGAGAAGCCTGCCGTGATTATCGAGGCTCACTAATTCTGGAGAAATATCTAAGCCGTAACTATCTCTAATCCTGAATTTTTCGCACTCTTTAAATTTTTCTGGATCAAGATAATCCTTTGACATCATTGAGCGGTATTGCTGCTTGTTGATATCCTCAGCATTTACGACGCCCTGACAGTATTCTTCGTTTAATTCTTGTCCAACCTCCTTAAAAGTTTCAGTGGTGTTTTTATCGTGTTGAGAATCAACAACTACTATTTGATTCCCCATTTCTTTCAATAAGGACTTCAGATCCCAACGCAAATTGTTAATTGAAAAGTTTTTTTGAGCAATAATTTGACAGTAAGCATCCAGCGCCCAATCTTTTTCTGCACCCCGTTCACCTGTTTTCTTATCACGCCGAATTAAAAAGGCAGTCATCCGGTTTGAATCCAGAATTTGCTGTTTAATTTTGGCTGGATTAATTGGCTTGTACCCAAAAAGCGGATGTTTATTAACCCAAATATGCATATCAACATTCGGTCGATAGCGCCAGAGCATTTGAGAGCAATCTGTTGCTGCTAAAGACACAGCATGAAAAGCTCCGAAAATCAAATTGAAATGATAGTCGGGAATATCTACCCCAGTACCTAAACTGGGAGAAGCGAGTAAAATATCATAATTTTTGACAGCACTGCGAATGTTTTTGATAAATTCAATATTTTCTTCACTACCTGAATTCTCGGAATAAATTGCCTTTATTCGCAGTGATCGCGTTCCACCATCGGGAGTTGGCACTTCTAATCCTGTTAAAAGGCGCTCCATTTTTTTTATAAATTTTTTTGAATCGCTGACCAACTTGAATTTCTGCCCTGCCATTGCTGCTGAACAAGCTTGAGCAACTAGAGCTGAATTATTTTTTTCCTCATACCAAAAAACCTGTCGTTTTGAATCTTTGTAGTTATTTTTAATTATAAAAGGCTGTTCCCCTTCTGGACGCATTGCCCGAAAAAAATTAATAGTTGCATCGTCTAAATTTGCATCTGCAATGACGACTAATGGTGCATTGTAGACGATGTATTCTAATACCTCTAATATTTCTGCCTGATTATCTTTGCAGGTTTTCGACAAGAGTAGATGGGCAAGAAACTGAGACGCCTCATCAATAAAAATGCAACCGTATTTTTTTAGAGAATAACTTAACTTATACAACGAGTCTATTGTGATAGATAGGGCAGTTACAGTAGACAGATCGGCAGATCCTAACTCTGAATAAATCTGAGTTTGAAGTCGCTGTGCCAAATTTTTTAATAAAGTTACTCGATGCCCATTATTTAGGAATCGTACCTTTGGATTGGTTTTTCTCCAGGCGGTCATAAGTTCAGTTTTGCCAGTCCCCATCCCGGATATGATCCCGACTAAGCCAGATTGGGGAAGCTGAACGGCTGAAGATAAATATCGAACATTGACCTGAAGATTAGGTAAATAAGCCCTAATCCCTCGTTTAAAGTTAGCAAATTGCGATCGCCGATAATCTTCAAGGGAGATCGCGTCCGCTAGTAACGAACAAAGTGCAGACTCGGCTCGATTTTTGCCGAGGGATACCAACCAATCATCGACTCCCTTCTCCGGACCAGGTAGGAGAGCAACCTCGCAATTTGCTCCTTGCTCTTTTATGGCTTTCCCCAGCCAGAGAGTAGCACGACGTACAGCGTTGCGAGGTTTGGTTCTAGTTTCGTGATCAAAAAGTATCACGAAATTTCGTCCTTGACCCGCCATTGGCACTAAATCAGGATGTAGCTCGAAAATATCCCCTTTTCGCTGTACGCCCATCCAAATGCCGGGAAGCGCGATCGCGACAAATCCGAGAGACAGGCAAGCGGCAGTTTTCTTTTCCCCCTCAGTTAAGATCAGCGGAATTTCAGGGTGAGCTTGGACCCACTGCCAAAATCCCTTAGCTTCCCCTTCGACTTCCTCGATTATCGCAGGTAGGGGAATAGAGTAGCGATCGCTGATGCGCTGCCAAATATTAATAGAGACGCGGAAATAAACCAGTCTTGCGGACTCCTTTGGTGGAGCCTCGTATTTGACCAGCTTACCATTACCCTTTGCTTGATCAACACGCGGCGTATCCGGCTTGAACCTGCCCCACAGCATTGGATTCCAATTTTGAAGCGGATCAAGACCGGAACACCACCAGCCACCATCTTCGATGTGAGTGTACTTTTTCAAAGCCCAGGCTGGTAGCCGCCCTGTATTCAGCCGGGGGATGCGATCGCTATACAGCAATAGCTCGAAACCTTCGTATCCTGGCGTGACAGACTCAACATTAAGATTGATTAAGTCTGGGGAAACGCCCGAACCCTTCCATTCTTCGTAATGTTGGCTGACAATTCGTTCAATTCGTTGGACTGGGAAAATCAAAATGCCTCCTTTTCCCCAAGTCCTTTACCAATTTCTAATTTATGGTGTAAAATTAGAATGTTTTTATTTTTGTATTAGTAAAGGACTTGGGGACACTCTGTTGGTAAAGTAAGTAAGTGAACCCTAAGTTTTTTTTTGGCTACTATCTCTGCACTCTTAAACATCATCAAATATAAGACAGAAATATCATACAGCTATTTGCGCTTCGTAGTAGAACTGAATATTGAAATAGCTTTGCCCTTAAAATGACCTTAGCGATCACTTGGGATTGGCTGCTGGTGGGATTTTGTATTTGTATCGGCGTCGAGGATCTCCAGCGCCGATAACCTCATAGTTGCCCTGACCTACGATCCGAAGGGGCGCTCCCTCCTCTCCCTCGAAAATCCGAACTTCTATTCCACGTAAGCTACCCCAGCCGCGTTCAATTTCAACAATCCCTATAGCTTCGGGATTATACGGGGAGGCGAAAACCCTTACAATTTTTCCCACCGAAGATTGGCTATTGGTTTGGCATGGGGAATTTTCGTCTGTTGACGATGATGAATGGCTAATTTTAAAAAGCTGTTTTTGTCTCATTTTAATTAGTAACTTGAAATTTTACTGCCATATTACTTCTGCTTTTCTCAGCTTTCTTTTGCACAAAGAGCAGTAATATCGCTGATCTTTGCCTTGGCTTAACTTCGTACCTACGTGGTTTTTACAGGTAGGTTTAGCGGGTGTGGCGACCTTGGCATTGCCCTGGTCTATAGTGGCATTGTTGCCAAGGTTGCCAGGAGACTGTAAGCCTTTGCCTGTAATAGTTTGGCAATTGCCATTTTGTGCCATACTGACAGGTTGTACTAACTCGTCTGGCACTTGTGTGGCGTGATTTTTGTGGTTTACAAATAATGAACTATTAACTGGAATCGAAAACTTATCACCAATTAGTTTGCATTCAGCATCGATTTCAATTTGATCGGCAATTGGTAGCTCATACCACTGGGCAGACTTACCCGGAATTACACACAAACCAAAATAGTGCTTTTTGGCATCGTCTAACCATTCATTTTTAGCTTGAATAGTTTCTGCTATTTGTCCGTATTGCTTCAGTAGTATTTCCTTTTTTAGCGCCAAGGCTGGATTATTTTTGATGGCGTCTAAGGCACTCGAACCCTGATACAGACAGATCATCTGCTCCATATCTGCCCACTGAAAACCTGCCCGACTAACTTTGGGATTTTGACCAATCAGAATCAGTTTCATGCCCAGATGTCGAATTCGTGAGACTAGGTTAAGAAACTGCTTTTTGTCTAATTTATTGAGCTGAGTGTCTATTTCGTCCAATATGTCGAGAGTTACTGGGACATGGTTTTTGGATTTTTCCCGATCGACCATCTGAGCGCTAATTGCCCTGAGCGCTTGCTTTATCTCATCTCCAGACTGACTAACTTTGGCAATCCCCCAATAATCCTCAGCGCTGCCGTGCTGAGGGTCATGAAGGCGGATAAACCAGGGTTGAGTCTGAATGATTCGTGAGAGCAGATATCGGGCGGCTATTCCTTTCCCGTCCCCCGTTGCACCCATGATTCGGATGGTTCCCTTTCGACTCATTTCCCGAATCATCTGAGTGGCTAGTTTTTCAATCGGAGTAAATAGCCGCTTTAGCTCCTCCTCCTTGATGGGGGGGTCTCGCCGCAAGCTAATGATGATGAGGTTGCTGATTTCGTGTTTCTTGACGCTGGTGATGGAGTGGATGCCTAACCACTTAACCAAGTCACCTGTATAACGATTCAAATCACAGAGAATGGTTTCTACTCCAATCGAGCGACTGTAACCGTACCCAGCAATTATCGACCCGTCTGATCTGAGCTGATAGCCAGTAACAGCCAAAGGGATACCTAGGTCTTCCCAGACTTTCCGGGCAATATCGTTAGCTATCTTCCCCTCAACTGAATAGCCAAACTGACCATAGCTGGGTTCAATCAAGTCTCCCTCCAATTGTTGTTGGAGTCGTGCGACTTTCTCAGTCAGCAACTCAATCCGATTGAGGTATTCAGAGCGCTCCTGTTCTATAGTTGCGCTCAACTCATCTAAGTTTTGGTTATAGGCTCCCGCCATTTCTTTGATGAGCTGACGCTTGGCTTCATGGGCGCTACCAACTTTCTCCCCCCATGCCTGAAGCCCATGAGCTATTCTGAGGGCTTCTGCTGTTATCTCATCATGTTCGGCAAAAATCCGCTCAATCTCTGCCTTCTTTGCTACTTGAAACCGCTGTTCGGCTTCAGCTTCCACGCGGTCTTTAAATTCGGATTCCCATGCTCCTACTTCAGCTTTTAAGTCCTCAGTCTCTCCTTGGGCTGCTTCTAACTTGCGATTTAAGCCTGCGATCGCTTTCTGCAAATCTGAAACTGTCTTTATTGCTTTGTCTCTGTGCTGGTTAGCTTCCTTTATCTCTCGGTTAGATTCCTCTAAAGTTGTCTGGATTTCTGTCAGGGATTGCTTAGTAGCTTGCAGGTTAGAGGACATCTGGGAATTTGAACTCGTCAGGTGTGCTACTTCTTGATTAGCGGCGGATAACTTGTGATTAGTAGTGGACAGTTCCTCTTCAAGTCGGTCTATCCGCTCTCGACTCTGCCCAGTCAATATTATGATGGCAGGAGTGGATAGGACAGTAGAGAGCAAAAGGACTTTAAAACCTCCACGACCTCCCAAGCTCCAAAAGCCAGCGAAAAAAGCGACTCCAGCCGCCCCTATGCCGATAGATACCTGTGATAATTTGTTCATATATTTACAGATTTTTAGGGAAATAAGGTAGCACTTAGGACTGGTGCTACCTTTTTTGTCAGTCAATGGCTGCTAGCTAGAGAAGCCAGGGAAAAGGATAGGAAAAAAGCCAAGGCACCAAGCCGAATGAGAGGGGGAATACGGCAATAAGCGTGGGCTAGTCGTTGCCATCGATTTGGATAAATAGCTTGTTGAGACGGTCGCCTAAATCCGCTTAAAACCCCATGAATTATAAAAGTGTGAGCGAATGGACAAAGGACAATAACATCCCTCCACAGCTTCTCTTCCCCAATATGGTTGTAGTTGGTATGGTGACAGTTATACCGCCCTCCTTTGCCGCATTTTACCCACGGAAACATCGAGCAACGATACCTAGATCGCCTTAAAAATTCCTTGTGCTTTCCCCTCCACTCAGAAGAGATTATGTATTCTGAGTATTTCACTTAGTTAATGCCCCCAGCCTTTTACGGAGTTCATTCAATTGTCCTTGCTTTTCCTGTGTTTGCGATTGCGCGAACTCCAAGCTGATTTCTGATTGGGTTAATTTTTCGTTCATTTCCTGCTCGGATAATGCAGCCTTAGCTCCCTCATTAGTAGTCTTGGTTTGGGCAAGTCCTAAGTTAATTTGCTTCTGCTGGTTTGTTTCGAGCTGGGTTTGATAATCCAGGAAATCACCCTTAACTTTTTCCGCATCCGTTGCGTACTTAACACCAGCACTGAACACCTTAGCTCGTTTGCCCTCAGTGAGAAACCGTTCACGGGCTAAGTCAAAGCTGGTTCCTGTTAGCTTAACTGCCCGGATAGCTCCCTCATAAATACCCTGCTTAGTCTCGTAGTCTTGCTGTGAGATTTGAGGAATAGAGTCAGGGGGATGGAGTGGGTCTTTGACTAGATAGGCATCCCCGTTAAACTGAGGTAAGGTTGAGGCTATCTGATTAGGATCAATTTCGTTTAAGCCAGTCAGAGGGCTAGTTGCGGGAAGTGAAGCTATCTCGGAGGGAATCGCGCCGTTGCTGTTCCTACTCCCCCTAGACTGGGTAGAGCTAGGAGTTTTTGGTTCAGCTTTGGTCTTGGAAGCCACTTTCTCAGCAGCCTTCTTAGCTCGTCGTTGTGCCGCCGCTTGGCTTAAGTTATTTCGCGCCATCGGTCATGAACCTCCTACTATTTATAAGTGCTTGATATCGAATCTCTAGTTGGACGAGAGCTTTTGAAAGCGCCTCGAATTCTCGCTCTAGTTCAGCGTCTAAGTCGTACTCGTTGAGAAGTTCGTCAAGTTCGGCTGGGTCGGTTCTGTAGTTGCCAATTTCGTCATCCATGACATCTTTAGATTCAGAGATGAAGTGGTTAGTGCTTGGAAATTTTAGATCTTTCCCGGTTTTTGGTTTTGACCCTGAAGTTGCTCAAGCATCAATGTGGCTTGCTCTGGTGAAATTTCACCTGAGTCTAATTTGTGTTTTAGATGACGATAGGCGGTTGTCTCGTTTGAGTAGTCCCTTAGTGCTTGTGTCAATCCTTTTAACGTGGCTTGACGATCTGTAATATTCTGTCTTTCGCTTTCCGCTTGATTCCAGGCTTTTGTGTCCTCCGCTATTTCAGCAAATTGAGACAACAATTCATTAGCAAAGTTGTTCTCCTCTGATGTTTGTTCTTGGTAACTCAATTTGGTAGATCGATAGCGATCGCTGTAGCTGCTAGTGAAGAAGTAATGTGATGGATTGTGATTGCCATCAACCTCAGCTACTTGGTTGGGTTCATCATACAGAGCCAGAACTTCAGGCTTTATAGCAGGTGATGAAGCTTCTGGTTCAACTCTCTCGACTGGGTTCTGCACCTGGTGTACCCGCTTTATCCATTGCGGGATCGTAAGACCGCTATTTCGGAATTCCCAGATTTTATCCACCATTGTCTGAGAATACTGGTTGCCTACTTTTAGGCATCCTTCCTCTTCTAGCCAATAATAGGCTTCCTTGACTGCTGAGGCATAGTTGCGGACTTGCCTAGCCTTCACCTCAAATATTTTTTCTAGATCCTTGACCGAGTAGGCAGTGTAGGCAGTGAGAGTTTCTGCCGTGTCTGCCGCATTAGGAAACGGTAGTAGCTTGCGGTCTGGTTCCTCAAGTGCTTTGTCTCGTTGATGTTGTTCCATTTTGTTGATTCCTAAAGAATTGCGTTTAGAGGCAGTGCCGGAGCATTTCCTCTGCATTGCTCCGGCATTACCTGGGCAATGCCGTTAATCTCAATTACGACTATAGGTTGACTATTGAGATACTGTCAAGATACTTTTGAGAGTAAGCCGGAGATTGTTTGACTCAAAGCTAGCTTGAGAGACTCTCTGGAGTGACTTAATCGAGAATTAGGAGAGAATGGAGGATGGAATTAGGATCTCAACCAATGGCAGAAAATGTTCGGCTTTATATCACGCTTAGTTCGTATGATTTCAACAAGCTCAGAGAGTGGGCGACGGTTCATGGTAAGCCTCCTGCAACTTATGCCGCACAAATAATTTCAGCTCGAATCGAATCGAATCTTGAGGTGATCGAAAAGCAGAAGGCTGATTTGTGTCGCTACGAAGGGATCTCGGTAGAAGAGTTTGAATCTCGCTTGTTAGGTTCATCAGGAGAGAGTGCTGCCGAATGAGCTAGATATCAATAAAAAGGGCGGTACACCTGATTCTGATGAGCCGACAGAGGGGGTGTACAATGTACACCCCCTAGCTGACTTTATAGCTTAAGTCTAGCTATTGTGACCAAATCTGAATTCTGAGGAGCCGACAGAGGGGGGTGTACAATGTACACCCCCTAGCTGATTTTATAGTTTAAGTCTAGCAACAAATTATTCTATGTCGTTGTCAGCTAGCCAATTGTCAAATCTACTCTCTTCATCTAATCCTTCAAAATCTCCTTTTAGAGGGACAGGTTGAATTGAAAACTTCTCGTTTTTGCAGATTAATGCTGCTTTATGTCCTTCTTGGTCGGTTAGTTCCCAGTAACCGGAGGAAGGCTCAACCTTCCATCCCATCGCTTTGCATAGATCTATTAGATCTCGAATTTTTCCAGCCTTATTTTGTTGTGTTGATGTTGTTGTCATAACTTGGAGGAAGTATGCACGACGGTCATCCTACTCGGATATGTATAAAGGATGGAAAGCTGTTAATACTTAATGCACTTGATGGTGACTCTTCATTGCCGTTGGCAACTAAAGAACAATACGAAGCGGCAGCTAATAATGATGACGATATCTTTAATAACTTGAGTCCGGGAGAGAGTGTCCATCTAGATGATGGGTATTTTGTCTTAGGAGACACACTTGATTTGTATCAAGATTGGTCGATCGCTTAGATTTTGGAATTGGAAGAAGTAATTCACGCCCCCTCCCTATCGCGGGAGGAAGGGTGTAGGCATGAGGTTTATGTTCAACTCACAGCAACAGCAATTTACGCATGGACGATTGGGGGAACTACAGCTTAAAAATGGGGAAAAACAACTAAGAACTCCTCTCTTATTTCCGGTTAGCAGCTTCATTACTGGATCTACTCCGAGAGGTGGTGGTTCATGGAAATACGTACTCCAAGCCAATCAAAAAAATGGATTGCTGAGGCGTAATCTCCCTACAATGGTAGAGGCTTTACATTTCTTGAATCACAATTTTGGTAAACTCGATAAATGGCGAGAGCTGGGAATCCGTCAGCGTTATAATCAGGAGATTGAAGGATTAGATTACACTGCTCCAATTTTCATAGATTCTGGTGGGTTCAGACTCCTCTGGAAGGATTCTTTAAACTTAGAATTCTTTGGGTTATCGATTGAAGGAAATCAAGGATACCGTGAAATATTGCGCCTCCAAAGAGATTTTGGAGCAGATATTATTTCTTCATTAGACTATCCACTTCCCCCTAAGCTTGCTGAATATGAGGCGGAAGACCGGATGCTAAAAAGTATCAAGAACGCAGTGAACTTGGCGTTGGATCTCTAACCTGTAATTGTTCTGTCTGCCGAGAGATCAACCTCCAGGAGCTACAGGAATCGCTAGCATCTAATATCTGTGGTCGTCCCCAGCCAAGTGGACATTACAAAAGTAAATATTATGCAGATATTATTCTGCATAATCTAGAACAAGATTTTCAGATTATAAAGCGTACCCATGAGGCGATCGCGGCGAACTCCTTGCAAGATTATCTTTTCAAGCACATAGAGGAATACCCAAAGCTCCGTCCGTGTTTGGATGCGATCGCACAAGAGGATGAAGGATTGCAGATTAGGTTGTCTTGCCACAAGGTTTGTTTGCCTTCGTTGCCGTCAAAGTACCAAGGGCAGAATATTCGCATTCTAGTCATTACCTCTTGTACTGGGGAAAAGCGCTCTCACCCAGAGAATCAATTAACGTTGGCAGATTTTCAGAGTAAAACTCGACTTCGGATGCGGGAAGTTGAATTGGCTGATTTCGCTTGTCCTGCATCAGAAATGTATACAGGGCAACAGCACCTCCGGACAATGGAGGGAGTCACATTGTTGCGTCAGTCTTTTTTTAAGGTAGACGTGATGATTCTTTCAGCAGGGTATGGGTTGATTCCTGAAGATAAGGAGATTGTTCCCTATGAAGTATCCTTTTCTGGGATGAGTAAATCCCAGATTGATACCTGGGGAATCACTTTGGGAGTCCATTCAGCACTTGAAAGGGTGATCACGAACTACGATTTAGTGTTTTTCCTGCTGGGAGAACACTACTTGCGATCGCTTCGTCTCCCTGTTGTGTCTCATCCCCAGCAAACCTTAATATTTCTGACCTCAAAAGCTGGTGCCAGATATGTTCAGGGATTGGAAGCTAAAACTTTTATTCTTCCCTTATCGACGGCAGATGCAAAGCGGCATCGCTATGGATTAGTAGGGCTTAAAGGCTTTCTCTTCAAGTGGCTTGCTGAATCTGTAATTAAAAATCCGCAATTCTTGAAGAAAATTTATGATAATCCAAGTGATCTCCAAAAAATAGTCACATGGATTTAAGCCACTGTGATGCCCATAAAAATGGAACGTTGGCGGCAAGAGCAGCCTGCTCATCTTCTGTGCGATCACCGATGTACAAAATTTCAGCATAATGCCCTACATCTTCTATTGCAGCCAATAGCATTCCATGTCCGGGCTTTCTGAAACTAATTGGTTGTTGCGTTTTTGGATTTGTATACCTCCTTTCGCCACAATATACCCCGTTGCGATCAACTTTCCAATATTGATCTCCCTGGAAACCTGGGCAAAAATAGATTGCTTCTAGCTGTGGGAGAAGTGAAAGCGTATATTTTTGTTCGGCGATCGCTATTTCCATGCTTTTGTACTTGGGAACTCCACCTTGATTGGTAATCCCGATCAATTTCCAATGAGAATAGTGACTTGCAAGGTTTTCTTGAACTCCGTCAATAATTTTTTGGTCGGTTGGGTCATTTATAAATGTTTTCCCACTTTTGGTTTGCCGAAGGGTTCCATCTAGGTCAGAAAGTAATAACGAAGTCATGGTCTTCTTGTGTGTAAAATATGTCCATAATATACTTTAATTATTCAGTTGTCAATCCACGTTTAACGTGGTATAAATAGATTAGCGTGATAGGAAACAGACACCTCGGAACCAGAGGCACAGACCCCAAAATTTTTGGACTTGCTAGCTAGGAGTGCAAAGATAGGAAAGATACGACAGGAGAGGGAACCGGGAACAAAAAGATCGCGCCGCTGCTGGGATAAAGCTAGCTATAGATTGCTTTATTTTCGTTTCTCATTGTAAGTCGCGAAGGGCTATACGAATTTTTTTAAAATTGAAACCTGCCAGTGAGGAGGAAACCTCCAAAGTAGGTGCAAATGGGAACCCTGGAGCAGGAAAACACTCAAATACTCAACACAAATGGAGCATCATAATATGAGCGCAATTTTATCAGACGAATTGCGTAGTCGTGCAGAGGCTGCGATCGAACGTATTCAATCAAAGAAAGAAGCCCAGAATGAAGCTATGCAAGCTCAAAAAGAAGCTAAGAAAGAGCTGGCTATTAAGGAGTTCAGGCAGAAATTTGAGCAAGCCTGCCCGTCTTTGGTGGCTTCTTTGCCATTTACTTATAAAGCTACAGCTACTACCTCCGGTAGCTGGCAGATTGAAACTGCTGGGCAATACTGCAATTGTTTCAGCTACGTTAAAGTGAAAGCAAGGCTAGAGCTTAAAGTGGCAGACACATTTCTAGAGGTTTATTGCCATAGCGCTTCCAGCGATAATTGGAGTATTGTTTATCCGGATTTAAATGTTTCTCAAGCATCTTGGGTGCAAAAGGAAATTCCTGGACGCATTGACGAGGCTTCCCTTGAGGAAACCATTTTGATTGCACTCTACGAGTATGATGAACTTCTTCCCAAGTATCATCAAGCTCTCCAAACTCTCAAGGATGATGCCAATCGGCGTATTGAACAACAGCGATTAAAGCTTGAGCAGGAACAAAGGAGATCAGAGGAAAATAAGATAATCCAGGAGCTATTGTCTCAAGAATTTTCCTCTTATTCTTATTCTTCTGAAGGTGAATGGGGAGATAGTCAGATCATCATTTACAAGGTTCGATATTGCTGTGGTGTAGCTGGTGTAGCCAAAGACGAAGACGAAATAGATTTTGATTATGAAGAAATCTATAGTCTAAGCTATCCCAAAGAGGAAAACGGGAAATTCTATGTAGTGCCTGTTGAAGGCGATCGCCTGATTTTAGACAAAGGTGAACACAAGCCAGTAGTGAGTGAATTAACTCTAGATTCTTATCCTAGCGCCAAGAAAAAACTAGGACGAATTGGGTTTATTAAGGGAGGAATTGCTATTACTGTTGAGGGGGCAATACGATACTCTATCGAAGATGCTTTTGGCGGATGCGACTATTATTGGCGTTTTGACAATAAGGGCAGTGAAGAAATAGTTCTAAATGATTGGCAAATGTGCCCTTGGTTGAGGGAGGCACTAGGACTGCAACCCCTCGCTAAAAGGGTTGTGAACATCGTTGATTATTCTTGATTATTGGTTAGTGTCGAGGTCTTCTTTTGACTTTGACACTGACACGTTGAGGCGAACTATAAGTCTGTTTTGAGCTAGCGATTTTATGCAAGGATATCAACTTAGCCTCAACATTCCTCAAAATCTATTTCCTGTGGGGACTCGTGTTCTTATTTTGGCTCCTCACCAATACGCTGGACGAACAGGAAGGGTATCATCTCGGTGTGTACATGGCGATCGCTACTGGAATGCCGTAAGCGATTTACCTAATGAGTACACTTCTCTATGTCACTGCTCGGTGAATATTCCGGGGAAAACAGTGATGGCTTTACCCTCCGAGCTTGTAAAGCTAGGGTGAAAGCTTTTTCTGCCCATTCTGTGAGAGAAACTCCTTCTTCTTCCGCTGCATCTCGAATAGCTGCGTCGAGTTCTTCAGAGATTCGTAGTCCTATCTGTTTAGTTCGGGAGCCTTGTCCAGCTCCCGATGCATACTGGTTTATGCCTTTGGAGTTGCGGACTCTTTTGGATGTCATAATGTCTTTGGCGGTGTTACATTACCGTTATTACGCTTATACAGTCTATCACCAGATTATTCAGATTATCTTAGGGTGAAAGTGCCGGAAATTATTTCACGCGAAAATCTCGTAGGATGGGTACTTTACCCTTCCTCTCTGTACTGTTTGAGTTTGCGAGGGCGTCCACCATGTTGACTGATAAACTTTTCTGTCTTTTGCTCATCAATATCACAATCTGTGCTTATTGCACAAATAATCTGTTTAATTGTGTTGGGATGAAGTTCTGTTACTTCGGAAATTTCCTCATAACTTAAAGCCTCTTCTGAGATGGCTTCAAGGACATTGAGAGCAGATAAAACTAATCTTCCATGTCTGAGAAGTTCAATTAGCCAATCCTGTTCCTCTTTGTCTAAATCCCTGAATTTGTTTAAGTGTTTGGCAACTTTTTTTAATCTTTCAACCGAATCTTCGTTCATTCTTATGTTTTTCTACAGGACAGGATGGCTTTAGGCATAGCCCATAATCATCTACGACAGTAAAATATAGCATCTTATGCTATAGCTTCCAAGAGTAATAAACGTAATAGACGTAATAAGCGTAATAACCCTCAATCAATGTCTGCTCGGCGGAGCTTCATGGAACTATGTTTGTGTGTGTAGAAACGTGGGGAATTTTTCGTCAAGTTTGCTTTACTTTGTAGAATAGTGGGGCAAAATGTAGATTAGCGAAGCAAATAGCAATGGCAACGGTTACAGGGTAAAGGTAAGACTTCAGCCATCTAGGTGGGGGGGTGTACAATGTACACCCCCTAGCTCAATTTATAGCTATATGTATAGCTTTGCCTGCCTACACTAATAAACTTACCGTGTATACACGGGTTTGTAAAGATTTACGATATAATTTAATGACAACAGTAAAACTACGAACTTCACAGTATGCAGGACAATCATCCCCAGAAAATTCCCTGCTGGCTCAGTAGAAAGGATGCCGCGATCGCGCAAGCTCTTATCGATGCCGGATTTACCTATTTCGGTACGTTCTCAGATTTAAATGAGGATGAAACCAATAGCTGTCCTATTTGTACATTTCACGGATGGAAATTGGGTGTGACTATTGGCGAACCTTTTCTTGATGTCTTCGCAGATGGAGTCCTTTACTACAGACCTTTAAAGGCGGACACGAGAGAGGATTTTGATTGCGAGGTTGAGAAAATCAAAGACATTATCTATCAGGCGGTGAGAGGTTGGGAATCGGAGCAGCCTCAAATAATTCAATTATCTTTATTTGATTTAGCTACTGAAACAGGGATGCTGGAAAGGATACACAGTGAGCATTGCGCTTTTAGCCTATGGACAAACAAGGCGGCTAACTGATTGGAATTTAGATTGCAGAATAATCCTCCCATTCTAATTCCTCGGTTGAGCGCTTTGGCGAAGCGGGTGGGGGAGGAATAGTCCGTTGTTAATACGGTTAGTTGAAAAGTTTCATTACGGTTGTAGCTAGGAGTTAAATGTATGACCAATCCTCCGCCTTGAGAATTTGAGAATTGTTCAATTATTGAAAAATTAAAATTACAACGGGGTTCAAACAGTAGATTCCCTTCTTCTGTCTCTAGTGCATATCCGATTTCTCCATCGGCACTTGTTGGAGTATCCCAGGAATTTTTTGATTGTTGAATTGAGTTTTTCATTGGCGGCACAGCAATTAATCAAGAATTAAGGGAGGCGTCCAAATCGGGCTAAATTTGGACGCCTGAAGCCTATGCTAAAGTTCTGCTAGTTGAAGTTAGAGTTCGAGTTCTGGATCTGGATTTGCGGGACTCTCCGTGTACGGATTGTCCCCATAGTTGACTTGGTAAACATTTTCACTATAGGGGTCTGTATAGAGGTCATTTTGTAGGGGGGTGTTGCCAGCCCCTAACTGATTGTTTCCTTGGAATTCGTAGGCGTCACCAGTTCCCCAACCGTCACCATTACTCCAACCGTCACCATTACTCCAACCGTCACCAGTAGTACCAGTAGTAGTCATGTTTATCTCTCTCTTTATCTTGCTTTACTTGTTGATAAGACAAGATTAGATCGAGGTTTAATTCTATATCTTATCCAAATGGTAGAAATGCTTGTATGCCTTTAGTAAGAAACGGTAAGCTATAAGAAACGGTAAGCTAAGAGTAATTAAAGAATCAGTCATCTCAATCAATGAAAAGATTCCCCCCTTTTGTTCTAGTTCTACTTGTAGGTGCGATGACAACCGCCTGCGCTGAACAGGAGACTAACACACGAACTTCTTCTCCTCTTCCTACTACTGAGGAAGGAAGAAGCACGACTAATACTTACGAAGTAACCTGGGAAGTCTGTTCTTCCGCAATCGTTGAACCCAGTCCTACTAATGGTTGTGTGTCGGGAACTCAAGTGCTTCACGGAGTAGACGGAAACCCTCCCAATCAAAGTGAGTTGGTGAGTAATGCGTCCTTAGTTCGCCCTCCCGAAACCGATTTATACTCGGTTGGAATTAAGTCGGGTGGATGTGGAGATACACCCAGCAACGAAGGTGTATACGAGGTTAGCAAAATAGCTGTCTCGGAAGGTTCAGAGCCTCCTTCAGTTTCCTTAAAAAAAGTTCAACCCACCACAACAGAATCGCCCCAATCAAATCCCGGAGGCGGAATGGTTGTTGGTGGTAGTGCTTGCCCTAGATTGTAGGGGTTTAGGGGACATTATGTCCCCCTTTTTTCTTATACTTTTGACGATGGGAGTTTAAATTCAAAGGTTGATCCCTCCTTACTGCTCTCAAGCAGGTTAATAGAACCCCCATGTTGTTGGGCGATCGCACGAGCCACATAGAGTCCTAATCCTCCTGATGAGAGGTGAGGGCGGTAACGGTCAAAAATCTGATTTTGTATCTCCGCTTTTATCCCGCATCCTGTATCACTTATAGTTATGATTCTTTCTCCGTTTGTTGAAACTGAGAAAGTTATAGTTACTGTGCCAGCTTGGGTAAACTTAATTGCGTTATCAATTAAGTTTCGGATTGCCTGATTCAGGTATTTATAGTTTCCTGATACCCATTTGTCTTTGTCGGTACTGGTACGAATATCTAAAATCAAATTCAGACTTTTAGACTTTGCGTCTGGAATCAGTTCCGAACAAATGTCTTCAATCAATTTCTCTAAGTTAATTGAAGTCATTGGTATTGGTATAAGGTTTTCCCCAGAAGAGCAGAATAAAACGTTCCCCATTGACTCTAGTAGCCGTCTGTTGTTCGTCTTGATGGGAGTAATCCATTTCCCAAGGTCTTTGGGGTCGGAGGATTGCTGAATTAGATTTAATAGTTGATGGAGAGCTACTAGCGGGGTAGTAAACTCTCTAATCCTTCTGTTAAGTGCTTGAATTTCTTGGTCTTGGGAGTTGTCACAGGTCATCGTCAGAATTGATTGTCTATCGCGTCGTCGTGTTAGTTTACTTGTTGTTAGGTTGTAGGTTGCATCAATTCAACCTGATAAATTTGAGCTATGCGTTCTATTCGCATTCGTAATAGCTTAGTGTTGTCAGTGCTATTAGAATTCAATGGCTTTTGCTTCTTCTCATCTTCCAGAAGCCTGAAGAGTCTAAGTATCATTTCATTCTTTTCCTTTTGGGAAAGATGTGGATTATCTGCAATAAATAACTCTATAGTATCTACATCGCTTAATTGTTGGAACCCATAAATGATGGCTTTGATCCGAGGCAGTTTTTGTTCTTGGGCAATCCGTAATCGCCTCAAGCCCGAAATGCATTCAATGATTTCATCAACTTGATGCTCTTTTCGATAGCCTGTAACTCTACAGATAATTGGTTGAATTTGACCAATTGACTTTAGACTACGCTCCAGTTGAGCTAAGGCAGGGTCGTCATTGTTATCACTGCGGCGGAGATTTACTAAATGGGATTGCCTGATTTTGCTTGGCTCGATCAGCTCAATGAGCATTGAGTTGGTGGAAGTGGTATGACAGTGGCACATAGTAATCCATCCAGGATTTGAGCTTGCTAATTATTTATATCAATATCTTGACAAATGTGTACTATCTCTTTTGGCAGAACTCAAATTCACCCAAAAGATCAGGATCTCGACGACTGGAATCTTTTATATATAAATGCATCACCTGCCAAGTTGCGTCCTTATGTCCTCTGGCAATCCTACGGCAAGCAGCGCCAACAAAGCCATATTCTATGCACTGAGAAGTTTAGAGTCCGCTTCAAAAGCGGGTCAAGACGTAAACGGCTTAAATGTCGTTGGCTTTAGTGCAAAAGGGTTGGTTCTTGCTGCCCTTGCTGTTCAGGGAGGGCTAGAAAGCTTAGGAAGTCTACTTTCGGATGCCCAGTCCGAAAAACAAGACGCGATCGCCGACACGTTGTCAGCCTATGTTGAAGAACAGGGAGAAAATCCTGTTTCTCTAGGCGCTGGTAGTGTTGCGGTTGATGAACGAGAGGATGGTAGAGCCGCATTGCAATTAGAGGCTGCTGGACAAGAGCAACCCATTTTACAAGGGACAAAAATGTCCGATGGGACGTGGCAGTTTGGAAGCTACCAGCTTTCTCCCCAGGAAGAAGAAGCTGTTTTGTGCTTACCTGAAGCTGAAATTGCTGGAGTATTGCCTCCTGCGCCTGAACCTGAAGAGGAACAAGAACTTGGAGGAGAACTTGAAGAGGATGATGAGATTGAACTTTAGCAGATAGAACAATGAATGGAAATCACGTTGGAAATCACGTACCAGACTATCCAGACTATCCAGACTATCCAGACTATACTCTGACAAGGACAAGAAATAAAAAACTACTATCATCGTGGCAGCATTGGTGGCGAAAAATTTCAATAGCTTATCAGTTGAAGGCAACAGATTTTCCTTTCCTGTCAATGTTTCTAGGAATTGGACTGTATCTTTTGTTTAAGCAGCCACTTGTGCTTGCAATTGGTGGCGTTGCCAGTGCTATTGGTATTAGCGTATACCAGATAGCTCAAGCGATACCCCACCTAGAAAAATGGATTGGAATTAGGATTAGATTTTGGCATATAGTCTCGATCATAGGTGCTATAACTTTAGTCTTTGGTGGGGTTTTTGAACAGCCAGCGCACGCTATATTTTTGTCGGGATTGGAGAACTTTTTTGTTGAACTTTCATCTCAGGCTGGAGATGTCGGAGGAGGCGAAGGGATTCAAGAAGATACCATTAACTTAGTGTTTAATGTCATTCGAGGTATATTCGTCCTCCTAGTTGCAGTAGCAGCTTTATTCGCTTACAACCAAGCCCAACAGGGTAACGATTGGCGTCCAATTGCACAGCAGGTTGGAATTGCGTTTGGCGTAGTATTGACTATAGATATAATTACCTTCCTCTTTATAGGGGATGGTACAACAACAGGATAATAAGAATTTGTCGTAGTATTCTGAGGTCAATTAGAGTCAATAAGATGGAGTTTATTGACTCTCCCCCAGTCTAGTTGAGCATTTTTTCTTCTCATGCAAAAGCAAGCTACTCACCGTGATCCGGACAGAGACTTTGTTCGGGTAAATCAAATTTTAGGACAACAAGCGAGTATTGGGTTCATTCCTGCCAACCAATTCTTACCTTGGATGGCTCTAATAATTCTGGCGTATGTTTTGACAAATTTCTTTTTTAGCCTAGGGATGCCAGCCTTTTTTGTCCTTAGTTTCTGGCTAATCGTGTCCTGGTGGTTGCTGACGGGGAAGCAACCACACTTATTTATGGATCGATTTCGCCAAGCACCAGGTAGGGAATGGTGTAATGCAGGCAAGTTGTACGTCCCCTTGCTCCAAGAAAAACGCCAAGAGTTATTTGGTGATATTGCTCCTAATATCTCCACTGACTCAAAATTGAAACCTCTTATTGTCGAGCGCCCAGATAAGAAGGGAAGGGATAAATTTATGCCATTTGAAAATGAGACTGATATTTGCTGTATTGCCGAAGTTTACAAAAAAGATAGGAAAGCTGCTGGAATTCTGCTGAAGAAGGGAGGGACTTATCAGGTTGTTTTCGCATTTAGAGTAAATGGATTCCACGATATTCTTTATCCAAATGAGGTTGCAGCGGCTGCGAAACAACTAGAGGAAGGTTTCAAAGAATTGCCAAGCGGTGAAAAAATCACTGTTTATTGTGGATGCCATGGAATTGATGGCGATCGTCAGTCAGAACTAGACGCGGTTGCTCAAGAATGCCGTTTACCTGCAATTGAAGTGCTAATTCGTAATGAACAGAAACGCATTCAGGACTTGAAGCGATCTGGACAACGCCAAAACTGGGAAACCCTTATATTTTGTACTTGGACATTAAATGAACAAGCTCAGGGACAAGATAGAGATACCCTAGGCAAGTCTATCGATTGGATTTCTAATCGATGGCGCGGATTTTGGGGAGTCTTAAGTGGGAACAATTTAAATCAAAGCGAGAAGTTCTACACCCGCCTTTTACTTAAAGCTTTTGAGTCGGGACTGAACTACTGGGAGGTTTTACTCAATACAAAAATGAATCTCCAAGCCGTTCCCCTTCAATCTGGAGAAATTTGGGATTGGTTATGGTTCAGATTCAATGATACTCTGTCTCCAGAAATTCCTCAATTGTTGCGTCTTGTCGAGCATAAGAACGGCAATTTCAAGATTGAAGAAATTGTCAATAATGAACGACATATTACCAGTGTATTAATTGAAGGTCGAAAAGGGCGAACCTCTTGCCCGGAACACAGGTCAAGCTCTGATCGTGTATACCTCAACGGAAAAGGAGAAGAAGTCGGCGTGTTGACGATGTACGAGCCTCCAGCAGGATGGAGCAATATACGCCAACAACTTCAATATATCTGGAGAATCATGTCGAATTCTTATATCCAAGATACCGAAGCCTGGATAGAAGTTTCGGCAGGAAACTCCATCATTGCAACTGATAACTTACGCCGAATTTCCAAACAGTCGAAGGCGGCACGGAAACGAAGTGCTGAAAAAGGTCAAGGGAGAGATGTAGGTGCTGAACTTAAACAGCAGGAATCCTTCGAGGCGCAAGCTCGATTACTTCAAGGAGACAAGCCTTTGAAGGTGGGAGCCGCATTTTTAGTCTTCCGCCGCAATGCAGAAGATTTAAATAATGCTTGTGCGATTCTTGCGAATAGTTTCGGATCAGCAAGGATCATTCGAGAGCGTAATGTAGCCTGGGATATTTGGCTACAAACCTTACCCATTACCTTTAGGCGATTACTGCACGGACAATCCCTATCAGAGAGGCGAGTGACTCTCGATAGCAGCACCGTAGCTGGTGTGCTTCCCCTGACTGTACCTCGGTCGATTGATTCTAAGGGAGTCGAGCTAATCACTCACCGAGGCGGTAAGCCGTTGTACCTGGACATCATGCACGAAGATACGAAGCGATTGCTTTTAATCGGTGAATCTGGCTCAGGAAAATCTATCTTAGGGTGTCGATTCGCGATTGATGCTCTGGCTCATAATATCCCCGTTATCGGACTGGATATCTCATCTGGCGGGGAATCCACCTTCAAGACCTTTATCGAATTGTTGGGTGACGACGGGGCATATTATGACATCTCCTCTGGGAGTTCCAATCTCATGGAGCCTCCCGACTTACGGCAATTCGACAAGGAAGAGAGAGAGCGCCGTAAGGAATCGTGGAAAGAGTCACTGAGGCGATCGCTATTAGCAATTGCCATGGGGAAAATCAAAGCTTCCCAAGCTCCCCACTTACAGCAGCGGGTAGACTCACTATTGATAAGAATGCTAGATGTTTACCTTCGAGATCCAGAGATTATCCAGCGATATAATCAGGCATTCTCACAGGGGTGGAAGTCCCCTGCATGGCAAAATATGCCAACATTGCAAGATTTGTTGTCATTTTGTTCACGAGAGCGTCTGAATTTAAAGAATTTTGAAGAATTAGATAAAATGGCTATCAATCAAATTCATAGCCAAATTAGTGCGCTGTTGGCTTCTCGATTAGGGAGTGCGGTTGGGCGTCCCAGCACTTTCCCCCCAAGTCCGCTCATTAAGTTTTTTGCTCTATCTGGAATTAGCAACGAAAATGATGCTTATATCCTAGCCATCAACGCGCATTCTGCCTGTATGCGGAATGCTCTCTCACATCCAAAAAGCTTATTTATTGGCGATGAACTGTCTGTTTTATTCCATAAAGAAGGCTTCGCCAATATAGTTGGAGAACTCTGTGCGACTGGACGAAAAGATGGTATTTCCGTCTGCCTAATCAGCCAAGATTACGATACAATCGCTGAGTGTTCGGCGGGGGCGCAAATTATGCAGAACATGAATTATCGGTTATCAGGACGACTCACTAATGCGGGGGTGAGTGCTGCCCAACGATATCTTAATTATCCATCAAAGATTATTTCCGCAAACGCAACAGAAGCCTTTCTCCCTAAAAGAAGTGGACTTTATTCAGCTTGGCTAATCGAATCATCGGGACGTTTTTGGCGCACCCGGTACTACCCCAGTGAAATGACTCTTGCTACAGTTGCCAACCACAATAGCGAAAGGGAAGCTCGGAGGCGAATTTTATCGCAGTATCCCAACACTTTGGTTGGACAGCTTAAAGGATTAAGACATTTTACTGAGGCTTATATCCAAGCCCTCAAAGAAGGACAAGGATTTGAACATATTGGTCGTCAGCAACAAGAAAAATCTTTACAAAAAAGGCGGCGCAATCACAAGAAAAATGTTGCTTGAGGAGAGTGTTTATGATTACCAATTGGAAAACAATACTTTTAATTTCACTAATTTTGATGGTGGAACTTGTAAGTTATCAGCCAGCACAGGCTGATGAGGACGAAGAAGGAAACACTGAGACAACTGAGGACGTGTCTAGTGAGGCGGTTGGAACAGTTGAGGACACCTCTAACGATATCAATGAAGCCATTGAAAATATTAATTCGGATATTGAAACTACCGTAGAGGGAACCCTTGAAGACATTCAAAGCCAAGATGCTGTACAAGAAGCTCAAGATACTATCAATGAAGCTACCGACACCATAGGAAATGTCCAAGACACCATAGGAAATGTTCAGGATACGATTGGTGATACCATCGACAATGTGACAGGCATTGTAGACGATATTGGTGGATTATTTGATGATATCGTTGGTGGTTTTGGCGGTGGCGATTCCTCGTCTTCTGGTAGCTCATCATTAGGAATCGGCGGCTCTATTCAGAGTTTTTTTCGAGATATATCTGGATGGATAAGCTCCGAACCCCAAACCAACCTATCCACCTCTGTGAGTGGTAATGGTGCATCCTTACAAGCCCAGCGAATTCAATCGGCTCAAGGGGCGGCAAAAATACCAGATTTGAAGCTTCTGAGAAAACAGATCATGGAAGATACCGAAGGCGGTTCTCCAGGACAGCGTTTAAGCCAGGGGCTTGAAACGAAAGGCAGCGCCATCTCATACGATAATCGAGATGACTACAATCAGCAGATTGAGCGCCGCGCAATACGGGGAATTGCCTACGGATCAGCTATCAGCCAGGAAGCTCAACAGCAAATGATTGAGCGCCAAGAAATATCCCAGACAAACACAAAACGAGCCGCTGCTGTCGTCGCCAACAGCATTGAAGCTGCACGTCAATCGGGGTCATTGGCACAGGGAAATCAGAAGCTAGCTGAGGAATCCCAAGAGCTAGACGTGACTCAGCAGATTATGCAAAATATTTCGGCTCAGACAGGGTTAGTCTCCCAGCAAGAATTTGCTCAGTCAGTTCAATTATCCATTTTGGCTGATCAAAATGGCAGAATTTCCCAAACCAATCAAGCCATTTTAGAGGAGCAGTACCAGGGACGGATAGATAGGAGCTATGAAAATATTCTGAATGCTCAAATCGCCAAAGAAATCCAATCTACTAATATTTCCAGCCGCAGGAGAAGTATTTCAGCCGGAAATCAATCATCCCAGCAGCTTGGATATGGGATGCTTCCAGGGAATCGCCCTTTAATCTCTAAGGACTAATGTTATTATTACCTTTTTTTGCTCAAGCCGACCCAGAAACAGCCGGACTTAAAATTCTGGAAGCCTCAACTGAATTAGCCCAAAACACGGCTGATTCTTGGAATGAGGTATGGATAACGGTTATCAATCCCGATAATGTTTTATGGGCGATGATCTGCCAAATAGGAATTGTAATCGCGGCACTTTCAATTGTTTACCTTGCCCTCACTCAGGGAGTAGAAATTGTTCAAAAACAAGATTGGGGCGGACTTCCTAGTATGTTTGTACCGCCCTTGGTGATTGCTATTTTTCTGGGTGGAAATGGCGGAGTCTTAGCAGATGTTGTGTCTCTAACGAGGAACTACGCCTATGATCAGATTAATAGCGTCTTGGAAATTCAGCTTATGGATGTTGGATTTCAAGAAGCTATAAACAAAGTTGCCGCCAGCAATGCGGCGAGGCAGCAAATTGAGAACTTGTACTATGAATGTACTCAAAAGACTGGATTTGAACTTCAAGATTGCTATCGGGAAAAATATCCCATAGCCCAGCAAATTGTCGCCGACGCTGAGGAACAAGCGGGAGTGCTAAATGCTCTCCGGGAATTTACTTCAAATCTCTCAATTCTCTCTGCGGGAGAATCCGTTGATTTAGTTCTTGATCCTGGTCAATTCTTACGGGATAGAATTGTGCCAATAATTAGGACAATTCTTTGGGCTACTCAATGGAGTTTCGTCAATTTATTAGAGGCGGCAGTCTTTCTCACTGCTGTGATGTCTCCCATTGCATTTGGTGCTTCCTTAATCCCCATCCAGGGACGCCCTGTAATTGGTTGGGCAACAGGCTATATCAGCCTATTCGGAGTCCAATTAAGTTACAATATTCTGGTGGGATTAATTGCAACAATTATTGTAGAGTCAGGCGGAGAATTAGTCAGTGATTTAGCCTTTTCTTTGTTTATTGCCCTGTTTGCTCCATCTTTAGCCATTGTCCTTATCGGCGGCAGTGGAATTAGCTTATACAGGGCAATTAGCTCCAACGTTGGCTCTTTGAAGAGTTTAGCGTCTGATGTTATTTCAGGTGCAGTTAAATTGTCGATTTAATTTAAGCTTATGCAGTTGTTCAAGAATAATTTTAAGAATGCCAATCAACCTATACTTCCCAGAACCAGAAATATTTTGGCAATCTGCTTTATTGCTCTGACAGGACTAACAGCCATCTCAATCATCTTGGATTTATATTCTGCGGCAAGGGTAAACGCCGTAGCCAAGCGGGAGACAACCTTCGCCCAACTTGTCGATGGCTCGACAATGTATATCTCGGAGGAAGAAAGTAATTTTCGTTATCCGCAAGTTATCAAGGGTTTTATAAAGAAATGGTTGCAACTTGCCCTCAACTGGGATCAGAAAATTCCAGGAACAGATGAGACTGACCCTGGCTTTCGTGTAGACCAAGGTAAAGTGCCACTGGGAACCTATTTTGCTACTCTTTTAATGGAGCCTGAATTTGGCAAGGCTTCTTTGCAAGAAATTGGCGAAATGGTTCCATCTGGGGTATTTTCTGGTCAGAAACGACAGACTGTCGTAATCAGTTTTATCTCGGAACCTAGACAGATTGGTGATGGCTGGGAAGTAGATGTGATTGCAACTCGATTGATTGTTGATTTGGAGATTGGGCAAGACGAAAGAATTCCGTTTAATCGGACAATTCGTCTTCGTCCTGTCCCCATTCAACAGCCGACTTATGGTGAAGATTCAAATGCTTATGAGAAAAAAGTTTACGAGCTAAGGAGTGCGGGGCTGGAAATTATTGAAATGTCTGAATACCTTCCCCAATAAAGGAGAGCTAAGGAGAGCTGCTAATGAGTAACGATAGCGACAATGTAGGTAAAAGCAAAGAAGCTACTATGGCTACGGCTACCAGTGAGGGTAACGATGGCGAACAAAGTGTCATTGATGAATTTCTCTTAGAGGAAGAAGATTTATTAGGAGGTAGCGATAACGGAGATGAAAATAATAACGATGATAGCGATAGTGATGATTATTTAGGCGATGAAAATGAATTAGAATACCAAGACCAGCAACAACAAGAGGATTCCTTAGATCCTGAATTTTCCAAGCAAATAGCTGGGTACGATACAGGTGACGAAAGGGAGGATTCCTTAGATCCTGAATTTTCCAAGCAAATAGCTGGGTACGATACAGGTGACGAAAGGGAGGATTCCTTAGATCCTGAATTCTCCAGGCAAATAGCTGGTTACGATCCTGAAATGGACGATACTTTGCAGCAGAAAGATATGCTGCAAATGGATGAAGAAGAACCTTCAGATCGCTCCTTTTCGGAAAGAGGTATTGTTCGAGCCTCTTTTGTCCTTGGGGCAACAGGAATTATTGTCCTCATAGGCTATTTATTCTGGAATCTTATGTTTGGGAATTCTTCTCCTTCTACCGAAACGGTAGAAGAGGAGACAGAAGAAACTGTTCCTTTTGAACAGGATGAGACGGGGAGATTAAAAGCTCAAATGGCTTTTAATGATCAACGGCGTAGTGTCCGGGATGCACAAGCTCAAGAAGAAAATGAGCAACCTGAATCACCTAGTCCCAGTCCTAGTCCTAGTCGATCTCAACAAGACCAACAAGAGAAGGAGAGGGCGGAACCAACAACAACAAGAAGGGAACCTACTACCGTTTCACCTTCGTCGGCGGCGCGTCCCCGGCGCACATTTTCCAGTCTTCCAGATGAGCCAGAGCCGCCGCCACAACGACCATCACCACAACGACCATCACCACCACCACCTGAACCCGAACAACGGACGGTTCCCATCCTATCCTCACCGCCGCCGCCACCAGAACCAGAAGATGAAGACATTGACCCATTTGCTCGGTGGAATCAGCTAGCCAGTCTAGGGCAAAGTCGAGTTTCTACTAGCGGTGATAGTGGTGAGGGTGAAACAACTACAAGAGATACAGGAGATAGGAGTATTAGCGCAATTGGCGGCGGTACTCAGACTCCAATTCCAACGCCAGCACAGACACAGCCGACTGAAGCTGTTGAAGCCAACAGGATTCCCACGGTTGTTATCAGTGAATTATCTGCGGTTAAGCCTCCCTCTCAATTTTCATCTTCTACTTCTAGTGATCAGCCACAATTTTCGACACCAGGGGAAAGGGGTATTCTCTTGCGTCGCCGCGTCGTCGATAATACGATCGCATCTAACGCATCTAATCGCCTTTTAGGAGATTCCAGCCGTGTTAATACTGGCACTCGCCAAGACTCCTATAAGTATAAGCAAATCCCCCTAGGAACGACAGTTCCCGCTCGTGTTGCTGTTCCTATGTATTGGGATGAGGGGGATGAGGGACAGGGAAACGCTCTTGGGCAAAATTATGTGATTGTGCTTGAGGAGCCACTGCGAAGTGCTTCTGGAGAAGTGGCTTTACCCAAGGGGACTGCTTTAATCACGGAAATTGTATCGGTTTCCTCAACTCGATTAGTAAATCAGCAAGTCGTTGCGATCGCGTATCAAGAGAATGGAGAAGTTATCCAGCATGAAGTAAATCCAAATACCTTCTCAATCCGAGGCGCAAACAACGAGCCTCTCATTGCTTCTGGTTACTTTGATTCTGGCGGGGATATTGCCAAGCAGGATATTTTAATCTCTCTGCTAAGTTCGGTAGGGAAGGTAGGGGAAATTGTCAATCTTCCCCAATCCGTATCCAGTTCATCTGCTTCTAGTGGTGGTGACACTACAACCACCAGCACCAGCACCACAACAACTAGAGAAGATCCCGACTTATTGGGAGCGGCGCTGCAAGGATTCTTCCAGCCATTAGCGGATAGCCTACGCCAGCGATCGCAGACCCAGACCCAGGAATTAGTATCACGGGCGAATATCGCTGTTGTTCCCCAGGGTACGACTGTATCAGTTGTTGTTGAATCCTTTCTTTATGTCCAGTGAATAGTTATGGAGTTATGGAGGACTGAAGTTTATGCCATTGATATCAATTGATTCTGAATTAACTGAACATAGCTTAGTTTTGTTGGGGAAATTCCTAAAAAGCCAACCTCAGAGAGTCACTGAAGAAGGTTTGCTTAAACAGTCTTATTGGAATTTGACCTCTAGAGGTGTTCCTGAATTTGATGCCCTGATCTTAGTAGCAGTAATGTTTAACTTGTCTTTGACTATCTGTGCTACTGAGCAAGTTAGTTTAAGTCGAGTCTTGTTTGAATTTGAACGAGTTACCCTGTCGCCAGACACTTTGCTCGATTGGACTAATGATAATAATTAGGAAAGAGAAAATGCTAAAAAAAATACTTGTCATTTTGATAATCTTAGCAATAGTAGGAATTTGGCTTGAGCGAAATGCAATAGCTCAAACCAAGTCAATACAAACGATTTATAAGTTGGATGCTGTCGGAAAATCCATCCGGCTTGACTTATACCCTGGTCGGGCAACGGTGATTGATCTGAGTCAAACAGAGGAGATTATTATCTCCGTCTTATTGGCGGATCAGTCAAATATTACTTATACCTCTGACTATCCAATTGAGTCAGGTAGAAGCAAAACTTTATTTCTCAGACGAATTCAAGCTCTAGACTTCCCAGGAGCGACTGAAGCGCGAGTTACTAATCTGTGGGTGAAAACGCGATCGCCTGATGGTACTGAGTATCTTTATTCCTTTGATTTATTTCTTGCCAGTGGCGGCGTTGGTATGGCAAATGGAGTTCAGATATTGCCAGGGCAGACAGGTCAGGGTGTTGGCAGTGAGGACAGAAATAGCTCTTTATCTCTGTCCGACAACACCTTAATCGTTAGCAATGGTCGCAGAGCTACGATTTCTGATATTGAGGAAGGCTTGCAGATTGCTATTCGTCGGGGGTATACTCCAGCAGATGATCCGATTGTGTTTAAAGTTGAAGATATTTTGCTAGAAGTTCGCAATTCTTCTCAGTCGTTGGGTGAAGCTGCCCAACAAAAACAAGTTAATATACTCATTTTAAGTGAACTGGCAGAGATTGCTCTTGATAATTACAGTTCAACTTCGCCTACTTACTCAGAACCAGAACCTTCTAGGACAATGATGAGAAGGCAACTTTTACATGATAATCATCATATTCACTTATTACCTTTAGATGGAGTAGGTGGCGCAGATGATTTAGATGAGTGAGGAAATGAGTCAGGGATTTGGTGAGAATATCTTCTGGGTGAGTGAATACAAGCTTGAATTAAGTTTAAGTGACAGTTTGCTGCTTCATTTTCAAAAGGATATTCTAGGAAGTAAGCTCCTAGATTTGTTGTTATCTCCTCATCAATGGTGGGATAAGCACCAATTAATATGAAGCGAGTGAAAGTGTTGTAAGGAAATAGGGCATTATATTGTCGGACAAGAGAAAACCCGTCTCCGTCGTTACCCCTGGCTTGTATATCTATAATGACCAAGGGAATATTTGATGGATCAAGCTTGCTCATTGTGCTTAATAATTTATGTCCTTCTGTGAAAATTTCAACTGATAATGGTGAAGCTAATCTTTGTAAATGTTCTATGTCAAAGTCTGTTAATAATCTGCCTCTGACTATTAATACTTTTTGGGTGTTCATTAAGCTAAAAAATCCACTAGCATCCCAAATATTGTAATAGTTTTTTATTTTGGTTTTCTTCTATCGTTAGGCTGAAAAAGATAGAATAAAATCAGTATCTCTGGATAGGTGACAGAGAATAGTTAGTATAGAGAAAAAGTAGTTATTCTTAAGTAGAAGGAAGCAACAATTGACTTCTCTTCCTCGGTATAAGCTCATCAAATCTTTAGGACAAAAAAGTTGGCTGGCAGTCGATAAAAAAGCGAATTGTTTAGTTCGCCTCCAAATATACAATTGTTACTCATGGGCTGAATACCATCAAATAGAAGAGTTCCTTGAGTTGTGTGATCGCCTGCCAAGAAACTTGCACCTAGTTCGTTTAAAGGACTGCTTGTTACCCAAACAAAAGGGATCGGGAATAAAAATCTGTTTAGTATTTTCCTACGTCAAAGGCAAAAGTCTTGCTGAAGTTCAGTTAAGAAGTGAGACTGAACTTTATCAACTTGCTCGAAGTTTATTAAGAATTTTAATCTATTTTCATAGACTTATTCCTATTGTTTGTTTGCATATTTCTCCGGAGTTTATTATTTTAGGTGATGGCGGGATGCATTTGTATTTGGATTTATATCCAGCTTGCTTCCTTCGGGATGGCTTGCCAGCAGATAATGTTCGTGCAGTAGTAGATATACTGTGTGGAATTATTGAGGAAAATCAAATTAGGGTATCACCAGAGTTTAGAAAATGGTTCTCATTGGCTCGGCAAAGCTTAAATGCAGACGAAGCTTTATGGGGATTGGAGCATTTTCAGCAAGAACGGCTGTGCAATGCACTTGTGCAGTCGGAAGCTGTAAACTCTAAGGAAAGCAACAAAGCTATCGTTCCTTATAGCCTTGTTTTAGTAATTTTTGGGTTAGTTACCTGGACTTCTGGAGTAGAGTTTATCGCAATTCTTTTATTCTTAGTTGCTCCTGGTTTATTAGTCGTTAAATCTTCTTCGTTGACTAAAACAAGTGAATTCAACCCGAAGGAGTAATTAGTAGTCAATTAAGTGCAACAACATCCAGCGCCGGAAAAGTTCAATAATAAGTTGCCAAGATTCACCCTTTTGCTGAATTACATCATGGCGTTTTAACGTTTCCAACGCTTCCTCTAATTGTTTTTCCTCTAGAATTGCTAGTCCTAATTCTCTAAATAATTCGGCTAACTTCATCTTTAATGGTTCAATTATTAACCCATTTGGATAAGGCGCTAACACCTTAAGGATTGCCTGTTGACCGTAAGTTCCTCGTGCCGCTTGACCCCAAACGTTATTAAAATAATACCGTCCTCGCTGATAAAATTCAGAGTCATTAATCAGGGCTTCCACATCCTTTACGGTCACGGTAAAAACCTGTTCAGACACAGGGTTATTGTAACGGCGGTAACGGCGCACCAGTTGGAACCCGACTAATTGAACTAAATAGGGTTGACCTGCGGTGAGATGATAGATTAAGTCAAGGGCGTCTGGAGTGTAATTCAGTGAAAAATCAACAGCATCCAGACTGGGATTAGCTAAAATCTGGCGGGTTGCAGTAGGTTCTAGAAAGCCAACGTGAATTGGAATGACACTGGCAAAAAAATATTGGAAATAATCAGCGGTCATTTCTTCTAAGGTATGCAATCCCGCAAAAGCAAAGGCGGCTTGAGCATTCATCTGCACCAATCCCCGTAGATAACCCATAAAATCATTGGGAATTATTTCCGCTTCGATGAGTTCTTCAATTTTTTCAAATTCGTCGAGGGCAATAATTAATCCTTGTCGAGATGTTTTTGTCACTGTCTCAACTACCTGTTTAAAATAACGTTCAAACGTTTGGTAAGGAAGATTTAGTAAACCCTCATCATTGGGAGGCGGACAGCCGATAGTATCAGAAATCGAATCACTAATTGCCATTAACACTTCCCCAACATTTTTGGGATTACCTAAACGCAGTAGGTTAACATAAACGACTTTGAATTGTGAATTAGAGCAATTTACCAAATTCAAAAGAATCGAGGTTTTCCCCATGCGGCGATGACCATAGAGAACTACAGACTGGAGTTGTTGACCCGTAGCCCAGAGTTCTTCTAGTTGTCTGAGGATATCCTCTCTTCCGGCAAAGCGATTCCCTTCAACGGGATCTCCGGTAACATACATCATAATGTTGTGGGTGATATCAACTCATTGCATTGGATTGAATTATTGATATTGTTCATATATAGCGACTAAACAGATCTTGTTTTTCCTGGGGGGATTGATTTTTATTGCCTTTACCACCAGACTTTGATTGTTTACCTCCATTTCCTTCATCCTCTTCATCTGGAGGCATAGGAAGCCATTCTTTAGCAATCTCAATCCGATCTTCAATTGCATTCAAAAGCTCCTCGTCCGATGGAACCGACTGAGCTTGCCGTTGCTCAAGTGCAGGGCGAATCTTCTCATTCCAAAGTGATTCGCTTCTATCCCATCGTTTAACCTGTTTCTTGGGGATATTAATTTTAAGCGGATAAGGAATCAGAGTTCTTGAATTCGATCCATAGGCGGGATTAGAGACAATACATCGTCCTTGAGGTAGACCCAAAATTTGATCGACAGTGAATAAGGGCATTTTTTGCAAATGCTCTGACCAGCTTGTAGAGCGTCCGCCCTTGCTGTTGCTGTGGCTCTTGGTCTTGTGCGTTATTTCTTTCTCCCCAAATCTCTCTGAATACCGCTTCGCCGTGTTATTGTTCCCTGGGTTGAATATAACGTGTGTAGAGCAGGCAGAGGCGATCGCATTCCCCATTTTATCCCCGTACCCCTCGTAAAGCTGCTCTAGGGACTGGATACCCAAAATGAAGCATCCGCCGTTTGAGCGGTATTCGTTGATCCACTGCGGAACATTGGACAAATGAATCGAAGGCAACTCATCCAGACTCACGATTAACCCTTCTTGGCGCTTCTGTGAAAGATTTTTCACCACCATCAAATGTATCGCCGCCGCGACGACCGGACCGACGACATGACGCCGTTCGTCATCAAGCTTAAAGACCACCAGAGTCTTTTTTCCAATCTTCGGCGGGATACTTGATTTCCCCATGAGGGACGGAAGAAGATCCCGCTGGATAAATCCGGAGAATGTCGCATTGGCTGTAGTCAGGATACCGGATACCGTTTTCTTCGCGCCTTTAGCGGCGACGAATTGATTAAACGCCGGAGCTACCCAGTCGTTGATTCGCCCCGACTGAATCCCGTAGTCAATCCGGTCTACCAAGTCTGGCAACCGGATTATGGCATAGAGCATTGCCAAATCATGATATTCCGGATTCGGATGAGACTTAACAAGCTGGATCAACGCCTTAGACAACAATGTCCCAGCTTTCGAGAAAAAGGCATCTCCTTTCTCCCCTGGCTTTTGGGAATTGGCGATAATTATGGATGCGATTTCCCCCGCCATCGTCCCGTCTTCGGCTCCGGAGAGATAATTGAAGATATTGAAGGAGTCCGAGTAAATTTCCCCTGGAGCAAACACATACACTTCATATCCGTACCGCGCCGCTTGAGAGGCGTGTAATTGCATCTGATCGCCTTTTTTATCGTATAAGAGGATGGGTAATCCCTGTTGCATCGCGCTCTCGATCGCCGGGTCGATCACTGAAAAAGTTTTCCCGCTCCCCGGTTGCCCAATTACTAAAGTAGAGCGACGGGCGTCAGGGAGCCACAGAGTCGAGGGTGATCCGAAGAAAGCCTGTACCCTGGCGCTCAGATTTTGAAATCTGCCACCAAACCAATAATTTGGATCACCGCACCACAGTGCAGTTTTGTTATCGTCGGATTTCTGCTGGGCGATCGCCTTATTTGTCGCGGCTAGCTTCTCCGACCCCCCCGCGATTTTACCCGATGTAATTTTTCCGGACTTCCCGGTGAACTTAGCCAGAATGACTAAGAATAGCATCACTCCCAACATCAGGTAGCCTTCTGGATTATTAAATTGTTCCAGTAGTCCAAGGAAATCGATACTGGTTGGGGAAGAATCTTCTTCCTCAACTTGAGCCAAAATGGGTTGTTGTTGAAAGTAATTCATAATGCTTCAGTTGCACTTCTCCAAACTTCATATTTTTTAATATTTTCGTTAAAGCACAAATCAAAGCGCTTCAAAAAACCTTGAAAATCTGGTTGAACTGTACGAATACAAGGGAGAGTAGGAGGGGTAGTTGTCTCCGGTGGAAGAACTGAAAAGAGTAATCGTTCTGGTGGAACATGGGGATCAAGATAATGTTCCAGAGCGACTCCTACTAAAGAATCTTCTTGCATCCACAGCCCTGAGTATAAGCATCCCCAAGCTCCACACAAATCATCAGAGTTGAAATCTACTACCACAAGACGGTTATTTTCCACTCCCTTAACTTGCCAGATATTTCCTGAAGTTAAATCAACTTTGTATTGACTCTCAATTTGCTCTTGTATAGGCTTCGGCAAATTCGTCGCTGATTCCCATGGGACAACGGGGGATTTCCCGCAGCCCGACAGTAGAGAAGCCAAAACCGCGATCGCGATACCCATTCTGAATAGGTTAGCCAAGCGTAAAAAATTATTATTATTCTTCATTTGCATCCTCCATCAGCCGTCGCTTCTAAGTAATCCTCAACAATAGTTTGTTGAACTTGTTTGAGTGTTTGAGGATTTCCTACAGGGGATAATTGGAAGTCTCGCGCCTCGCTGCCCCCGAAATACGCTGAAACCAAAAAATTCAGTAGCCGTTCTCCTTCCATGGGGCGTTCGGTGCTTGGATCGGTTTGACGGTGAAGGGTGGTTAAAATTTCTCCCACCTGATTGAACAGAAAATCATCCTGTTCGATCGGCGGAAAATGATCCAGTAATTCTGACTTGGATACCGACTCAAGAGAATCAAGCCATTGCGGATCAACTATTTTGCGTAAATTAGCATCCTGGCTAAAAACCGCATATTTCCCCAGCCGCCGTCCGCAGATATCGCGATCGCATCCATACGTCCCGATTGAATCGTAGTTTAGCCTTGCATTAGAGAAGAAATTAGCGATCACTTCTGCCGCTGCACGAACCTCAACTCCCCCAACCGTTATGGCAGTAGAATCCTCCTCTTCTGATAATTTTGAGCAAACTGAAGTAGTCGTATCAACAGTATCAGGGGTAATCTCTGCCTGGTTGATGCTTCTGCCGATGAACAGAATCGAATCTTCTGCGTAAGTGATCAATGGTACTGGTCCGATTCGGTAAGCGGACATTCCACAGTCGGTTGCCCATCGGAAATAAGCTGAGATTTCAGCTTTCCCGTTGTCTAGGCGAGTCGCGACAACCTTAAATGCTTCCCCAAAAGGATGTCGCCCTGTGGGTTCCTTTTCCCCTTTCAGGCAGCCATATCCACCCTCAAGCTGTTGAAAAGCTCCACCGACCCAGTAATAGCGCTCCTGATCGTCTTCCTTTTGTTGGGGTTGAACATTGTCCGCTTCCTTATCTTTCTCCTCAACCTCAATTAGTTGTATAGACGTACAGTTGTCACAGTTTACCTCAAACCCATAGGCAGAGGAACCTGAGAGCATATTTTGATCCTCTGGACTAGAGTCAACTCCAATTTCAGAAATTTTTAAAGCTAAATCTCCTCTGGCTTCCACTGGGATAGGATAAGCCCCTAGAGGGAGACTTCCTAATTGAGGAATATCCTTGATTAGAACATCTTCCCATCCGACAAACTTTTCTAGATAGACTCCAGCAAGATTAGGGATATCCCTAATTTTGTAGGGACTTAAGTCTATTTCTTGAAGTTGGACTTGGAGCAAGGTGGGGTTGGACTTAAGAACTTGCCCTAATGTTTTACTTAGATCAACCGTCTTGGCTGTTGATCTAAGTAAAGCACTAAGGACAGGATTGTCCTGAACAATTTGAGTTTGCATTCCAGGAACAATATCAGCCAACCACGCCAAGGTTTGCCGACCCGCCAACGGAAAACTAGCCAGTCCGACTTCAGATAAATCCATTGGTTCTGGTAGTGACGAGCCGATACTCTCCATGCTCAATACCTGGGGTTCCAGAGCATTAGCCAAATCCCCTAAGCTAAGAAAATTATCAGGGGTTTGTCCCTTGCGCCATGTCCGTCCAAAATCGCTCCCTGAGCTTTGGATTGGAGGTAAATCGGCTAGCCCAATCTGCTCCCAAGCGGGAATCAAAATCTGATTTTCTCTATTTTCTAAGATTTTTGTAGGAATCGTAATCTGTTGAGCTTGTAATCCATGAGGCAAGACAACAGTTAGACAAACTGCCAGCAAAAAGAGAGAGAGAAATCTCATTTTCTGCCCCCTTCATCATTAATTGCAGAATTTGCCATCCTAATGATTTCATCCTTTGAAGCACCCCTTACGCCCACCCAATACCGATAGCCGTCTTCCTGCCAAAACACTTGAGTTTCGGTTTGATAAGCGCCAATAAACCATGGGAATAGGTATCCTTGAATACCTTGGGTTAGCTCGACTTTACCAGGAGGAAAGGGAGCTTCCTCAGAAAACTCTAAATCCGGTGAGAGCCGTTCCTCAAGCCTTTCTTCGAGAGAAGGAGTATTTTCAGTTGGCTTAAACCCTCCCATTGAGGCATAGGTACAAGCCGTTGTATCTCCACAATTAGGTTGGGCGATGACAAGTTTGTAATAAGCATCATCGGTTGACTCTTCTTCACCTTCAGCAGTAATTTGAGCGACCAATCCCTCTTTGGCTATCTCCTCTTTACCCGGAGGAATGTAACTGGGGAGGTGTAGCGGGATAGACTTGTTGGTAAGCTGAGGGCGGACGTAGTAGTAGAGATTTTGTGCGTTAGCGGAACCTGTTTTTTCAGAAGCACTCTCCTCGGCTTGTGCCGCTTGGTTTTGTGTATCTGTCGGTGCAGGTGCAGCACAACTAACCAAAAGTAGAGCCAATAATATGGCTGCAATATATTTAGTCATCATTCAACTCCTTGTGCATCCACGGGAACGACATTATCTGGAATCTGAATACCAAGCTCTTGGAGAACTTGTATATATTCTTCAGGCATATAGGTATCAGTATTCGGATCGCTAGCGTGTTCCTGAAATTGTTCTTGAAATGCTTCTTGTCCGCCAGCTATCTCAATAACTTTCCGATACCGTTGACGGGCTAAATCCAGCGCCACCGACTCAGGCACATAAGCACTAAGCGCTCTATTGAAGGAACGACCACTCGGAGATAGCACCCGACAAGAGTCTCCTTCAATAGCAACAATCGCCTCCTGCCATTGATTTCCCTCTTTCAGGGCAATAAGCTTATATTTTCCACTCTCCCCCCAAATTCGATATTCACTCGCCTCGCGATCGCTAAAGCAGGAAGATAGATTTTTAGGAAGTTGGGCGATATCAACTCCGATAGCTTGCTGTTGTTCAAAGGTTGGTTGTTCCTTCTGACTACTGACTGACCGATCACCGCTAATACTTGTCCAAGCAACTATAACCAGAGCAGTTGCACAAAATAGCCCAAGAAATCGAAGAATTTGTAATTTTCGATTAGTCATTGTTATCCTCCTCAAGGTAAATAGGGTGCGGGATTTGTATGTTTCCCGTTTTTACGAACCATAAAATCTAGATGGGGTCCCGTGCTGTACCCGGAGCTTCCCACCCCGGCGATTTGTTGCCCCTGGGAAACCTGCATTCCCTTGCGGACTTGGATTGAGCCAGCTTCTAAATGGTTGTATTGGCTCACCAAACCATTTTCATGGCGAATCCAAACCTGGTTCCCCCATCCCCCACCACAGGGGTTAAGTCCAGTTCCGTCGCTACAACCAGAGACGACTTTAATCACTTCCCCGCCGTCAACAGACACCACGGAAGTTCCCTTCGGGGGAGCAATATCAATCCCCTTATGGAATTTGCGAGTACCGTAAAGCGGATGTGTCCGATATCCATACGGACTGGTAACTGGTCCCTTAGTTGGGCGGACGAAATCCCCGGTTGTTACGCCATCACCCTCGGTAAAATTTCCCCCGTAAGTTGGCTTACAGGTTGGTGTTGTCGGGGCAAATTCATTTTCAATAACCTTTGCAGCTTCTAGCTCCTCTTGGGTCGCACCAAGCACCTGTCCCTGTCCCTGTTCCTCGCCCTCGTCCTCACCTTCACCAGCGGTAGTCGTCGTGGTAGCTGTTTCCTCAGATTCTTCCCCGCTGTCTTCTTCGCTGTCGTTGTCTCCAGATCCAGAGATTTCAACCTCAGAGATATCTGTACCTCGAATGGCTTGATAATATCGACGGGCATTAGCCGCTATCTCGCCAGCATCATCCTGCCCATTGATAATCCATCGAGCGCCAGTGAAATTTGTTTTCCCTGCGTCTGAATCAATATAGTCATCGAGCGATCGCCCTGTGAATGCACCCGTTCTCATCCCCCAAGCCGCAATTCGGGCGCTGTATTCCGCAGAGGCGGCTAAGTCGGGATTGTTGACAAAATCAGCTCCAAAATGGTTACTTGCCTTACGGTAATTTGCCTTCCCGGTAAGCTGGACTAATCCCCGCCCAAAATAGGCTGAGTTTGCGCCATCTCCGAAGTTTGAGGTACTCAAAGAGCGAGTCCCGGATAGCTCTTTGGTATATTTCCCTAAGAGGGTTTCCTTCTGTACCGTCGCAATCATGTATGCAATCTGCGCCGGATCAGTAATTCCTTCAGCCTTTGCCGCTGCGACGAGTTGAGGGATTGACTCTTTCGCATATTGCTGTAAATTAGCTGGTGCAGCGGCAATCAAGTGATCGATAGCTTCTCCACTCGCTACTCCCCCTGGTGCGGCTGACCCGCTACCGATGGTGGAGAACCCCGCAGGACAAGGACTAACTCCCGCCGCTGCTAAGGCTGCTTCAAGTTGGGCATCTAAACTAGCGGGTGGATCACCTAATTCCCACGGCTCGGAATAGCCACTCGGCTCTCCCCCTGGCTTGATCCCGATAAAAATATTATCGTTGACCTTATAGGACAAGAAAGGAATCGGTCCGAGAAAATAAGGGGTGCAGCCACAAATTGTACAGAACCGGAAAAACAGCGCTGTATCGACGCTATCAGAGGTTTCATCCGTCTCCATGACCACGACTTTGAAAGCATCCCCAAAGGGGAACCTTCCCGTGGGTTCTTTTCCCCCGTTCACGATTGCCAAGCAGCCGCTACCCCCATCAACTGACTGATACTTCCCAGAGATCCACTGCTCTCCCTCTGATGTCCCCCGCTGTGATCGCCCTTCATTTTCTAAATTATCTAGCTCGATATAAGCGCAATCCTTATCTGGCTGGGCGCACTTGGCAGAGTTATCCTCCCCGCCAGAGATGGTTTTCTCCCGGCTAGTTTCGGCGGTGCCGTACACCATATCAATTCGGCGTACTACCCCATCCAAATTAAGGGGGTTTGGGAAGGAACCAATAGGTACTTCACTCAAGCCCGGAACCTCAGATAATTTGGTCTTTTCCCATCCAGCCAAATTTTCAAGTTGGGCTTGCTCCAGATTAGGAATCTCATCTACTGAAAAATCCGATAAAGAGTTGCCCAGTTCGATTAACCGAGAATCTGCCAATCGAGAGGAGTCTTCTAGAAGTTCCCCCAAAGTCTCATCTGCATCAAAGCCAATCCCGATTTGTTCGGCTAAGGATACAATTGGTTCAATATCGGAAACCGGAAAATCTTTCAGAGAGGGTACAGCTTGACTAAGCTGTTCAATTGTTGAATTAGTGGCTAAAGAGAATTCACTTAACGGAGTATCCTCTACGTCTATCCCGGCGAGTTCCCCAATTTGAGAAAGATTAAATTCTTGAGGGGCTAAGGATTCTCGGAAATCTTCCAACGCTAAGAACTGATCAGGAGTTTGTCCAGAAAGCCATTGGCGTCCAAGCTGCTTGATTGAGCCGGAGCTTTGAATTTCAGGGAAATCAGAGAAGCTGATATTAGCCCAATCAGGAATTCCAGTCTCTTGGTCATGGGAGAGTGTTTCCTGCTGATTCTGATTTTGTGATTGTGCCAGCAAAGGGGGTAGAGGATATATTAACCAACAAAAAGTCAGCACTATCCCTAATATTAAGGAAACAAATTTTTCCCAGTACCTCTGCTGCCACATCTCGTCACGTAGATAGTTTGAATCACATAGCTTCTACTTATTAAATAAGAATGAAGTCTGCCCAACTATCTCGAATGAAAGATTTGTCAGTTACCCTAATGATAGAGATCGGAGATCGGCGTCAATCTCCAAAAAGTTCTTGGGGTGGCTCGGCGAATCGGGATGTATCCTTCCCCGTTGCAGGTCTGGCGTAGGTTGCGTTATTGCGAATCGACCAAATTTGCTCCTCATCTCGTACCATTGCTGGAGTAAAGAGCTTCCGCTGTTCAATGAGGTCAATCGGTCTGATTTCTAGGGTATCCGGGATTTTTCCCTTGCTCTTATGTCGGTGGAAGATACGTTCAGCCGTTTGCCGAACAGCGTTTCCAATCTCAGCCGGAGTTGTCAAATTATATTCCCTGAGTATCTTCTGCCAGATATCATCGTCCCAGGGATTCTGTCCCTCGCTGAACTGATTTGGGAAGTATTTTGCCAAATGGATCTGAAAAATCTCAAATCTTGCTCCCTTGTGGGGTAAGTCTACGAAGAATATTCGCTCCTCAAAGCGTCGAATCAGTTCTGGTGGGAGGAATCCCAAGCGGTTAACTGTCGCCAGCATGAAAACAGGGGCGGTGCGCTCCTGCATCCAGGTCAGGAGTCTCCCTGCTAATCTTCTGGAAACTCCCCCGTTAGCGTTGGAATCCCAGCCAGAAAAGCCTTTATCGAAATCATCCCAGTATAAAATGCAGGGTGCAATGGATTCCGTGATTTCCAGTAAATTTCTCAATGCAGAGTCTGGCTTCGGTGCAAATAGTAGCGCTCCCCAGTCGGCGGCAATCAGCGGAATCTGCATTCTCTTAGCCGAAAGTTTGGCAGAAAGACTTTTTCCTGTTCCTGGTGGACCCCACAGTAAAAGCCCTTTTGGAAATTGCAAGTTCAACCGTTGTGCTTCTGGATCAAGCAAAGATGCGATTTTTCTAAGTTCCCTGTCGAGTAAATCCAGCCCTCCAGTCAGATCTACGTCAGGCTGATTCAAATACTCTATCCCCTGATTCCGGAGCTTCTCGATTTTATATTGCAGAATATCTTTGGCTAAATCAGAGGAAGTCTGCGATCGCTCCAAGATCAGATCGATTTCCCCACAAGACAGTCCCCGACAGGCTGAGATGAGTTGCTTGGAGAGATCAGGAGACAGGTTTAAGGTTTCTCTCCATTGCTGAATTTGCTGGTGAATCTCTTCCTGGGTGGGAAGAGATACCTGTAAAAGCGGAATTAATGCTTGTAGCTCAAGCGGTAGAGTTATGTAATCTTCCTCCCATAAAACTATATGGATTTTCTTTTCTGATAGTCGCAGATTGTCAAAAAGCCTCTTTATGCATAAATCCTGTAGGTTGGGCGAACGGATAAAACCTTCAAGAATGATGATTCCTTTCTCTATATCATCTAACAACTCTAAATTTATGGTGGCTTTAGAAGTCGTACTGTGCCAATATAATCCCTGTTCTCCCTGTTTGAGGATTTGTAATTTACTTTCCTTAGCCCCTACATATACTGGAAGTCTAAGAGCCTCTCCCCATTCAGAGAATTGCTTGAAAATCCTTTGGCGATCACCGGGACGAGATTCTAGCGCTGTTATTTTGACTTTGTTAGAGGTAGACTCTATCAGGTTAATCCACTTTTCAAAGTGCTGCATAAATGTTTAGTTTACACATTACAACAGCTTAGATAGTATAGGTGAAATCTTTTTCTATCTATATCAAAAGGCTAATCGGCATATTTGCCTTTTGGTTGATTCTCTTAGGATATTAGCTCTAGTCGGAGCGCTCGGACGGCGGCTTGAGTGCGGTTTTGAGCGCCCAGCTTATCCAAGATTACTTTGATGTGACTCTTAACTGTCCCTACTGTCACGATCAGGTTTTCTGCAATTTGTTCGTTTGTGAATCCGTCCACCAAAAGCTGGAGGACTTCAAACTCCCTTGGAGTCAGGGGGTTTTCCTCTAAGCACTTGGCATAGTGCGTTTCGGATTCTCCTTCGATCACGACCGAATTTGATTGATTGATCGCAATCGACAGGATAGTCTCAGCAATTTTAGAGTCTATCCAAATCTCCCCTTCGTGTACTCTTTCGATCGCTTTTATGAGCCACTCGATACCAGATGCCGCCGATTGCTTTACGCAATATCCCATTGCCCCTTCACGGAATGCCGCATAAATATTCTCCTTTTCTTCTAAAGAAGTCAGGCAGATTATTTTAGTTCTATTTTCCGGTCGTTGGAACCGCCTGTAGAACTCTTTGATAATATCAATTCCTGATCCATCAGGGAGGATGATATCCACTAATGCTATATCAGGTTTATGCGCTAGGAGTGCATTAAGTCCAGTTGCATAATTGGAGCTGCAACATACTGTATCTATTTGAGGGTAGCCCTTGAAGCTTGCAGCTAGAACATTTCTCATTAGCTCGTGATCTTCTATGATCACAACAGTAATTGGTCGTTGTTGTTTTGACATGGTAGGTACTAAAGTCTGGGTCTGAAAAGTGTAAATCTAAAGCTGGAACTGGACTAGAATACTACTGACCTGCTAACTGGTATCCTGTAATAGACCACTAGGGGAGGGGTGTTAACCAGTAATTGCAGCAGGATTTTAAGGATTTATTAATTATATCCATAAAACCTGAAATTAAGCATTAAGCACAGCAAGAGATATCTTTACTTGAAGCAGCACCAATTATATGGTTTAAAATCATTCAAGTGGGTGAAGACAGATTTCCAGGATTTAGCTGGAACCCTGATCAAGGTTCTAGTAAAATGTTTAGTAAATTGTATTGATCGTATTGATATATACAGTTTATTATTCCTGATTGCAACCTTGTCCGGTTTATCAGTATCAAGCTACAGATTAGGGGGGGGTGTACATTGTACACCCCCTAGCTCTGTTTATAGCGCTATGTCTAGCTGTTTGCTCGCCTGCCTCGGTTGTGCTGCTACCGCGTCTACCGCACTGTTGACAATATCTTTTGTTAGAGCTAATCGCTGCTTATAGTCGGGGTACTTTTGAATATCTGGTGATTGAGCCACTATGATTGCAGCCTCCTCTGATTCGTACCCATCTAAGAGCAGCTTTCGAGCAATCAAGCGATCGCGTGATGGGAACTCCAGGGGTTGCGAATCACCTTCTATCAGACTGCGGTAATCCTGATACTGCTGGGATAACCGCCGCTTTTTGTCTGAGTTCTTTTGCTTATGTAGTTCCAGTTCTAATTCTGACTCTTGGTTGTTCACCTGCGGATCAGGCTCATCTACCTCATCCACTTGGAATTCCCTTTCCATCGCCGATTTTGCGTAACGCTTCCCTAGTTGATAGCCAGCTAGCCAAATACCATCCTTTTCAAACTTCCAGCCGTGCGATGTAAATTCTGTATGGATGCCTACATTGGCTAAGATTTCCTTCAACTCCCCAAAGGAATTAGTCACTTCAGACGCCTGATCTAAAGCGTCCTGGACTTGAGAAAAAACAGTGGGTTCCGGTGGCTCGGTGCGTTCCCCATTCTGAAACTCTTCCCATTCCTTCTCCTGGCGGTGAACCTGACCTGGTGTGTCGCGATGTCTCGCTACTTCCCAGGATGGAGCTGTAGGAGTTAAATTGTAATTAGACTCCAGCTTTCTAAGAGACTCCTCAAGTCTGTTCTTGGAAAAGTCCGTGTTAACGCGATCGCCATTTCCGTCAATCAGATTCCCGACGATATGGACATGGGGGCGAGGTTTACCGGATGGGAACTCCTCATCAGTATGGAGTACCGCGATCGCCTGCTGATCGTCCCACCCCATGGAGGTGAGCAGGTCTTCGGTTAGGTCTTCCCAATCCTCTATCGTTAGCTCGTCTGATTCAGCCGGAGATATCGACAGATGAAAGCAGGGCTTATCTGTGCGATAGTTGAGTTCTGCTGTATCCCGCATTGAAAGGGCGATCGCTTTGTGATCGAGTTGTTCTCCTTCCCCGTCATCGAATGTAATACTATCGTAAACAAGGCATACACCTTGCCTA